>ERZ1027089.105-NODE-105-length-50933-cov-13.752585_pt1 | contig 50933 bp, 40 predicted proteins | sample MGYA00519412_ERZ1027089 | MGnify/ENA primary metagenome ERZ1027089 (study PRJEB26926, sample SAMN06164433) | human gut metagenome | biome: ENVO:00009003; feature: ENVO:2100002; material: ENVO:00002003 | host: Homo sapiens | place: USA | collected 2012 ... | reverse complement strand
TTTCTAGATTCCACGGTAATGAGCAATGCATCTCGAAAACGCTTCGCGTTTCCTTCGATGTCATCTTTCGCTTTATTATTTCTAGATTCCACGGTAATGAGCAATGCATCTCGAAAACGCTTCGCGTTTCCTTCGATGTCGGGCATTCGCCCTATCAAACCGCAATCTGACAATTTTGCCTGCCAGCAGGCAAATTGTCATCTTTCGCTTTGACATTTCTCATTACCTACGCAGGTTGTTAGCCTGCTGCAGCATTTCATCGGATGCCGTAATGGCTTTGGAGTTCAGTTCATAAGCTCTCTGTGCCACGATCATATTGACCATCTCATCCACTACCTGTACGTTGGAGCTTTCCAGATATCCCTGGATGATACTGCTTCGTTCCACATTATTATTGGTAGCTTCGTTGATCGCCTGTCCACTGGCTGCTGTCTGCTGATACAGGCTGTCTGCCAGTCTCTCCAGGCCGTTCGGATTGTTGAACTGGAATACGCCGATCGTAATACCGATGGGTTGCGGATTGTTCTGTGCATCCGGATAGCAGAGGCTGCCGTCCTTGCTGACAGTAACCTTGCTCATTACATAGTTATTACTAAGGACAATGGGACGTCCCTGCGTATCCAGTACCGGAAGTCCCTCTGAGGTTGCCAGCATATTGCCACCGTTCGAAGCCAGGGTAAACTTCAGATTACCATTTCTCGTATAATAGGTATTGCCGTCCGCACCGCGAACTGCGAAAAATCCCTTACCGTCAATTGCAAATGCGGTGTCGCTGTCGGATGCCGTCAGGCTTCCTTCCTTAAACACGGAACTGATGGAAGCATTCCGTACGCCCAGTCCCACCTGTGCACTGCTCGGTTTCGCATCTCCATTAGCGGAGGTTGTTTTCGTCTGGATGTTTTGATATAACAGGCTCTTAAATTCATTCACCTGTGTCTTATAGCCTGTGGTGTTGACATTTGCCAGGTTATTGGCAATGGTATCCACATTTGTCTGTTGTGCGATCATGCCGGTCGCTGCTGTCCATAAGCTTCTGACCATATGTAGTCTCCTCTCACGCTGTCCCTGATATCATCCATGATCCGGTTTTCCATCCTGAAAGTTGTGTATCAAGGTCGGGTGCTTTTGCCCCCCGACATTGATGCCTACGGATTGCTCCGTGCTACGCACTCCCACAATCCTACCCTCTATTCGCATATCGTGGGATTATCATCCCACTTTTATGCTCATATCGGGGCGGGTCCTAAGGTCTTTCACCCACCTATGAGCAAGCTCATGTGGGCTTAGACCTTTTGACCCTGGCATCATTATATATATCGGCTCTTTTTTATTTTAGATTACTGTACTCTGCCAATCTGGTTCACTGCTACGTCCAGTGTATCGTCGATCGTCTGCACTACCTTCTGATTCGACTCATATGCCCGGGTAATCGAAATCAGATTCACCATTTCTGATACGATCTGCACATTTGCCATTTCCAGATAACCAGATTTCACCTGTGCTTTTGCCGCAATCGTTTTGGCACCCTGGATCGGCTGATAGTAGGTCTCGCCGTATTTTTCCAGATAATCATAATCTTCGAAATCTGTCACCTGAATCTTAGCCACTGCCTGACCATTCTGGTAGATCGTGCCGTCATCTGTGATGGAAGAATCGATCAGAGTATTCAGCCGGATCCGTCTGTTCTGTGTATCCAGGACATAGTCACCCTCTTCTGTCACCAGATAGCCGTCCTTGTTCAGTGTGAATTGACCGGCGCGGGTATATTTGGTATCTGTCTCTCCGGCCTTGTTCGTAAATTCAATGGCAAAAAAGCCTTCTCCCGACAAAGCAAGATCATACGTATTGCCCGTGATGCGGAAAGATCCCTGGGAATAGTCTGTATAATTCTCACCGATCTTAACTCCGGGATTCTTCACTCCCAGTCTCTGCACATTTCGCATGCCTACGGACTGGTCCTTGATCTTAACTGTCAGCACATCATCAAAGGACTGGCTGGTGGAGCCTTCCTTTTTATAGCCGACGGTAGATGCATTGGCCAGATTGTTGGTCATGATATCCATTCGGTTCTGTTCGTTTATCATACCCGTGTATGCGGTGTATAATCCTTTAACCATTTGTATCCTCCATTTGCGATATCGATCCTTCGACAAATGTCCGGCATCCTGCCATTTGCTTCATTAATTATCTCTGTATCCTGCAAGGAACTCTACGTATTTACCGGTTCCGATGGCTACTGCTGTCATGGGATCCTCAGCTGTCATGGTATTGATCCCTGTCTTGGCAGAGATCAGATCCTCCAGACCGCGCAGTAAGCTTCCGCCTCCGGTCAGCACAATCCCTCTGTCGGCAATATCCGCTGCCAGCTCAGGGGGAGTCTTCTCCAGAACACTGTGAATGGTCTCCACGATCTGTGCTGTGGTCTCGCGCAGAGCTTCCTCTGTCTCCTCGGAAGATACCTTGACGGTCTTCGGCAGACCGGTTACCAGGTTACGTCCTCTGACATCCATATAATCCACTTCCGCTCTCTTATAGCAGGAACCGATCTTGATCTTCAGATCTTCTGCGGTTCTCTCACCGATGAGCAGATTGTGTTTCTTACGCATATAACGAACAATAGCTTCGTCGAAATCATCTCCGGCGATCTTGATGGAAGCGCTGACTACCGTACCTCCCAGAGAGATCACGGCGATATCGGAAGTACCACCGCCGATATCCACGATCATGTTACCGCAGGGCTTGGAGATATCAATTCCGGCACCGATTGCTGCTGCAATGGGTTCTTCAATGATGGATACCTCTCTGGCACCTGCCTGATAGGTAGCATCTTCTACGGCTTTCTTCTCTACTTCCGTAACGCCGCTGGGTACGCAGACCGCGATACGGGGCTTACGGAAGGTTCTCTTACCCAGAGCCTTCTGGATAAAATACTTCATCATTTTCTCAGTTACGGTATAGTCGGAGATAACACCCTGACGTAAGGGTCTTACCGCTACGATATTGCCGGGAGTTCTTCCCAGCATCAGACGTGCATCCTCTCCGATGGCTTTAATCTTGTTCGTGTCTCTATCAAAAGCTACAACAGAGGGCTCCTTTAATACGACTCCCTTTCCTCTGATGTATACCAGAATGCTGGCGGTACCTAAATCAATTCCAATGTCTGTGCACTGCATTTTCTATTCTACCCCTTTCCGATGGTATCAATCTATATATAAGTTTAGACTCTACACGCTATTTTAGTCATATACATCATATTATAACTGAATTTTTCCCATTTTCATAGAGGGTAATTATTAATTTTTATAACTATTCAGAACCATGCAAATATCATCGACTATTTGTCGAATTTTTGCGAATGGGAGCTGAATAGTTATCGTAACTCCTTCTCCAGCATCTTTTTCACATAGTAGCCGGTATAGGATTTTTTCACCTTTACGATCTCCTCCGGCGTTCCCTGTGCGATCACGGTGCCGCCGCGGTCGCCGCCTTCCGGTCCCATATCAATGATATAGTCTGCGGTCTTGATCACATCCAGATTATGCTCGATGACAACTACCGTATTGCCGCCGTCTGCCAGTCTGTGGAGGATTTCCACCAGCTTATGCACATCTTCAAAATGTAATCCTGTCGTAGGCTCATCGAGAATATAGATCGTCTTCCCGGTACTTCTCCTGGAGAGCTCGGTTGCCAGCTTGATACGCTGTGCCTCACCGCCGGATAACGTGGTAGAGGGCTGTCCCAGCTTCACATAAGAAAGTCCCACATCATATAAGGTCTCGATCTTTCTGCGGATATAGGGCACGTTCTCAAAGAAAGGCAATGCTTCCTCTACGGTCATGTCCAGTACGTCGAAAATGCTCTTGCCCTTGTATTTCACATCCAGTGTCTCACGATTGTAACGTTTGCCACCGCAGACCTCACAGGGCACATAGACGTCCGGCAGAAAATGCATCTCGATCTTGATAATGCCATCACCGCCGCAGGCTTCGCAACGTCCGCCCTTGACATTGAAGCTGAAGCGGCCCTTGCTGTAGCCCTTCGCCTTGGCATCCGCCGTAGAGGCGAACAGATCGCGGATCAGGTCAAACACTCCGGTATAGGTAGCCGGATTGGATCTGGGGGTACGTCCGATGGGGGACTGGTCGATGTTGATGACTTTATCCAGCTGCTCCACGCCTTCGATTCCCTTATGTTTACCGGGAATACAACGTGCACGGTTCAGCTCTCTCGCCAGATGTTTGTAGAGAATCTCATTCACCAGTGAGCTTTTTCCGGAGCCAGACACACCGGTAACGCATGTCATGACGCCCAATGGGATCTCCACATCTATATTTTTCAGGTTATTTTCCTGTGCTCCCAATACTTTGATCCAGCCGGCAGGAGTTCTCCTGGTCTCCGGCACAGGAATTCTTTTTTTACCGCTGAGATATTGTCCCGTAATGGACTCCGGGATCTGCATGATCTCTTCTGCAGTACCACAGGCGATAACCTCGCCACCGTGGGAACCGGCACCGGGACCAATATCTACGATATAATCCGCTGCCAGCATGGTATCCTCATCGTGTTCCACCACTACCAGGGTGTTTCCCAGATCCCGAAGATTCTTCAGGGTATTCAGCAGTTTGTCATTGTCTCTCTGGTGCAGTCCGATACTGGGCTCGTCGAGAATATAACACACGCCCACCAGTCCGGAACCGATCTGGGTCGCCAGGCGGATACGCTGTGCCTCACCACCGGACAGGGTAGCGGTAGCTCTGGCCAGGGACAGATAATCCAGTCCTACATCCACCAGGAATCCCACTCTGGCGCGGATCTCCTTCAGGACTCTCTCTCCGATGAACTGCTGCTGTTTCGTCAGTGTCATAGTATCTAAAAACTTCTGCAGGTCACGGATGGACATGGAAGTGATCTCGTAAATATTTTTATCGCATACCGTAACTGCCAGGGATTCCTTCTTCAGACGCATTCCCTTACACTCTTTACAGGGGGTAATGCGCATAAAGGTTTCGTATTCCTGTTTGGAGCTTTCGGATGCAGTCTCGCGATAACGACGCTCCACATTTTTGATCAGTCCTTCGAATGCTACCGGATACACACCACTTCCGCGCTGGCCGGTATAATGTACCATAACTTCCTTACCATTGGTTCCATGGATCAGGATATCATGAATTTTCTGCGGGTACTCTTCAAAAGGCGTATCCAGGTCAAAATGATATTCCTTGGCCAGTGCCTGCAATATGGCATTGGTAAAACTGCCCTTGTCCGCGCAGGACTGCCACCCCATCACGGTGATCGCTCCCTGATTGATGCTGAGTCTCTTGTCCGGGATCATCAGATCCTCGTCAAACTCCATCTTGTAACCCAGTCCAAAACATACCGGGCAGGCACCGAAGGGATTGTTGAAGGAGAAGCTTCTCGGCTCCACTTCGCTGACACTGATGCCGCAGTCCGGACAGGAGAAGCTCTGGCTGAAGGTCACCGGCTCGCCACCGATCACATCCACCACCAACAGGCCTTCGGCCAGCTCCAGTACGTTTTCAATGGAATCTGCCAGACGGCGCTGAATACCATCCTTTACCACCAGACGGTCTACTACAATGTCGATATTGTGCTTGATATTTTTATCCAGTTTGATCTCTTCCGTCAGTTCATACATACTGCCGTCGATCCGTACCCTGACATAACCGCTTCTCTTGGCACGCTCCAGCACTTTGGCATGCTCGCCCTTACGGCCTCTGACCACGGGGGCCAGCAGCTGGATCTTCGTACCTTCTCCCATGTTCATGATCTGGTCTACCATCTGGTCTACGGTCTGTTTGGAAATCTCCCTGCCGCACTTCGGGCAGTGGGGAATACCGATCCTCGCATACAACAGGCGGAAGTAATCATAGATCTCCGTTACCGTACCCACAGTAGAACGAGGGTTACGGTTGGTCGACTTCTGATCGATGGAAATGGCGGGAGACAGTCCCTCGATGCTTTCTACGTTGGGTTTCTCCATCTGCCCCAGGAACTGTCTTGCGTAGGAGGACAGAGATTCCATATAACGCCTCTGTCCCTCGGCATAGATCGTATCAAATGCCAGGGAAGACTTTCCGGAACCGGACATCCCGGTAAGTACCACCAGTTCATTTCTGGGAATGTCCACATTGATGTTTTTCAGATTATGTTCATTGGCCCCCCGGATCTTAATGTACTCCCGGGGGCGCATCTTCTTTGCTTCTTCCATTGTCTTGCCTTTCTTATTTCATATCATTCCATATCATTTAATTGTTTCTTTAATTCAAGCATTTTATCTCTAAGTTCTGCCGCCGCCTCGAAGTTCAGGTCTGCCGCTGCCTTCTGCATCTTCTTCTGGATATCGCCGATGAGCTTCTCCAGTTCCTTCTTCGTCATGGATTCCGGATCCTTCTCGAAGCGCACCTCCTCCTTGGCGATCACCCTGGAGATGCTGATGAGATCCCGCACCGCCTTTTTGATCGTCTGCGGGGTAATGCCATGTTCTTCGTTATACTTCATCTGAATCTCGCGACGTCTGTTGGTCTCGTCCAGCGCTTCCCGCATGGAATCCGTGATCGTGTCGGCATACATGATGACATGTCCCTCCGCATTACGTGCGGCACGACCGATGGTCTGGATCAGGGATGTTGCACTTCTTAGGAACCCTTCCTTGTCCGCATCCAGGATCGCCACCAGTGTGATCTCCGGAATATCCAGTCCCTCTCTCAGGAGGTTAATGCCTACCAGCACATCAAATACATCCAGTCGCATATCACGGATGATCTGGGCACGCTCCAGCGTATCAATGTCGGAATGCAGATATTTTACCCGGATACCGACTTCCTTCATATAGTCTGTCAGGTCTTCCGCCATACGCTTGGTCAGCGTGGTGATCAGTACCTTATGGTGTTTTTCGATCTCTTTATTTACTTCTCCGATCAGGTCATCGATCTGTCCTTCCACAGGGCGTACCTGTACTTCCGGATCCAGCAGGCCTGTCGGACGGATGATCTGCTCTGTCCTGAGCAGCTCATGCTCCTTCTCATAATCGGAAGGTGTCGCAGATACGAACATCATCTGGTCTATATGTGCTTCGAATTCTTCGAAATTGAGGGGTCTGTTGTCCAGTGCAGAGGGCAGACGGAAGCCATAGTCTACCAGTGTCTGTTTTCTCGAACGGTCTCCTGCATACATGCCGCGGATCTGCGGAATCGTCATATGAGACTCGTCCACGATGATCAGAAAATCATCCGGAAAAAAGTCCAGCAGCGTCATGGGCGGTGCCCCCGCAGGGAGTCCGTTCAGATGTCTGGAATAATTCTCGATGCCGGAACAGAATCCGGTCTCCCGGAGCATCTCGATATCGAAATTCGTCCGCTCCGCGATCCGCTGTGCCTCGATCAGCTTGTCTTCGCCTTTGAAAAACTGCACCCGCTCCTTCATCTCTTCTTCAATATTGTCGCAGGCTGCCTTGATCTTCTCCTGTGATACCACATAATGAGATGCCGGGAAGATTGCCACATGGTTCAGCTCTGCGTGGATTTTCCCTGTCAGAGGCTCCACCTCGGCGATCCGGTCGATCTCATCTCCGAAAAATTCGATGCGGATCAGATAGTCTCCGCCCTGTGCCGGGTACACTTCCACTACATCTCCCCTGACACGGAAAGTTGCACGTTGTATATCCATATCATTACGATTGTATTGAATGTCGATCAGCTCCCGGAGCACTTCATCCCGGTCCTTCACCATACCGGGACGCAGGGATACGATCAGATCCTGATATTCATCAGGACTTCCCAAGCCGTAGATACATGAAACACTGGCTACCACCACAACATCTCTGCGCTCCGCCAGGGATGCCGTAGCGGACAGGCGCAGTTTATCAATTTCATCATTGATTGAAGAATCTTTTGCAATATAGGTATCCGAAGAAGGCACATACGCCTCCGGCTGGTAATAATCGTAATAGGAGACAAAATATTCCACTGCGTTCTCTGGGAAAAATTCCTTCATTTCCCCGTAAAGCTGTCCCGCCAGTGTTTTGTTATGTGCGATGATCAGCGTCGGTTTGTTCAATGCCTGGATGACATTCGCCATTGTAAAAGTCTTACCCGAACCGGTGACACCGAGCAATGTCTCGAACTGATTGCCCTGTCTGAAGCCTTCCACCAGCTCCGCAATGGCCTGCGGCTGATCTCCGGTGGGTTGATATTCGGAATGTAATTTGAATTGTGAGGGTTCGTTAGATTGCTTCATACCGCATCTCCGTACTTATCTGTTACCTTTATTATTTCATGTCACGCACAGATTATAGCAGACTTTTTTTGAAAAGTACAGATATCATCGAAAATATGTTCGGTATTTGTTACTTTTTCTGATGTAACAAAAAACCTCAGCAGATTTCTCTACTGAGGTTTTCCCTAGCAGGGCTACAAGGATTCGAACCTTGAAATGACGGAGTCAGAGTCCGTTGCCTTACCGTTTGGCGATAGCCCTATGTCGTTTACTTGATGAAGTATACACTATCTTTTCCCATTTTGCAATACCCAATTTAAAAAATTTTAAAAAAGTATACAAAATTGGAACAATTCAGCCAAAAACAAGGCCGCATCCACCTTTTTTGTGATTGCGGCCTCGTCATATTTAAAAAATGAGAGAAACGATATAAGCAATGATTATACTTCAAAGATCAGGTCGCCGTAGGTAGGTACCGGCCATACTTTCTTATCAACCATCATCTCCAGTGCATCCACGGGAGCTCTCAGGTCATCCATTGCGGTATGTACCACATCTTTATAGAAGAAGGCAAGCTTCTTGGGATCTTCGATACCTGCTGCCTCTGCCAGCTTATCTTCCAGTGAAGTCTCTGCTGCCTGTGCCTCTGCCAGTTTCTCGGAAATACTCTTCAGAGCTGTGGTCTGCACAGTAGCATCAGCGCCTGCACTCTTAACAGCCAGTACGGTATCCGCCAGAGTCTTGGTGTACTCCATAACTGCGGGAATGTACTGCTTCTTCGCCATATCTACCATGGTCAGAGCTTCGATGTTGATGGTCTTGGAGTAGGTCTCATACAGAACCTCCTCGCGGGATTCCAGCTCAGCCTTGGTGAAGATACCGAACTTCTCGAACAGCTTGATAGACTTTTCGGTGGTCAGAGTCTCGGAAGCTTCTACCATGGACTTGATGTTGGGAAGTCCTCTTCTGGCAGCTTCTTCTACCCATTCCTCGGAATAGCCATTACCATTGAAGATAATTCTCTGATGCTCAGTCAGGTACTTCTTGATCAGATCATGTACTGCAATATCGAAGTCGTCTGCCTTCTCCAGAAGATCTGCTGCCTCACAGAAAGCCTCTGCTACGATGGCATTCAGAGTAGTGTTGGGGCTAGCGATGGAGTCTGCACTACCTACCATACGGAACTCGAACTTATTACCGGTGAAAGCAAACGGTGAAGTTCTGTTACGGTCTGTTGCATCCTTATCCAGATCAGGCAGTGTGGATACACCGGTTAAAAGCTTACCGCCCTGGATAGAATGAGTTGCATCACCGGTCTCCACCAGCTGCTTTACCACATCCTCCAGCTGCTCGCCCAGGAATACGGAAATGATTGCGGGAGGTGCCTCGTTCGCTCCCAGTCTGTGATCGTTGCCGACATCGGATGCACTCTGACGAAGCAGGTCTGCATGCGTATCTACAGCTTTCAGGATACAAGCCAGTACCAGCAGGAACTGGATGTTCTCGTTCGGAGTATCGCCGGGATCCAGAAGATTTACACCATTATCGGTTCCCAGTGACCAGTTGTTATGCTTACCGGAACCATTCACGCCGGCGAAAGGTTTCTCATGCAGCAGACAGGTCATACCGTGACGACCGGCTACCTTTTTCATAGTCTCCATAACCAGCTGGTTGTGATCTACTGCAATATTGGCAGTCTCATAAATGGGAGCCAGTTCATGCTGTGCGGGAGCCACTTCGTTGTGCTGTGTCTTCGCAGTTACACCCAGCTTCCACAGTTCAATGTTCAGGTCTTTCATGAAAGAACCGATTCTCTCACGGATAGTACCGAAGTAATGATCTTCCAGCTCCTGTCCCTTGGGTGCGGGTGCACCGAACAGGGTACGTCCGGCGAAGATCAGATCTTCACGCTTCAGGTATTTATCTCTGTCTACCAGGAAATATTCCTGCTCAGGTCCAACGCTTGCTACTACCTTCGTAGCTCCAGTGTTGCCGAACAGTCTTACGATACGAAGTGCCTGGGTGCTGACAGCTTCCATGGAACGAAGAAGCGGTGTCTTTTTATCCAGTGCCTCACCCTTGTAAGAGCAGAAAGCAGTGGGAATGCAGAGGATCACGCCGGTAGCATCCTCTTTCAGGAATGCGGGAGATGTGATATCCCATGCGGTATAACCTCTTGCCTCGAAGGTAGCTCGTAGGCCCCCGGAAGGGAAGGAAGATGCATCGGGCTCGCCCTTGATCAGTTCCTTGCCGGAGAACTCCATGATCATCTTACCGGATTCATCGGGATGAGTTACGAATGCGTCATGCTTCTCTGCGGTAATGCCTGTCAACGGCTGAAACCAATGTGTATAATGGGTTGCACCATTCTCAACGGCCCAGTCCTTCATTGCCTTAGCTACAACATCTGCGGTAGCCAGTGACAGCTCTCCGCCGTGATCAATGATCTTCTTTACTTCTTTGTATACGCTCTTGGGTAATCTTTCCCTCATTTTCCCCAGAGTGAATACCTTACTGCCAAAGATTTCTTCCACATTTAATACTTCACTCATCTTCGTTTCCTCCTTAATTTTGCAATTTTTCATGCTTCCTGCGACTATTCCGTGCTGACTATTCAGAACCTCCATTCGCAAAATCGTCTCTACGAGACTTTCCTTTTGCTCATTGAGGTTACTTCGCCGAATAAATATTGACACATATTTTTACGAATGCAAGCATTCGACAAATATGTTCAATATTTACGGCTCTGAATAGTCACAAAAAAAGGCGCTACACTACTAGTGTAAACGCCTTCGTTCGCATTGAAAAATATTTACTTGTGAGGATCGCTCCTCTATGGTTCATTACTATACAACAGTTTTTTTTCGATTGCAATACCCTTTTTGAAAAAAATTTATTATTGCATCCGAAACGACCTTTGAAGCGTTCTATACCTCAAAAAGCAGATCCGCATACGTCGGGAATGGCCAGTATTTTTTATCTACCAGTTTTTCCAGTTCGTCCGCAGGCTTTCTCAGCGCAGTCATAGCCACCATGACTTCATCGTGATAGCAGAATGCCTGTTCCTTGCCTCTCTCCATTGCGGATGCCTTCTTTTCGACATTGAGCAGTACCTCCGAAGCCTTCTCCATCTCAGTCAGCTTTTGCGTGATCTGCTGCAACATACGGACAGGCACATAGGTATCTCCCCCTGCTTCCGTAATGGCAATGACAGCATCCGCCAAAGACTTGCTGTACTTCATGACTGCGGGGATGATCTGCTTATTTGCCATATCCACCATGGTCAGTGCCTCGATATTGATGGTCTTCGCATAGGTCTCATACAGTACCTCCGCACGGGAACGCAGCTCTGCTTCGGTGAAGATACCGAACTTTTCAAACAGATGGATCGCCTTGGGTGTGGTCAGAGTATCTACTGCTGCTACCATGGAAGGAATATTGGGCAGTCCTCTTCTGGCTGCTTCCTCTTCCCATTCCCTGGCATAACCGTTGCCGTTGAAAATAATACGCTGGTGCTCGGTCATATATTCCTTGATCAGATCATGTACTGCCATATCGAAGTCTTCCGCTCCCTCAAGCCGATCGGCCGCTTCACAGAAAGCCTCTGCAACAATGGCATTCAGAGTGGTGTTGGGGCTTCCGATGGAATCCTCACTGCCAACCATACGGAACTCAAATTTATTGCCTGTGAAAGCAAAGGGTGAAGTACGGTTTCTGTCGGTGGCATCCTTTACAAAATCAGGTAATGTGGATACACCGGTACGCAGTACGCCGCCTTCTTTCAGATTGTCGGCCTTACCGGTCTCCACCAGCTGTGCCACCACATCCTCCAGCTGCTCGCCCAGGAAAATAGAGATAATAGCAGGCGGTGCTTCATAACCACCCAGTCTGTGGTCGTTGCCTACGTTGGACGCACTCTGGCGCAGCAGATCCGCATGGGTATCTACTGCCTTCATGATACATGCCAGCACTAACAAAAACTGAATATTTTCATTTGGAGTCTGTCCCGGCTCTAAAAGATTCACGCCATTATCCGTAGTGATGGACCAGTTGTTATGCTTACCGGAACCGTTCACGCCGGCAAAAGGCTTCTCGTGCAGCATGCAGCGCAGGCCATGCTTGCCTGCCACGCGTTTCAAAGTCTCCATTACCAACTGGTTATGATCTACTGCCACATTAGCAGACTCATAAATCGGTGCCACCTCATGCTGTGCGGGTGCCGCTTCGTTGTGCTGTGTCTTGGAAGTCACGCCCAGCTTCCACAGTTCGATATTCACATCGTGCATGAAACCGCCGATGCGTTCACGGATAACGCCGAAGTAATGGTCATCCATCTCCTGGCCCTTGGGCGCAGGAGCACCAAACAGGGTCCGTCCGGCAAAAATAATATCTTCACGCTGCAATGCCTTGGCAGAATCCACCAGGAAATATTCCTGCTCTGCGCCGACGGAGGGCAGTACCTTGGTTGCCTCTGTATTACCGAACAGACGCACAATACGGATTGCCTGTTTGCTCAGAGCTTCCATGGAGCGAAGCAGAGGGGTTTTTTTATCCAATGCTTCACCCTTATAAGAACAAAATGCAGTAGGGATGCAAAGGGTCGGACCGGTCGCGGTCTCCTTAATAAATGCAGGGGATGTGATATCCCATGTGGTATATCCTCTTGCCTCAAAAGTCGCACGCAAGCCCCCGGACGGGAAAGAAGATGCATCAGGCTCGCCCTTGATCAGTTCCTTACCGGAAAATTCCATGATCATACGACCATCCTCATCGGGATGTGTTACAAAAGCATCGTGTTTTTCAGCGGTGATACCAGTCAACGGCTGGAACCAGTGAGTATAATGAGTCGCCCCGTTCTCAATCGCCCAGTCTTTCATGGCCGTCGCCACTACATCTGCTGTCGCCGGGGAAAGTTCTCCTCCCTGATCCATAATCTTTTTTACTTCTTTGTAAGTGCTCTTGGGGAGTCTCTCCTTCATCTTGCCCAGGGTAAATACCTTGCTGGCAAAAAGCTCCTCTACATTCAATTCCTCGCGCATGTCCCTACTACTTCCCTTCGGTATACTATAGAATTACATCGATTACAGTGTACAACACGTGCGTTATGGTGGTCAATTATTATTTTCGCGGTTTTACCGATAACTTTTTCCAAAAATAATCTACGACCTATTTTAGGTGTTTTATCTGTCAATCAAATAATTCATAATACTGTAAAATTCTATAATCCAGGAATTCTGTCCCCTCTCCGGACCACTGGAAGGCATTTCCTTTGTTGTCTTTGTAACCGTTGACCGTGATCACCGGGTAAGCTTTCATCTGTTTTGTAAGGAAATTAAAAAAGCTGTTCCCGGGAATTCCCGCAGTTTCCAACAATAATGCTCCCAGATAATTGGCACTGATGTCGATGCCATCCTGCTCCGGTATGTCATAATTGGCCCAAATGATAAAAGGTGTCTTATACTGGTTGAAAATCTTGTCCGTCTCGCTTAAACCATCTGTCTGCGCATAGATCTGCTCATAAAAACCTTCCTCTTCAAACATCGGCTGGTGGTCTCCGAACATGCAAATGATTGTTTTTTCCGGAACCTTTTCGAAATATTGAACCAGCTCGCCAAAAGCCTTATCTGATTCATCAATCAGCGACAGATATAGATCAGCCTCTTTGCTTTCCGCATCTTCCGCATAAATTGTATCTTCCGGTTCATTTTCCTGCCTCTCATATCCACCATGATTCTGCATAGTTACATCAAATACAAAAATTCTATCTTCCAAAGCTTTTTGTTCATATAATTCCTGAATTTTGTAATATGTTGCCCTATCCGACACTCCGGAATGGAACTGCTCTGCGCCATCAAAATCCGATTTCCAATAGCTTTCGTCAAAACCAAACATCTGATAGATGGTATCTCTGTTCCAATTCTTACTACTCTCCGGATGTATGGAATAGGTCTTATATCCATCCTCTTTCATTACAGATACTAACGTTTCCATTGGTTTTTTCACATATTGCTGATAAGCATATCCCGATGCAGGCAATAAACCCATGCTGCAGCCTGTCAGTGCTTCAAATTCCGAATTGGCCGTACCCCCTCCCAATACTGATACATTCGTGTAACCATGAATCGCATTTTCCCGCAGACCATAAATATTTTGCATGTTTTCCGCATTCAGCTGAAGGTTTCCCAACACTCGCAGATCAGAAAAGCTTTCATTCATTATCAGAATCACATTGGGGAGAGCTTCTTGCTGTACATTTTCCGCCTTCACATTATCTGACAATATCTCTTCTGCTCTTTTTTCAGAGTATCCATCCGGCTTCACTACTTTATTGTTTCGAATATCCATACACGTTGCTACCAGATATCCATCGAATTTATAATTTATCAGATACTGAAAGCCACTCAGATTATAAAAGCCACGATTTTCCAGAAATTCTGTATTCAGCAAAACATATCCTACTATGAAGGATGCAGCAATGCCTGCGAAAAATACAGCTCCTCTTATCTGTATTTTTCTGATAGTAAACTTTGCTTTCCACTCGATTGCAATGATCAGAAAAAATAATGCCCACACAAAAGTAAGATGCGAGTTTGGTGTCAGTTCATATCCACCCACTACTTTTACTGCTGTTCCTACCGCACTCAGATCATTTGCCCGAAATGGCATTCCCCGAAATAAATACATAAAATAATTCACTGTATATGCTGCGGTCAGCAAAGTCTGTGAAACTAATAATCCCCATCTCACGGAACCAGCAAGTAATATAAATAGCACTTCCAGTAAATACATCAGCAAGAGATTCCAGCGCATGGCAGAAGGCAGATAAAACTCTCCCACCATATTCAGTGCTTCCAGCCTGCGCCCCACAAGCATCGGAAACGCTGCAAAACCTGCTATACCGGCAATGGTCTGTATTTTCTTATCCTTTGCGGCAGGTATTGCAACGAGTACAGCTGTCATCAATGCAAGCAATATGCCTTTCCATACTTTTGACACTTTCAATGCATCCACATAGGTATAACGTGTCACCAGTTGTATCCCCTCTTTTTCTGAAGGAAAATAAAGTGTTTCATTCTCCCTTAACGGATATTCTTTGCTGCATACTTTTACCGCCGGTGTCAGACCATTTTCATCTTTTCCGACTACGATTGTAAGCCAGTATTGCTGATTTCTCTTTACCTGTAAATTCACTTCAATATCCTGATAACTGTCAAAGCTATCTTCAGAATAGTTTTCCTCTCGGTCCACCAGTATTTCATTGTTTTTATCAGAAATCAGCAGCCGGATTTTTCCGTTTCCCACTACACTTTTGCTATTTTCCGATGTCAACACGATGCCAATACTTTTCAGTTTTCCCTGTAGTGGTGCCCGAAACACCTGGCAAACCCCTTCTTCGTAATCGCCATCAAGGGCATAACTTCCCTCTCCGCTGAGGAAATCAACCGCCTCTTCACGAAGAAGACCGACCGGCCAGATCAGTACCCCTATCTCCACTATCAGAAACAAAAAAGCCGTAAATATTCTCTTTCGCAATGTTACCAAGTTTATTGTCATAACTTTCTTATCCTTGTTTTACTCGCAGCAAATCATAATGTTCCGGTACTTTTGACAGCTTTATCCACAACACCTGCTTGGGATGGGGCGCACTATCCACACTTTCCCCCTCTTCTGTGTACATAGCTTCCACGGTCACCGGAACATTCGTACCGTCCGGCTTCATGACCTCTATCGCATCTCCCACGCAGAATTTATTGCGTTGCTCGATCCGGCATAAAGCCGGTGTATCTGTCAGTCCTTCCGGAATGTTCTCCCAGATTTCCGCTGCCGTTTTTACCGCTTCTACGATCCCCAGATAGATGTATTCGTTCACGTACGTATTGTTATCATAGATCTGGGTATTTTCGTCCGGCTTACCAAAATAGAATCCCGTTGTGAACTGCCTGTAGGTACACTTGGATATCTCTGCCTTGTACCAGTCCATATTTTTCTCATACAACCCGGGATCCGTAAAATAATCATCAATGGCTTTCCGGTAAGTTCTGGCCACAGTTGCGACATACAATGCCGTCTTCATACGGCCTTCGATCTTCAGACTGTCGATGCCCGCCTCCACCAGCTCCGGAATGTGCTCGATCATGCACAGGTCCTTGGAATTGAAGATGTACGTTCCGCGCTCATTCTCGTATACCGGCAGGTACTCTCCGGGTCTCGTCTCTTCCACCACAGCATACTTCCAGCGGCAGGGATGGGTACAGGCGCCTCTATTGGCATCTCTTCCGGTGAAAAAGTTGCTCAGAAGGCATCTTCCGGAATAGGAGATGCACATTGCGCCGTGTACAAAGCTCTCAATCTCCATCTCTGCCGGAATCTTCTCACGAATGCCCTGAATCTCCGATAAGGATAATTCTCTGGCAGATACGACCCTCTTCGCGCCCAGCTTCCACCAGAACAGATAGGTCTCATAGTTCGTATTGTTAGCCTGTGTGGAAATGTGCACTTCCACCTGAGGCCATACTTCCTTCGCGATCATGAACATTCCCGGATCAGAAATGATCAGCGCATCCGGCTGTTCCGGTTTCATATCCCGCAGTTCGGCAAAATATTTTCTGGCCCCGTCAAGGTCATAGTTGTGTGCCAGGATATTGGCCGTTACATATACTTTTACACCATGCACATGAGCAAATGCTACACCCTCAGCCATTTCCTCACTGCTGAAATTCTTCGCCTTGGCCCGCAGTCCGAAGGCCTCTCCTCCGATATATACGGCATCTGCCCCGAACATTACCGCAGTCCGAAGTACCTCCAGACTGCTGGCCGGGATCAAAAGCTCCGGTTTTCTATAAGTCATGTTATTTCTCCTCTTTTTTCTTGTCCGATATTTCTCTGTCGGAAATTCTGGCAAACCCTTTCTGAATTGCTTCCAGGCATAACAGATAGACCATAAAAGTCCCACACCAGCATGTTGCTATAATAATCACCTTATCTTTGTGAATATTATCCCATTGATCCTGTCATTTCTGGAAAAATTAAACATTTCCGGAATTCCTTTTCAGACGGTGGAATACCCACATTACTACCTGTTCTACTTCCAGTGACAGTGCCGCAAGAAATCCCAGCCAGCTGATTGTCAGGAACAAGAGTGTATGCTTTGACAGAGGTCGATAGGAATACACAAGTCCTGACGTAAGCTGTCCGGTTATCACATTTTCACCGATGCGTGCCGTTCCCAATTCCAACATAGGATCTATGTTGTCTTTGGTAAAACGCAGATATACCGGACTGTCATTTTCCTCCACATGTATCACGATCTGATAGGTTTGACCTTTTTTGAATTTCCATTCCACCGGTTCCTCTTCATAGTAGGAATCCGGTATATCCGCAAGCGCCCAAACAAGTTCATATAGGGTGTCCTGTCCATCCTTTATTTCAATTACGCACTTTCCCCCGACTGATTCCGTACGTATTCCCATCGCAAATTTTTTTATTGTCGGAAAAGAGGGAAGGAATTCCTGCCGTATCTGTTCGCCCTCCGGAAGTTCTATCTCCTGATATTCCACGTTTCCATTCAAAAACGTAACATCTTCTCTTGCCGTAAATGTCAGCATAATAGCTATCACTCCGAGGATTCCCCAACGGAAAAGCAGGAGAAACCGAGCCTTTGCTGTAGGCTTTTCTTCCCGTGCAACAACGCTTCCGCAAAACAGGAACAGGATAGCGGTAATCGCAGCTACCCAGATGCGATATGTGAAAAAGTGATGCCCAATCGTATGATTTGCAAGCACGAAATACCATACAAATGAAGAGAAAGCAATCAACAGGTATGCCGTATTCTGTTCTGTCCTCTCTACTTTCGTTCCATTATCAAGACTTTTGTAGACAAACCAGACTAGCCAGACAGCCAGCAATGCCGCATACAAAGGATATTCATAATGTTTCCAATTTCTGTACAATGCAACCAGTCGGTCAAAAAGATTCAATGCCTCATCGGAACCGCTGCGGAACATCACTTCGTCCCAGGCTTCCTGTATCACATTTCTGTGCACGATCCATCCTGCCAATGCCCACTTGCCAAACCACATTCCCGCATATCCAAGAATCCAGCCCAGTCCGGACACAACGACTGTTTTCACGTAATTTAAAGCCTTCTGCCCATCCTCAGACAGCAGGATCAGTAAAAGTAAAGGAAATGCCCATGTATAAAGCGGATAGGTCAGCAAATCTAAAAAACTCGTCAGCATACCGGCAATTACAAAAATATATGGAATCCTTTTTTCGGTAAACCATGTATGTCGGTAGCATATTAAAAGAGACAACGCCATTGCTATATAAAAAATCCAGCTGAACTGCAATGATAAAAACATAGCCATAGGCATCATAAGAAAATATGAAGTCAGTAACGCCAGCGCATATCTCTGCCCCTTTTTCTCCCATATAAAGTGTGCAACGAAAAACATCATCATCAATTGCAATATACAATTGAGAAATCTGAATTGCTCGTAATCCATAAAAAGTAACAGCACTCTCAGAATCACCACATACCCATGCCAATAATAGGTGTACCCCTCCATATTCATGGCTTCCCATAATGGATTCCCTTCTATCTGCCTCGTTGCCTTTTCAAGCATCAATCCATCCGTAGCGCCATCAAGTACTCCCGGTAAATAACTGTGGAAATAGGTATCCAGAGAGCTTTTCAGTTGTGTTGCAGAAGGATACCATCCTTCTCCTTCCAAAGAGTCTATGGATTTTTGGGCATTTGTCTGATTTACGGGAATGCAGTACGCAAGCGTAATAAGTATTGCTCCCAACAATACTCCTGCCACGATCATAGCCAGCACTTTCAATAGTCCGACAATTTTTTTTTGCACACTTTTCATCCTACCTGTTCTCCTCATCCCTCACAGCTTTTGTACTCAATGTCACGCCATCCCCCACGGGCAGAATCACTGTCTCCAGTTCGGGATGATGTTTTAATTCGTATAAATATTCCCGCATTCTCGCATGGATCGTACGGTTGCGCCTGGTGACTGCAAATCGGGATTCTATAATATCTCCGTCCTGCAATACATTATCCGAGATCAGCAGCCCGCCCGGAGACAGAAGTCTCAGAATATCCGGCAGGAAATTGATATATTGCCCCTTGGCCGCATCCATGAAGATCACATCGTAAGTACCGTCCAATTCTTTCAGTATCTCTGTGGCATCGCCTTCCAAAAGAGTGATTTTGTCTTCTCTTCCATATTTATCAAAATTTTCTCTGGCTATGGGGATTCGTTTTTCATATTTTTCTATGGTTGTGATATGGCAATCCGCCGGCGCATATTCACTCATAAGTAACGCAGAAAAGCCGATAGCAGTCCCGACTTCCAGGATGCTCTTCGGCTTTGTGTATGTCAGTAAAAATTTTAACAGGCTTTGCATAGATCTGCGTATGATCGGAACCTGCGTGTCCAGCGCATATTTTTCAATTTCATTCAGCCATGCGGGATTCCCGCTGTCCAGAGAATCGATAAATGCGGACATTCTCTCGTCTATGATCATAATACTCCCCGTTTCTATTGTCCGTTTTTATTGTGCAACGGGTTCCAGCGGTTGTGTCTCGCCGGTCAGTGCGCTGCCGTTATCTATGGTCTCAACGGATTCTTCTTCCGTACTTTCCGTCTGTCCAGCCATGACTTCCATCATTTCCTCTGCGGTCATAGCAGTACTCAGTTCATAAGTTCCGGGTTTCCAATCCTTTTTATACTCAGATAACAGATACTGTAATGCGAACAGTCTGCCGTCTCGTACCAGTCCCTTTTCCTGCATGACCGTACCGATCTCCGTTGCGGACATGTCCGAGGTCAGGGTTACTGTGATCTTACGTCCCTCTCCGGCAGAGACCGCCGGTTCTGTGAAAATACGATAACCGTAGTCATAGCAGGTGGAAGCTCCCGTGTAGACCAGATATACTACAACCACCACAAATACTACTTTTAAGATCGTGCCCAATACGGCACCCGCCAAATTTGCTGTCTTCATATCTTATGCCCTTTCTTACTCGAACTTCATCTGATCGGTGACATAGAGTCCGATCTCCTGCATCATACGGCAGAAAGCCAGTTCCGCAGCAAGAAAATCAGACACCAGCGGATTCTCGCGAAATGCTTCATTCTCTCTGGTGAACTGATCGATCTTGTCGAAATTGGTATCTTTGCTGGTCTGTAATTCAAAGTTCCTTGTCCGGAAGTCATCGATCTGCTTTTTTAATTCCGGCTGCTCCTTTATACGACCCAGTTGTCTGCGATACTCCATGTACGCATCCGTATTGCGGATCGCCTGTACCATCTGTTCTACGGCCTGATTCACATTTTCGTCCGATGTAATCTTCATCTGCTTATGACCTTTCCGGCTATCATTAACCTGCTACACTTCCATGATGATGGGAAGGATCATGGGACGTCTCTTAGTCTTCTTCCACACATAATCACTGAGAACATCCTTGGTGGTGGTCTTCAGCTTGCCCCAATCCGTAATTCCCTTATCCAGGCATGCCTGCAGTGCATCATCCACAGTGCGGCGTGCTTCCTCGATCAGTTCATCGGATTCCTTCACATATACAAAACCTCTGGATACGATATCCGGACCGGCTACCAGCTCACCACTGGCCCTATCCAGACTCATAACCACGATCATAATACCATCTTCTGCCAGGTGCTGTCTATCTCTGAGGACCACATTTCCTACATCACCGACACCCAGTCCGTCTACCAGGATCGCACCGACGGGTACCCTTCCGGCAACTTTCGCCTGTTCCTCGCTGACTTCCAGTACATCTCCGGAAGAGAGGATGAAAATATTGTCCTTGCTGATACCAAGGCTCTCTGCGATCTTTGCCTGTGCTTTCAGGTGTTTATATTCACCATGCACGGGCACCGCATACTTCGGATGGATCAGCGTGTAGATCAGCTTGATCTCTTCCTGACAGGCGTGTCCGGATACATGGGCATCCTGAAAAATAACATCTGCGCCCTTGCGAAGCAATTCATTGATGATCTTGGTAACCGACTTCTCATTTCCCGGGATCGGGTTGGAAGAGAAAATAACCGTATCTCCCGCGCCGATGGTGATCTTGCGGTGCATGTTGTTGGCCATACGGGACAGGGCTGCCATACTCTCGCCCTGGCTTCCGGTGGTGATGATCACCTGCTGTTCATCGGGATAATTTTTCATCTGATCCAGATCCACCAGAGTGTTTTCGGGAATATTAATGCACTCCAGCTTGATGGCGGTATCCAGAATATTCACCATACTGCGGCCTTCCACAGCTACTTTACGGCCAAATTTATAGGCTGTGTTGATGATCTGCTGTACACGATCCACATTGGATGCGAAAGTCGCCACAAAAATTCTGGTATTTTTATGTTCTTCAAATAAGGTATCAAACGTCTTACCTACGGTCTTCTCGGAAGGGGTAAAGCCGGGACGCTCGGCATTGGTGGAATCGCACATCAGTGCCAGTACACCCTTTTTACCGATCTCGGCAAAACGCTGTAAATCAATGGCATCTCCATAGACCGGAGTATAGTCTACCTTGAAGTCTCCGGTGTGTACCACGATACCGGCAGGGGAATAAATTGCCAGTGCTGCGGCATCTACGATGCTGTGATTCGTCTTGATGAATTCCACACGGAAATCACCCAGATTGATGGACTGACCGAACTTCACCACTTTGCGTTTGGTCTTCTTCATGAGATTATGCTCTGTCAGCTTGTTCTCAATGATCCCCATGGTCAGACGGGTTGCGTAGATGGGCACATTGATATCACGCAACACATAGGGCAGTGCTCCGATATGATCCTCATGTCCATGAGTGATGACAAATCCCTTTACCTTATCGATATTATCCTTCAGATATGTTACATCGGGAATGACCAGATCGATTCCCAGCATATCATCCGCAGGGAAAGATAGTCCGCAGTCCACCACAATAATACTGTCCTCATACTGGAAGGCAGTAATGTTCATACCAATCTGCTCCAGACCGCCCAAAGGAATGATCTTCAGGCCTGAAGCGTTACTATTCTCTTTTTTCTTTTTCAACGAAATTACCTCCAAATTCTATACGTCTATACAACTGTTCTTAGTGTATGTATCCCGGCGTTAGAATGGATTGTTATGCTCTGCAAAGAAAGACCTGTGATTTACCTCCCGTTTTCACGGCTCTCTTCTCGAAAACTCCCGTGAAAATCAGATATCCCAGATCTTACGATTTCATCAAAATAACGGTTTTTTCTCATGCCCTTCGTGTATTCCCTGTCACTTTTGGCATAAAATCCATTATATGTCGAAATCGGCAAAGCCTCCAATATCCTTCTCTGCCAATCATACAAATCATATATAAATATAAGACCGTCCTTCTCGCAGGACCGCCTGTATTTATCTAAAATTAAATTAAATCAATGTCCTCCAGCATATCCGCAAATACTCCGGATACCGCTTCCAGTTCTTCATCATCGGAGACTACATCATAAATGCTCTCTTCTTCACCATCCTGAGACATATCCTTCAGGATCAGGGCATCTCCGTCTCCCTCTTCCACATCGGTTACCAGGATGTAATTGTGTCCACCGATCCTGGTCTGTTCCAGTACATAAAATTCTACAGGTTCTTCGCCCTCCGGGCGAAATGTGATCTTTTCCAATTTACTCATTCTGATTCCTTTTTCTTCTCATTGTTCCTGCGATCCAGATATCCCTGCAGGATCAGGGTTGCTGCGATCATATCCACGTAATCCTTGCGGTTCTCGCGACGGATCCCCGCTTCCATCATTGCCTTGTCCGCAGCTACGGTAGTCAGTCTCTCATCCCAGAAGTACACGGGCAGACCGGTCCTGCGTTCCAGCTTCTCCTTGAACTCTTTGGTCAGTTCCACGCGGACACCCTCGGTATCGTTCATGTTCTTGGGAAGTCCCAGCACAATCTCGTCCACTTCGTTCTCGACGATCAGTTCCTCGATCCGGGCCAGCGTCTGTCGTAATTTATTTTCTTCTTTGCGTCGAATGATCTCTACTCCCTGCGCAGTTAAGAGCAGACTGTCGCTGATCGCCACGCCCACGGTACGTGAGCCGAAATCCAAACCCATGATACGCATGTGGGTCCTCCTGATAGTTGTGATTATTTCCAGTGTTTGGTTCTGATATACTCCGTGAGCAGTTCTTCTACCAATTCATCCCGCTCCACCTTCATGATCAGGCTGCGGGCATTCTTATGGCTGGTAATATAAGTGGGGTCTCCACTCATAATATAACCAACGATCTGATTCACAGGGTTATATCCCTTCTCTGTCAGTGCCTCATATACGGTAGAGAGCACCAGCTTTACGCCGGTCTCAGGTTCTGTCTCTACCTTGAAGTATTGTGTATTTCCTAAGTCCTGCATACGATCCTCTTATTCTGCCTTAATGCAATTTCTGTAACTATTCAGAGTCCCATTCGCAAAACCGCTGCTGTGCAGCTCTGAATAGTTGCAAATTTTCCGTTATGCCTTATATTACCGCATTTACTTTGAAAATTCAAGGGGTGATAACAACAGAATCTCATCATTTACAAATCCTTCCACCGTGCCGCGCACTACGGTATTGGTCACCGCTTTTTCGCCGTTCTCTGCCAGGGGAACCGCTACTTTCACATAATCTCTTGTATGTCCCAGTAGATATTCCACTCCGTCCAGCTCCTTTATCTCCTCCAGCAGCACCTCCGCTTCCCTGCCCAGATAATGCGCCCGGAATCGCTTCGACTGCTCTTTCTCCATAGCCAGAAGTTCTCCGCTTCTTGTGGTTTTCACGGGATCCGGCACCTGGTGAGACATCACGGCCGCTCTGGTACCTGCCCGCTTGGAATACTTGAAAATATGCATCTCGAAGAATTGAATCCTGTCTAAAAATTGCTTTGTCTGCGTAAACTCTTCCTCGGTCTCCCCGGGGAATCCAACGATGACATCCGTAGTAATGGCCGGATGATCAAACACCTTGCGGAGCAGTGCTACGCTTTCCGCATATTCTTCGGAAGTGTACTTACGGTTCATACGGCGCAGTGTCGCATCACAGCCGCTCTGTAAGGACAGATGAAAATGGGGACACAGCTTCGGCAGTGCCGCCATTCTTGCTGCGGTCTCCTCTGTGACGATGCGGGGTTCCAGGGAACCGATGCGGATCCTCTCGATTCCTTCAATGTCGTGAATCCGTTCCAGCAGATCGATCAGCTTGCTGCTGCCGGAATAATCTCTTCTTTCCTCGTCTTCTTTTAATACGGAGACACTTTCTCCCCGCTTCCAGGCTTCCTCGTCGAAATCAATGCCGTAGGAGCTGATATGGATACCTGTCAGTACAATCTCCCGGTAACCGTTCTTCGCCATGCCAGTGATCTCCCGGATGATATCTTCCGCCCTGCGGCTGCGGACTCTGCCTCTGGCATAGGGGATGACACAGTAAGAGCAGAACTGATTGCATCCGTCCTGAATTTTAATATAGGCACGAGTGTGCTCCGCCGTCTGTTTCAGAGTCATTTCTTCGTATTCTGCGGTATGGTTAATATCTATGACAGTAGTGTCATGCATAGTCTTGTCCACACCATGTCCGGCATTTTCTGCATTCTCCGCCACCGCATCTTCCTGTTCCAGATCCCGTAAATATTCCTCCAGAATGGAGGCCAGATCCTTCTTGCGGTTGTTGCCGATCGCCAGATCAATGCAGGGATCCTGCTCCACATCTTCCCTTCCGGTCTGCACATAGCAACCCACTGCCACTACCAGTGCCGCCGGATTTTTCTGCTTCGCACGATGAAGCATCTGTCGGCTTTTCCGGTCTGCAATATTGGTAACTGTGCAGGTATTTACAATGTAAATATCCGCGATTTCATCAAATGGTACAATAGTATAACCTTTTTCTTGTAACATTTGTTGCATTACTTCTATTTCATAGGAATTAACCTTACATCCAAGGTTGTGTAATGCTACACTTTTCATAGGATTCCTCACTTTTTTTGTATTGTTTTCGTCTTGACTTTTGGTCGTTCAGCCATTAATATGAAGTCAGAAGGTATGACACACATTAAGGAGGTAGTCAACATGAAGACAGTTCAGATTTCTTTAAATTCTATTGATAAGGTAAAATCTTTCGTAAACGATATTACTAAGTTCGATTATGATTTCGATCTTGTATCCGGCAGATACGTAATTGATGCAAAGTCCATCATGGGTATCTTCAGTCTGGATCTTTCCAAGCCTATCGACCTGAACATCCATGCAGAGGATGGCGCTGATGAGGTTCTGGAAGTATTAAAGCCTTATCTGGTATAAGTTACCGATTCGGAAGTCCGAATACATAGTAAAACAGAGAACACCTTGAGAGACGCAATCCTCTTGAGGTGTTTTTTATATGCCATTCCAAAAAAGTAACTATTCAGTACCTCTGTTTCCCCGGTTCTGAATAGTTACTCTGCATTCGCACTTATGCTTCCGCAATGATCAGTTCTTTGGTCTCCAGTGCGGTCTTCACCAGTTCGTCGATCTTCTCATCCAGATTGTGTTCATGTCTGCGGATCACCTTTACATTCGGCTTCGTCACGGGATGTTTTGCCACGAAGATGGTACAACAATCTTCATAAGGCAGAATGGAAGTCTCGTAAGTGCCGATCTTCTCGGATACTTCTACGATCTCCTGCTTGTCAAATCCGATCAGGGGACGATATACCGGCAGTTCACACACTTCATTGGTAGCAATGAGAGAGTTCATGGTTTGGGATGCCACCTGCCCTATACTCTCTCCGGTGATCAGACCCAGACATTCCGTCTCTTTCGCGATCTGTTCCGCGATCCGCATCATATAACGGCGCATGATGATGGTCAGTTCCTCATGCGGACATTTCTCGTAAATATATAACTGAATATCGGTAAAGTTGATCACATGCAGGTAGATCGGTCCGGTATAACGGGCAACGATCTTCGCCAGATCCACTACTTTCTGCTTCGCACGCTCGCTGGTGTAAGGCGGTGCATGGAAATATACCGCATCGATCTTGACGCCTCTCTTGGCGATCATATAACCGGCCACGGGAGAATCAATACCTCCGGAGAGAAGCAGCATTCCCTTGCCGCCGGTACCTACGGGCATTCCACCGGGACCGGGCAGGATCACGGAATAGATATAGATTTCTTCACGGATCTCAATGTTCAGCATGATATCGGGATGATGTACATCCACCTTCATATTGGGATAAGCCTTCAGGATAGCTTCTCCCATATCCATGTTGATAGTCATGGAATCCTTGGGGTAATTTTTCCGGGCACGTCTCGCTGCCACCTTGAACGTCTGATTGCAATCCGGATATACCTTTGCAATGTAATCGATCACGGTCTCACACAGCTTCTCGAAGCCCTCATCCTGTACGTGCACCACCGGACAGATCCCGGAAATGCCGAAGACTCTCTGCAGGTGCGCTACCACTTCATCATAGTCGAATTCCGACTCTGCATCCACGAAGATACGTCCCTGCGTCTTGTGCACCAGGAATTCTCCTTCACATTTTTTCAGTGCGTATTTGATCTGGCGTACCAGAGCATCCTCGAACAAATAACGGTTTTTTCCCTTAATGCCGATCTCGGCATATTTTATCAAAAATGATGTAAACACGTTCTTTTCCTTTCTCGTTTTATCTACGGCTGTATCTGCGTAACATAGGTACTATATTGTACAATGCCCGTAAGCATACGTCAATCTCTTCTTCCGTGGTAAATACGGAAAAGCTGAATCTCATGGTGGAATCCAGCAGGGATTTGTCGACACCGATGGCTTTCAGTGTAGCGGAAGGCTGCGGTTTGTGTGCGGAGCAGGCACTTCCCGCCGATACATAGATTCCCTTGTCCTCCAGTGCATGCAGGAGCACTTCACTTCTGACGCCGGCAAAAGATACGCTGACAATGTGTGCCGCCGTCCCCTCACCGTACGGTGCATCCGGCAGAAGTCCGTTGACCGTCACCTGATCCAGTTCTCTTACGCCCTCGATAAATCGTCTCTTGCAGGCACAAAGTCTCGCATGATCCTCATCGAAACGACTGTACAGCATTTCCGCTGCTTTTGCCAGTCCTGCAATCCCCGGTACATTTTCCGTACCGGAACGAAGATTCTGCTGCTGTCCGCCCCCGAATACAATGGGTTGGATCTTGACCTTGTCTCCCACATATAAAAGTCCGACACCCTTCGGTCCATGGATCTTGTGTCCGCTGACCGACAATAGGTCGATGTGCATCTTTTTCGGATAGATCCTGGATTTGCCGAATCCCTGTACCGCATCCACATGGAACAGCGTATCCGGGTTCATCTGTTTGATCAGAGCTCCTGCTTCCTCAATGGGCTGCAAGGCTCCGATCTCGTTATTCGTGTGCATGATAGATACCAGGATGGTCTCCGGCGTCATAGCTTTCCTTAAGTCTTCCAGCCGGATACGTCCGCAGGGATCCACCGGCAGATAAGTGACGCGATACCCCTGACTCTCCAGATAACGCATGGTCTGCAGGATAGCGGGATGTTCGATCTGCGTCGTGATCAGATGATTGCCTCTGCGGCAGTTTGCCAGAGCGCAGCCGATCAACGCCATATTATCGGATTCTGTTCCCCCGGAAGTAAATAAAAGCTCTCTCTCCTCCACCTTCAGTATCCGCGCCAGAGTCTCCTTGGCATAGCGGAGGTACTTCTCCGCCTCCACTCCTTTCATATGCAGGCTGGAGGGATTTCCGTAATCTTCACACATGATCTTTGTCATCAATTCGGCTACTTCCGGAAAAGTTCTGGTCGTAGCGGAATTGTCCAAATAGACTTCCATTCTCTTCTTCTCCTTGCTATCTATCTGTGCAGCAGCTACTCAAAGTCCATTCGCCGGATCGCTCTTTCAAAACTTTCCGTTTACTCTGAATAGTTACTATATTCTTCTTATGATTAAAATATGCCAAAGGCAGATACTCTGTGCCGCCCATCCGCTAATTTTCCAACTGATACATCAGCCATGCGATAGTCGTAAATCCGGCTGTCTCTGTACGAAGAATCCTCTTTCCCAGCGTAATGGGTTGGATTCCGGCCTCTGTGGCGGTCCGGATCTCCTCTGGATCAAAGCCGCCTTCCGGACCGATGAAAATAGCGATCCGCTGACCCGGCTTTACACTTTCGATCAGCTGTTTCGTCTGTTCCATCCCCTCTGCCAGTTCGTAGGGCACCAGCTTCAGATCCATTTCTGATGCCATTTTCACTGCCTGTGCATAGCTCATTACAGGTGCCACCGTCGGGATCACACCTCGTTTGCTCTGCTTGGCGGCTGCTTCCGCAATCCCCTGCCAGCGCTTTATTTTGCTGTCCGCTTTTTTCTCATCCAATTTCACCACGCAGCGTTTCATTGCTACAGGAATCACCTGAAAAGCTCCCAGTTCCACTGCTTTTTGAATAATGAGTTCCATTTTATCCGCCTTGGGCAGCCCCTGGAACAGGTAGATCTTTGCGGGAAGCTCCACACCATCTTCCTTGATAAAACGTAGTTCCAGACGAACACAGTCTTCCTCCAACGCCAGGATCCCGCAACGGTATTCCCTGCCGTCGATTCCGTTGCTGACCGCCACTTCCTCACCGGGACGCATACGCAGTACATTTTTGATATGATTCACATCGTTCCCCCGGATGATGACGCTTTTTCCCGCCACATCGATCTGCTCCGGTTCTACAAAAAACTGATACATAAACACTCCCGCTTCCGACTTCTAGTTCTTCCTTGCGGTCACACTGACCCATTCGCCCTGATAAGTGACTTCCAGTACTTCCAGGCCCGCTGCCTTCACTGCCTCTACCACAGTCTGCTCCTTGTCATCAATAATTCCGGAGGTAATATAGATACCGCCCTTTTTCAATTGATGTACGATCACGGGAGTCAGTGGCACCAGCACATCTGCCAGGATATTGGCTACCACGATATCATAGCACTCATAACCCACTTTGTCCTGTACTTCTTTATCGGTAATGATGTTGCCGATCATCATGTCAAATTGTGCCGGATCAATGCCGTTCACTTCACAGTTCTGTGCCACAGCTTCCACTGCACAGATATCCAGGTCGGTTCCCACAGCATGTTTTGCGCCGAACATCAGAGATAAAATTGCCAGAATACCACTGCCGGTTCCTACGTCCAGAAGCTCCGTCTCTGGGGTAATGAACTTGCGCAGCTGACGGATGCACAGCTGTGTAGTCTCATGCATCCCGGTACCGAACGCCGTGCCGGGATCGATATGGAGCACCATTTTATCGGTATCCTCAGGCTTGATATTTTCCCAGGAAGGGATGACCAGGATGTCATCAATATAGAACTGATGGAAATACTGCTTCCAGTTATTGATCCAGTCAATGTCCTCCGTCTCATCCACGACGACGGAACCTTCTCCAATATCCATAAACTGACGTAAATCTTCCAATTCCTGCTTCACATCGGCAAGCACTGCTTCGGTGGTAGTCTTCTCACCAGCTACTTCCAGACTGCCGTCTTCTTTTTCCTCTACAAAAAAGCTTAAGTATGCAATGCCATCATCCTCCGGTCCGTCCGGCAGGATGTCCACGAACATCTGCTCCTTCTCCATCGCAGTCAGAGGCACCTTGTCCTCGATCTGTGCACCCTCCAGTCCCAGATCATACAGGGTACTGATAATAATATCTTCCGCGTCTGTCACGGTCTTTATTCTGAATTTCACCCACTTCATAGTATGATTCCTTTCTCGCACTCATTATATCATGATTCGCACCTACGGTGCTTACCGTTGCTTCGCAACGATCATGATCAAATTCGCCGTTCGCCAATTATGCAAGCATATTAACTCACTTGCGCTCATTATATCATAAGCTCACGAATTCGTGCTTTCGCACTCTACATCCTGCTTCGCAGGATTATTCGTTCGCTAATGAGCCCAGAAAACCAAATGTCTGCTTCGCAGCCGCTTGGTTTTCCTTGAGGCTCATTATATCATCAGCCCTGTCTTTTCCTTGCTCTTCTCGATCCTGCGGTTCAATTTGCGGAATGGCGGTTCCAGTGCCAGACCCAGTAATAATGCGATGATCAGGAACAGTACCATTTTGCCCACATTGATCCAGTAATCCACACCGTACATTCCTGCAATACATTCTTTAAACGCTTTCATGCCAAACTGGAACGGCAGGAAAGGATAGATCCACTGAAACACCTTCGGCAGCGCCTCAATGGGGAAGGTTCCTCCGCTTCCCGCTACCTGAATGACCATGACCACGATGGCCAGTGCTTCTCCCACATTGCCGAAAGCAAACGTCACGGAATACATGAAACAGCTGAACGCCGCACTTGCCACAGCTGCTGCCAGCCAGTATAGAAATTTATGCTGGCACTGGATCTCAATGTAGTAGAGATTGCCCAGGATCGTCAGCAGTGTCTGTGCCTGTCCGATGAGGAAAAACAGCAAATATCTGCCAAAGTATCTTTCATATTCTTTGTAATGATCTCCGGGATCAATGGGTTTCACACCCACATGGATGATAGCCACTAAAAACAGCGCTCCCACCCAGATCGCCAGGATCGTGTAAAACGGTGATGCCGCGGAGCCGTAGTGCTCCACCGGATAGACCGGTACCGTCTGAAGCTTCACCGGTGATGATACGAATTCCGCCACGGAAGTTGGATCGCTGGCCATGGCTTTCAAAATATCTTCATAAGAATCCGCTCCGGTGATCCGTTTTATATTATCCGCTATTTTACTTACCTTGTCCAGCAGTTCCTGTGCAATTGTCAGGGAATCCTGCAGGCTTAAATTGCCTTCCCGGATGGTCTGCTCATATTCTCCCAGAATATCCGAGATCTCATCCATATTCACATTCGTTCCGTTCATCATAGCCGCGGCATTTAAAAATGCCTGCTGCATGGATTTCCCGGTATTCCGGAAAGAAGGTCTGACATTATTATTGTAATCATTCATCAGGTTGTTCAGCTGCTTATTGCAGATCTGAATCTGTTCCCGGATCTGTGCCCGCAGCGTATTCACATCCGTGTCTACCTGACCCTTGCTGTTCTGCAGCTGTTTTAAATCCGCCTCGATATTTTTCAGAGACTGGTTGATCGCCTGAATCTGCGCATCCTGTCCGGTGACCAGGCTTCCCAGCACATCCATGTTGGCCTGCATTCCCTGTACCAGACCGATTGCCATTCCCAGTCCGGTATCGGTAGTACTTCCGATATTGTTACTGCCCATCTGATCCAGCAACCCATCCGAGAACACAGACAGATACTGTAACGCTTCCGTCACCATATCCATACTGCTGCTCACCATATCACCCATAACATCCACTGCATCTACGCTGGAATTGATCATGGTCTGCATACCGATCATGGTATTTCGTCCGTTCTCCAGTATATTGTCCATATCCGGAAGCATATTCCGGCTGGTGGCCATGATCATCTCCGCAGAACTCATAATACTCTGGAAGGACTGCAGCATTACCACATAATCCTGCAGCTGTGCCTTTACGGAATCCAGTGAACCTGTCACACTGACCTGTCCGCTTGCATTCGCCATGGACAGTGCATTTCCGGCTTTCATGACAGCTTCTGCCACGGTGCTGACAAATGTGGCATTCACCTGCTCCTGCACGGCATTTTTCGCTTTTCCGGTAATCTTGGGTGCGATACCGTTCTTTTTCTCGTTTTCATAATAGTAAATGGTAGGATGATCCACTTCTCCGTCCAGGAATCCCAACATCTCCTGTGTGAAGTTCTCCGGAATGATCAATGCCGCATAGTAATCACTGTTCTTAACTCCTTCCAGGGCTTCTTCGGTAGTCCCCGGGAATACCCAGCCGATAGTGGTATTGGCCCCCAAAGCCTCCAACACACTGTCTCCTACATTCAGGGAAAGTCCCATGATCTCCGCTCCGGCATCATCGGAAGCCACCGCCACCTTCAGCTGACTGGTAGCCGCAGGTTCATAGGGATCCCAGTTGGAGAAAATATTGAACCATGCATACAGTGCCGGGAGAATACTCAGTCCCATAATAATGACAACTGCCACCACATTATTGCTGATCCGACGGATATCGGTGGTAAATATTTTCCAGATGTTACGCATATTACTCGCCTTCCTCCCCGTCTTCTGTTTCTTGTATTTCTTCTGTCTCTTTTATTTCTTCTGCTTCGTCTTTTTTCTCTTTCATTTCTGCCTGTGTCTCCGCCGGGGAGTTCAGTCCCTCACCGATCATTTCACGGGTCTTGCGGATGATCTGTGCCGCTCTGTCAAAATCCGCAGGGGTTACTGCTTCGATCGTTCCCTCTTCCCCCTTTAGTTCCATGATCTTTTCCTGTAAGTTATGATCCATATATTCCACAACGATCAGATAGATCGACAGGGCGAACAGTGACACGATCCACAGGATCAGGAAGATCACTTTATTGCTGCCGGTCAGGAACAACAATGCCAGGAAAAACAGAGGCACGATCCAGATGCACTTCAGACCGATCTTGATTCTTTTTCTGTTTTTTTCATGAAGGGTCTGCTCATAGTCCAACACCTTCTGAAAAATCTCTTCGTAGTCTCTTTCCATGAAATTTCCTTTCTGTCCTACTTTCTGTCTTATTTCCTGCCTATTTGGTACTTCATTTGCAAAACCGCTCCTGCGGAGCTTTCCTTTTGCTCATGAAGTTACCTCGCCCTATAAACATTGCAAAATCTTCTTACGAATGCTAGCATTCGACGAATATTATGCAATGTTTACATGGCTCCGAATAGGCGTCACATGAGTTCCGTGTCTTCCATTCTCTCTTCCACAAAGTGATTCAGTTTGACGAAAGGGATCCGGATCACCAGGCCGATCAGCAGGCCCTCCAGCATAAACAGGATCAGCTTTGCCAATGCTTCCATATAGGCCGTTCCGTACATTCCCGCCAGCGCCTCACGCATTGCCGTAATGGCATAGGGGAATGGGAAAAAGATATATATTTTCTGATAAGTATCCGGCAGCAGTTCAATCGGGAACGTGCCGCTGGATCCCGCGATCTGTAATACCATGACAATGACGCAGACAGCCTTGCCCACATCTCCGAATGCCAGTGTCAGCGAATAGATCAACAGGGAAAATGCAGTTGCCGTAAAGCTTGCCGCCAGGAAAAACAATGCCGGCTCCACAATATTGACCTTCAGCAGCCACAGATCTCCCGCTACGATAATAGCTGCCTGAATCTGTGCCAGCAGGAAAAACAGCAGATATCTGCCGAAATACAGCTGATAACTCTGTGCATTTTCCAATCCTTTCGGAGAGGCTTTTACTTTCACCAGTGCCACCAGTATCGTAGACCCTACCCAGATGGCCAGTGTAGAATAAAACGGAGTCATAGCGGATCCGTAGGTGGCCACAGGATACATGGCAACAGTCTCCATGGTCACCGGAGATGCAAAATAAGCTCCCAGGCTATCCGGGTCACCGCCCAGGAAACGCACCAGAATATCCATCATTTCTTCTTCGGAAGCACCCTCCAGCTGTTCCGTCAGGTCTGTCAGTTTGTCGCTGATGCTGTCTACCACGCTCTGAATCTGGCCAAGGCTTTCACTGGTGCCGTCCACTGCGTCGCCTACGCCTTCCATGACCACACCCACATTTTTCACCGTGTTACTCAGAGTATTTACCAGTCCGGTCACCTGATTCAGGGAATCTGTCATATTGGTCAGTACTCTCTGCATCTGCGGTACCAGGTTATTTTTATAAATGCCCTGCATATTGCTTACATTATTTTCGCAGCTGTCGATAACGCTCTTCAGGTTATTCATGGCATTGTTGACATTGACTTTTGCCTTCTCCGCCGCCTGCTCATCCGTAGCTTCCAGCACACTGCCCACCACGGTGTTCATCATATCCAGTTCCTTCTGCATTGCCTTCAGTGCCTCAATGGCCGCGTCGGAAGCCGCACTTCCTCCATTGCCGCCGGCACCTGCGTTGCCTCCGGAGACGCTGCCCTGTAATTTCTGCTGCAACAGTACTGCCAGCAGATCATTCACCTGTCCGTTCAGGGTATTGGTATCCCTCGCCACTTTGTTCAGATCTTTGGTCATCTGCGCCGTATCATCCGCCAGTTTACTGGCATCCAGCGTCTTTTTCATATTTTCCAGGGAATTGTTGATATTCGCCATGGAAGTATCAATATTATTGCTGAAATCAGCCAGCGTGTCCCGGGTCGAAGACAGATTCTGACTGCTCTGGTTCAGGCTGGCAGTCGTCGCATCCAGTTTCTTCTGCATTGCCGGGATTTCATAATTTACATGGGTGATCGCAGCTTCCAGTCGGGTATTCCCCGCGCGGAAGGAATCGATCATCGCGCTGTATTCTTTCAGATTGTCGTTAAGTTCCGTGAGATCCGCACGAAATTCATCCACGTAACTGCCGCCCTGCACCTGCGCCGATACAGAATTGCTCTCTTCAAAAATGGTAGTGGCTGCCACTTTAATAAATGTCTCGTTAATGGTGTTCTGCAGCGTTCCCGCTACCGTATCCGTGATCTTCGTAGCAATGGCATTGCTCTTTTGATTCTGATAATAGATCAGCGCCGGATTCTCGAAATCATCCGAAAATGCATTATACATACTGTATGTAAACTTATCGGTGATCACAATAGCAGCATAATATTTTCCTGACTCCACACCCTCTTCTGCTTCTTCCTCTGTGTCCGGAAAAATCCATTTTACGCTGGTATTAGAATGCAGACTCTCCAGAACGGATTCTCCCATATTTACCACGGAACCGTCCTTTAACATATAGTCCTGATCCAATGACACCACTGCTACGGGAATCCCTCCGGTATTGGCATAAGGATCCCAGTTGGCAAAAATATTAAACCAGGCATACAGTGATGGGATCACGCACAACCCAATAATTATGATCAGTGCAAAAGGCTGTTTCACTAATTGTTTGACATCTTTTGTGAAAATTTTCCAAATATTTTTCATCCGACTTCTATAGACTCCTCATGTGTATCTGTATTATATTGCTGATTCATGCGCTGTTCAGCTTCGCATACCCCCAGCAACAGAAAAAAGAAAGGGGTATTCAATACCTGCTGAAAGCTGATCAGGGAATGCATTCCATAAGTAAAAAGCAACATGATCGCCATGGAATTTCTGCGGTATTTCCGCAATGCGGTAAGAAATACGGCTGCATAAGCAGCAGTTCCCAGTACCCCCAGGTTGATCAACGTGGTAAGCCATTCATTGTGTGCATTCGTAAAAATCGAACCGGCAAAATAACCTTTGTCAAATAGTACCGTGCCTCCCGGTAACACCTGTTCCAAATAAGCTGCAAAGCAATCCGGTCCGACCCCCAGCAGCTTATGCTTAAGATCTCCACGGCAGAAACCCTGCCATGCCATCTGCCATAACATTCCCCGGCGATTGCCCCATTCCGCAAAATCGCTGCCCTGCAGTTTCAAAATATACCATATTATCACACCCGCAGCCAACAACAGACTGCCGCACAGTGCTCCGATCTGTAGCGCCCTCTTTTTCTTTTCCGGAAGAGCATAATGTATCCCACAGAATAACAGACACACTACTGCAAGCAGAAACCATCCCTGCCATACTGCCATTTTTCTTGCAATACCATCCTGTAATAAAATATCATAGGTTCCCCGGGATTGCATCACCTTTCCCCACAATAACATTCCAACGCAGGCTCCGGACAACAGGACAAGCAACGGCTCCCAAAGTCCGTTTTTTTTACGACTGCTCCAAAAACATATCCACAGTGTTACACATGCCACCATCACACCGCCGTCACTTCCCTGTAAAAACAACAACATCACCACAAGGACATTACCGCCTCCAAGCAAAATGGAAGCAGCTCTTCTCCCCTCTTCCGCAGCCTTACAAAAAAGTGACAGTGACAGAGGAAGCATCACACTGTAATACCCGCTGAGCCAGTTATTATTTCCCAAAGTACTGAGCATATGTGTATATTCCCAGTCCCCTACCACATAGCCCTTCAGCAGTCCCAGAGGATCATAACCCAGTTTTTGGAGCAATCCTATGAGTGCCACTATGACAGACGCTGCTCCTCCCAGATATAAAATCCGGATGTATTGTCCGCTGTAATCCGCTGCCATCAGAAATCCGCCTACCATCAGGCAGATGGTGACAGCGCCCATGTACCATTCCCATTCTCCGGCCCAGGCGGTCCTTCCGTAAGAACTACAGATGGCAGACAATAATGCGCAAAATCCATATAAGCAGACGGCCGTCACAACACTATGCCCTCTGCACCATCTGATTATTTTTCCCCCGGTTTTTCTCATATACATACCGGAACTACTGCTGTTTTCCATCCGGCAGCTTCTTACCACAGCGATGATCTGTACCGCCAGACAAATCCCCATACAGATCAGAGAGATATTGCGATATAAATAATATTTGCTATCGCCCAATTTGTAATATCCATTTCCGGGAATATAGTACAACGGCAACACGACCAGAACGGCAGCCATATAGATCTGACATACTGTTTTCAGAAATTCCTCTCGCCGATTCTCCATTCCTGCCCGTCTCCTTTGTGCCACAGCCTGTATAACTACTTGAATTGTAAGCGTTTCTCCCCCTTCTGTCAAACCGTTTACTCTTTACAAAATTGTAAAATTGTATATTAAATTGAGAGTTAGTGAAATAATCCCGTAGCCCTTGGCAGGGTATAAGAAAGGCGGCACGCTCGCGCTCTGTCGCAGAGCGTAGCGGTACATAAGCGGTCACAATACGACCGCTAAGTACCGACGTCTGCTTACGGCACTGCTTATTCTTATACCCAGCCGGGGCTACTGGTTTTTGAAAGCTTTTCAAAACGCAGAACTCCCGGAGTATGCGGTGCCATGTCGAAGATGTTTGTCGGAGGATGTTGATATTTTCTAGAAAAGTGCTGAAAGACAGGGGGAAAGCGGACACGATGTCCGCGTCAGCCGATTGTCGACATGGATGTCGACTGTAGGCGGCCCCGTCATGACGAGAACTACTCATCACTTTTCGTAGAAAATTCACATCCGGAGACCTTACATCGAGACATGTGTATCGCATGCTCCGGGAGTTCGTGGATTTTGCCAATGTATTCAACTAACTCTCAAGTTAATTCATAATTGCGTGCCTCCTGCATATACATATAACACCAATGGCAGGAGGTATTTTTATGGACTATGCAGTGAATACATACGATCTGTATCGGGATATACAACAAAGAACGGGAGGAGAGATCTACATAGGGGTATTGGGACCGGTGCGGACGGGAAAATCCACGTTCATCAAACGCTTTATGGATGAAATGGTGCTGCCCTATATGGAGGATGAACATGCCAGAATGCGGGCACAGGATGAACTTCCCCAGAGTGCCGGAGGAAAGACTATTACAACTACGGAACCGAAGTTCATTCCCAGCGAGGCGGCAAAGGTGAGATTAAATGATGATATCGAGGTGTCAGTACGGCTGATTGACTGTGTGGGGTATATGATCGATGGCGCGGCGGGACATATGGAAGAAGATGCGGAGCGCATGGTGAAGACGCCCTGGTCGGAAGAAGAGATTCCATTTACCCAGGCGGCGGAGATCGGCACGGATAAGGTCATGCGGGATCACTCCACAATTGGTCTGGTGATCACTACGGACGGAAGTATCGGAGAACTCCCAAGAAGCAATTATCTCGGAGCGGAAGAGAAGACGATCCTGGCACTGAAAAAGTCCGGAAAGCCATTCTTAGTGCTGGTTAACAGTCAGAAACCTTATTCAGAGGAGACCAGAAAGGTAGCGGAAGAGATCGGCAGCAAATACGATGTTTCTGTAATGCCGGTGAACTGCGAACAGTTAAAAAAAGAAGACATACACCGGATCTTGGAGAAAATTTTATATGAATTCCCGCTGACAGCGGTGGAGTTCTATTTTCCCAAATGGATGGATATGCTTCCCATAGACCATGCTGTAAAACAGGACCTGTTAAAGCAGATTCGGGAGTTGATGAATCATTATGACAAAATCCGGGATGTGGCGGAACAGCCGGTGCAGCTGCAGGGGGATTATGTAAGAAGCTGTAAAATGGATCCAATCCAGCTGTGGAGCGGGATCGTTCAGATACAGGTTGGAATCGATGACAGATATTATTACGAAATGTTGTCCGGAATGCTGGAGGAAGATGTGGAAGATGAGTACCAGTTGTTACATAAATTAAAAGAGCTGGCAGGGATGAAAAAAGAATATACCAAGGTGCAGGATGCATTGACCATGGTGAAGATCAAGGGCTATGGTGTGGTGACTCCGGACAGAGAAGACATTGCGCTGGAAAAGCCGGAACTGATCCGCCACGGCAATAAATTCGGTGTCAGGATCAAGGCAAGCAGCCCATCCATACATATGATCCGCGCCAATATTGAGACGGAGATTGCTCCCATTGTAGGCACTGAACAGCAGGCACAGGATCTGATCCGTTTTATCGATCAGGCGGAAGCGGAACAGGGCATCTGGGAGACCAACATCTTCGGTAAGACGGTGGAACAACTGGTGGATGACGGCATTACCACGAAAGTTGCTTCTATTGGCGAAGAGAGCCAGTTAAAGCTTCAGGATACCATGCAGAAGATCGTAAACGACAGTAATGGTGGAATGGTTTGTATTATTATCTAATAGTTCAGACATCATCTGCATATCAGACAAATCATGCTTGCATGAATTTGACTGATTGACAGATGATGGGCTGAGCGGAATAGTTTCCATTGCTTTTTTCCCATTCATTTTGTATAATACCTTTGTTGACTTTGCTTTATTTTTCGGAAAAACAGGAAGAATATTTGCTAAATTGCATGAAAATACAGTAAAACGGAGGACATAGATGAATCAGGTATATGCAAAATTACAAAACTGCTATGAATGTGTGAGAAAACAGACAGATTTCGTACCTAAGGTGGCAATCGTCTTAGGCTCGGGCTTAGGTGATTATGCGGAGCAGATCCGTGTGGTGACGGAGATCCCTTATGCCAAGATCGAGGGATTCCCCGTCTCCACCGTACCGGGACATGCCGGTAAATTTATCTTTGGTTATCTCGATGAGATCCCAGTGGTATGTATGAAGGGAAGAGTGCATTATTACGAAGGTTATGATGTGACGGATGTGGTACTTCCCACCAGGCTGATGAAGCTATTAGGTGCCAAGATCCTGTTCCTGACCAATGCGGCAGGCGGCGCGAACACTTCTTTTCATGCCGGTGATCTGATGCTGATCAGAGATCACATTTCCGTATTTGCACCCAATCCCCTGATCGGTGCCAATATCGACGAGCTGGGACTGCGTTTTCCGGATATGAGCCATGTCTATGACAAGGATTTACAGCAGATCATCCGCGAGACCGCGAAAGAGAACGACATCTATCTGCAGGAGGGTATTTACACCCAGTTGACCGGACCTTCTTTTGAATCTCCGGCAGAGATCCGCATGCTCCGGACACTTGGATGTGATGCGGTAGGTATGAGTACTGTAGTGGAGGCGATTGTAGCCAATCACATGGGAATGCGTATCTGCGGCATTTCCTGTATCAGCAATCTGGCGGCCGGAATGACGGATCAGCCCCTGAACCATGAAGAAGTGCAGGAAGCTGCGGATATGGCGGCACCCAGATTCAAGAAGCTGGTAACGGAATCCGTGAAGAGATTTGTATAGACAGGCAAAAGGAGATAAGGATGAACTTGATCTCAGAGACAGAAGAAACAGAACTGGTGAGACTGGCATTAGAAGCCAGAAAGCTGGCTTATGCTCCTTATTCCGGCTATACAGTGGGAGCAGCACTGCTTGCTGTGGACGGACACAGATATCTGGGCGGCAATATTGAAAATGCTTCCTACGGAGCCACCAACTGTGCGGAGCGCACTGCCTTTTTCAAGGCTGTCAGTGAAGGAGAGCGGACGTTTACCGCTATCGCCATTGCCGGTGGAACCGTAGGAGAGGATCCCGTGGAATATGCCTATCCCTGTGGTATCTGCAGACAGGTGATGCAGGAATTTTGCACGGATGATTTTGTGATCTATGTGGTAAAAAACGAACAGGATTATCAAAGCTATACATTAAAAGAATTACTTCCCTATGGATTTGGAGGAGATGCGATCAGATGAATATCAGATTATACAATGCACGAATTCTCACCATGGAGCCCGGCAGAGAAGTCTTCTATGGTGAAATATGGGTTAAAAATGACAAGATAGCCTATGTGGCGGAACAAAAAGAATTAGCGGAGGAATGGGACAGATCCCAGTTCCCGAGAATTGCCTGGGATATTGAACTGGACTGCAAGGGAAATCTTCTGATGCCGGGATTTAAAAATGCGCACACCCATTCCGGCATGACATTCTTACGTTCCATGGCGGATGACATGCCCTTAGACCAGTGGCTGAACAAGCAGGTATTCCCATTAGAGGCAAAACTGACCGGAGAGGATATCTATGACCTGACCAGACTGGCGGTATTGGAATATCTGACTTCCGGTGTGACATCTATTTTTGATATGTATCTGACTCCGGATACCATTGCGGAAGCCTGCCTGGATACGGGCATGCGCTGTGTACTGGTATCGGGACTGAACAATTTCAGCTCTTCCCCGAAGCAGGTAGAAGAAGAGTTCTTAAAATGGAATAAGAAGAATTCCCTGATCAGCTACCAGCTTGGTTTCCACGCGGAATATACCTGTTCCAAAGAACTGCTCTGGAAAGTGTCGGAAATGGCACATCATTACCGGACACCGGTATATGCCCATATCTCCGAGACAGAGAAGGAAGTGGAAGAGTGTAAGGCACGCTACGGCATGACACCGCCCATGTTCTTAGACTCTCTGGGAATGTTCGACTACGGCGGAGGCGGTTTCCATTGTGTCCATGTGACGGATCAGGATCTGGATGTCTTCCGCAGACATCATATGTATGTGATCACGAACCCCGGATCCAATACGAAGTTAGCCAGTGGTATTGCACCTATTGCCGATTATGTGCGTCATAAGATCCCGGTGGCGATCGGAACCGACGGACCTGCCAGCAACAACTGTCTGGATATGTTCCGTGAGATGTTCTTAGTTACCGGCTTAAGCAAGCTGTTAGAGAAGGATGCTGCCAGCATGGATGCCATGGAAGTATTGAAGATGGCAACGGTGAACGGTGCTAAGGCAATGCGACTGAACCGGGCAGATGTTCTGGCGAAGGGCAAATACGCAGACCTTATCATGATCGATCTGCATCAGCCCAACATGCAGCCCATCCATAATATTCCAAAGAATCTGGTCTACAGTGGCAGCAAATCTAATGTCTGCATGACTATGATCGGCGGTAAGATCCTGTACCGTAACGGAGAGTTCAACGTAGGAGAGGATCCGGAGCGCATTTACGCCAAGTGCGAAAAAATCGTAAAAAGACTGTTGACTGAGTAAGCAAAGAACTCAGAAGACATAGAAACGGAGTTCCCCGTGCGGCTCCCAGAATACTTAGGAGGGAAAAGATGTTAGAAAAAATCTTCAAACTGAAGGAAAACAACACCACGGCAAAAACAGAGATCATTGCCGGACTGACCACATTCATGACCATGGCTTATATTATAGCCCTGAATCCGAACCTGCTGACTGGTTTTGGCAAGGATACCATGCCGGAACTTTGGAACGGTGTTTTCCTGGCAACCTGTATTGCATCCGCAATCGGTACCATCGTAATGGCATTTCTGGCAAATAAGCCGTTTGCCATGGCACCCGGAATGGGACTGAACAGTTTTTTCGCAGTCGTAGTAACCAATATCGTAGCCCTGACCGGAATGACCTATGTAGCATCCTTCCAGTCGGCTCTGTGCATTGTACTGATCGAAGGTATCGTGTTCCTGGTTCTCTCCGTACTGAACATTCGTGAGAAGATCGTGGATGCCATTCCTCTGGGCGTGCGCCTCGGTATTGCACCTGCCATCGGTCTGATGCTGTTAAACATCGGTGTAGGCTCCAATGCAGGTGTCTATTCCGAGAACGGCGGACCTTTCTATGCTATGAGAGACTTCTTCGGTGCACTGACACCTTCACTGGCTAAGACAAATATGGGTTCTGGCTATTCCGCAATGGTTCTGTCCGTTGTCACCATGTTCGTAGGTCTGTTTGCTATTGTTGTTCTGACACAGAGAGGTGTTAAGGGTGCTGTATTACTGGGTATGCTGATCTCCAGCATCATCTACTGGGCAGGAGAGGCTATCTTCCTGGGAACCAATCCCTTTGCTTCTCTGGCAACCGCATCCTTCGTACCTGCTTTTGGAGATATGGCTTCCACCACACTGTTTAAGTTTGACTTCCGGGGATTTGCAGAGATTGGCTGGTTTACCGCCATCACTCTGATCATTACCTTCTGTATCATTGATATGTTCGATACCATCGGTACTCTGGTAGGAACCGCAAGCCGTGCGGGAATGCTGGATAAAAATGGCAAAATGCCGAATATGAAGCAGGCACTTTTATCTGATGCAGTAGGTACAGTAGCAGGTTCCTTAACCGGTACTTCCACTGTTACCACCTTTGTAGAGTCTGCATCCGGTGTAGAAGCAGGCGGTCGTACCGGCCTGACTGCACTGACTACCGGTATCATGTTCCTGGCATGTATCTTTATTGCACCCATCGCCGGAATCATTCCTGCGGCAGCTACTTCTTCCGCACTGATCTATGTGGGTGTACTTATGGTAGCAGGTCTTAAGAATGTAGATTTCGATGACATCTGCCAGTCACTTCCCGTGGCTCTGATGATGATCGCCATGCCGATCTCCGGATCCATCGGACATGCCATCGGCCTTGGGCTGATCACCTATACTGTGATCAAGGTATTTACCGGTAAGGCAAAGGATGTTTCTGTACTTACCTATGTATTATCACTGATCTTCCTGTTAAAGTTCTTTATTGTCGCATAAAGAATTTTGATACATAAGAAATAGAAAAAAAGGTCAGAATATGGGGCGGGCACTGCACGGGTGGTGCCTGCCTTCTTATATCCGGAAAAGTGAGAAATAATATGGAGTTTGTTGTATTTACAGGTGTATTGCTTTTTATATTTTTATTCATGATCGTACAGGAACTTATGCAGGCAAAAAAAGAGGAAAAAATATTCCGGAACTCTCTCTTGGAAAATTACGGAAAAGAACCGCCGAAGGAATATTCGCTGGAGAGATTTGCAAGGCTTGGCAGTTATCTGGAACGACATAAGGAAGAGAAACAGTTAGATGATATCACATGGAACGATCTGGGAATGGATGAGGTATTCTGCCGGATCGACCGGACATTGTCAGCGGCAGGAGAGGAATACCTGTATTTTACCCTCCGGAATATCTTCTGCGGGAAGGAAAAGCTGGACCATTTGGAGGAAGTGACCGGATGGTTTTTGGAGCAGGATGATACCAGGATCCGGGTACAACTGTTACTGAAAAAATTGGGGCATCTCGGGAAATACTCTCTCTATGATTATCTGGATAATCTCGACTATCTGGGAGAGCGTAACAATCGGAAGATCCTGCTTGGAAATATTCTGTATCTGCTGTTTGCCTCACTTTTATTCGTGCAGCCGGCGGTAGGGATCCTTGGGATCGTGGTGTGTATGCTGGGACATATATTGACATACTTTCGTGAGAAAAAAGTGATCGAACCGTATATTACAAGCTTCGCCTATGTGCTTCGCATGATCGATGTCTGTGAGGAACTGGGCAGACAGAAGATCCCCGTGTATAAAAAAGAATTGGAGGATTTAAACGAGGCGCTGAAAAGCCTGCGGGAATTAAAACGGGGTTCCTTTTGGGTAATGGCAGGAAATCAGGGGAAGATCGGTGGGAATCCGTTAGATATTATAGCGGATTATCTGCGGATGATATTGCATCTGGATATCTGGCAGTTTAATCTCATGCTTCGGAAATTAAGACTAAAGACCAATGAGGTGGACAGATTGTTAGGGATCACCGGCTATCTGGATATGGCAATCTCGGTGGGAGGCTTCCGCAGGTCCTTAGAGGGTTACTGTATTCCACAGCTGGAAGAAAATGCGAATAAGGTGTATCTGCATATGGAAGGCGGATGGCATCCGCTGCTTACGCATCCTGTGAAAAACAGTATCCGGGCAGACAGAGGTGTGCTGCTTACTGGCTCTAATGCCTCCGGAAAATCCACATTTTTAAAAATGGTGGCAGTAAATGCCGTCCTGGCACAGACGATTCATACCTGTACAGCGGAAAGCTATCACGCTCCGGTATTTCGGATCTTTTCTTCCATGGCGCTGCGGGATAGTATACAGAACGGCGAGAGCTACTATATTGTGGAGATCAGGTCCCTTAAAAGGATCCTGGATGCAGCACAGACAGAGACGGTTCCGGTGCTTAGTTTCGTGGATGAGGTTCTGCGGGGAACCAATACCGTGGAACGTATTGCCGCAGCTACGCAGATATTGATACATTTGTCTGAAAGCGGAGTGCTTTGTTTTACTGCGACCCACGATATCGAAATGACGGAACTATTGAAAGACTGTTATGACAATTATCATTTTGAGGAAGTGATCCGGGACGGCGACATCAGTTTCCCTTATGAACTGTTACCTGGGAGGGCAGGCACTAGAAATGCGATCCGGTTGCTGGCTCTCATGGGATACGACAAAGAGATCACGGAGAGAGCTGCGACGCAGGCGGAAGACTTTATACAGACAGGAAAATGGTCGGTGCAGACTCTTTTGGGGAATACTTGACGTTTGCGCCATATCGTTGGTATACTTCATTTAATAGAACCTCACGAAAAGACATTAGGAAAGCATAATAAGGCATAAAGGAGAAAAAATATGGCAGTCAGCTTTTTGAATTCATTTTTATCTTATCTGGTAGTATTGGTAGTGATCGCGGCAGTAGGCGCTGTTGCTATTACCCTTGGAATTACACTTCGCAAGAAGAAAAATAAAAAAGAGGGAATGCAACAGGCAAAGGAGTCCGCTGACGGAGAATAAGGGTTATGGCAAAATCGTCAGGACAGAAATTAAAGCTTTTATATCTGATAAAAATGCTGCAGGAGAACACGGACGAGAATCATCCAATGAGTACTCCGGATATTATAAAATACCTGGAGAATCAGGGAATCCATGCGGAACGGAAGAGCATTTACAGTGACATGGAGAGTCTTGCGGACTTCGGTTACGATGTGGTACAGGTGCAGAGCAGGCTGGGAGGCGGTTATTACCTCGGCAGTAGAGAGTTTGAACTCCCGGAATTAAAGCTGTTGGTGGACGCCGTACAGTCCTCCCGCTTCATTACCACGAAAAAATCCAGAGATCTGATCCGGAAGCTGGAGCAGATCGCCGGGAAAAACGATGCCGGCAAGCTACAGCGTCAGGTCTATGTTGCAGGCAGGATCAAGACGGAGAATGAGAGCATCTATTATAATATCGATGCCATTCATCGTGCCATTCAGGAGAACAGGCAGATCACCTTCGTGTATTTGGACTGGAACCTGCAAAAGGAACTGGTGCCCAGACCCGGTGGGGATAAGTGCGTCAGCCCCTGGGCCCTGATCTGGCGGGATGAAAATTATTATCTGGCAGCCTATGACAGTGAGGCCAAAGTTATCAAGCATTACCGGGTGGACAAAATGGGACAGGTGGAAGTGACGGTAAGTCCCAGAGAAGGGGTAAAACAGTTCTCACAGATCGACGTGACCTCCTATACGAACCAGACCTTCGGCATGTTTGCAGGGGAGGAGAGTGTGGTCACCATGGAGTTCCCGAAGCGCCTCATCGGTGTGGTACTGGACCGGTTCGGCAGAGAGGTGGATATCCGCCCTATGTCCGATACCATTTTCCGGGTGCGCGCGAAGGTGGCCGTCAGCGGACAGTTCTTCGGATGGCTTGCGGGAATCGGACCGGATGCCAGGATCGCAGCGCCGGAAGCAGTACAGAAGCGTTATGTACAGTGGCTTTCGGATATTTTGCGGGAACAGTCGGGAACTGCAGATTAAAAATTTATCCAAAATTTCACTCCTTTTTTTGTATAGTTTTCTAAAGGATCCCTCGTTGACAAGGCAGGGATTCTTTTTTATACTGATAGATAGCACCCACAATATATTGCTATCTGATACAGACAAACACCATATATGGTATTTGTAAACGCTATCGTAAGTAAGGGGAATACAGCAGAATCCGGGCGTTTTCCGGACATTATCGTATGAAGGGAAGAGAAAAATGAGCAGCAATTTTGAACATGACCATGAAGAAAATGAAGATTATGGCAAACAGTTCAGACCGGACAGGGAGATCTATGTCGTAAAAAAGGACGGGAGCAAGGAGCTTTTTAATGTTCAGAAGGTAATCAGTGCAGTAGGCAAAAGTGCATACCGCGCCCTGACGAAATTCACCAAAGAAGAAAAAGAGCAGATCTGCCAGTATGTGGTAGATAAGGTAAACGAACTGGAAGTGGATGAAGTTCCCATTCCCATTATGCACAATATTGTGGAAAGTGCCTTAGAGCAGGTGAAGCCGATCGTCGCAAAAAGCTATCGCGATTATCGTAACTATAAGCAGGATTTCGTACGGATGCTGGATGATGTCTATAAAAAGAGTCAGTCCATCATGTACATCGGAGATAAGGAAAATGCCAACACGGATTCCGCGCTGGTATCTACCAAGCGTAGTCTGATCTTTAATCAGCTGAATAAGGAACTGTATCAGAAATTCTTCCTGACCACGGAAGAGATCCAGGCATGTCGTGACGGCTATATTTATGTGCATGATATGTCTGCCAGAAGAGATACCATGAACTGCTGCCTGTTTGATGTGCAGAATGTCCTGACGGGCGGCTTTGAGATGGGCAACATCTGGTATAATGAGCCGAAGACTCTGGATGTGGCATTTGATGTTATCGGCGATATCGTCTTAAGCGCTGCCAGCCAGCAGTATGGCGGATTCACCGTACCCAGCGTGGATCTGATCTTAGAGCCTTACGCCGAGAAATCCTATAATAGAGCCCTGGCAAAATACGAGAGACTTGGAGTAGCCGCAGATGTGGCGGAGAGAGAAGCGCTTGCGGATGTGAAGAAAGAATTCGAACAGGGCTTCCAGGGATGGGAATATAAGTTTAACACCGTGGCAAGCAGCCGTGGCGATTATCCTTTTATTACTGTGACTGCTGGAACCGGCACCGGTAAATTTGCCCAAATGGCAACGATTACTATGCTGGAAGTCCGCAGAAAGGGACAGGGCAAAAAGGATCATAAAAAGCCCGTTCTGTTCCCGAAGATCGTATTTTTATATGATGAGAATCTGCACGGTCCCGGTAAGCCGCTGGAAGATGTATTTGAAGCCGGCGTGGAATGCTCTGCCAAGACCATGTATCCCGACTGGCTGAGTCTGACCGGTAAAGGCTATGTGGCAAGCATGTACAAACAGTATGGAAAGATCGTATCTCCCATGGGATGCAGAGCTTTTCTGTCTCCCTGGTATGAGAGAGGCGGCATGCATCCCGCAGACGATAAGGATCAGCCGGTATTCGTGGGCAGATTCAATATCGGTGCGGTATCCCTGCATCTGCCCATGATCCTGGCAAAAGCGAGAAAAGAGAGCAGAGACTTCTACGAAGTGCTGGATTACTATCTGGAACTGATCCGTCAGCTCCATATCCGTACCTATGCTTATCTGGGTGAGATGCGTGCATCCACCAACCCGCTGGCATATTGTGAGGGCGGTTTCCTGGGCGGACATCTGAAGCTGACAGACAAGATCAAACCGTTACTGAAATCTGCAACGGCAAGTTTTGGTATTACAGCGCTGAATGAACTGCAGGAACTCTACAACGGCAAGTCCCTGGTAGAGGATGGGGCCTTTGCTGTGGAAGTACTGGAGCATATCAATCAGAAAATTTCAGAATATAAGGAAGAGGACGGCAACCTGTACGCCATCTACGGAACTCCCGCAGAGAATCTGTGCGGTCTGCAGGTGAAGCAGTTCCGTAAAAAGTACGGTATTATTGAGGGCGTATCCGACAGAGAATATGTCAGCAACAGCTTCCACTGTCATGTGACAGAGGATATTACCCCCATTCAGAAACAGGATCTGGAGAACCGTTTCTGGGATCTGAGCAACGGCGGCAAGATCCAGTATGTAAAGTATCCGATTGATTATAATACCGAGGCAATCAAGACACTGATCCACAGAGCTATGGACATGGGCTTCTATGAGGGCGTAAATCTGTCGCTGGCATATTGTGATGACTGTGGACATCAGGAGCTGGAAATGGATGTATGTCCTGTCTGCGGCAGCCGCAATCTGACCAAGATCGACCGTATGAACGGCTATCTGTCTTATTCCAGAGTACACGGAGATACGAGACTGAATGATGCCAAGATGGCGGAGATCGCAGAGCGTAAGAGTATGTAGATATGTAGAGACAGGATGGACAGATAAATGAGATATCATAATATAACCAAGGACGATATGCTGAACGGCGATGGTCTGCGGGTCGTACTGTGGGTAGCAGGATGTAACCATTGCTGCAGAGAATGTCAGAATCCCATTACCTGGGATCCCGACGGAGGGCTTTTATTTGATGAGGCTGCGAAACAGGAGATTTTTGAGCAGCTGGAGAAGCCATATATTTCCGGAATCACATTTTCCGGCGGAGATCCCATGCATCCCGTGAACCGCGCTGATGTGAGAGAGCTGATGCATGAGATCAGAGAAAAATACCCCACGAAGACGATCTGGATGTATACCGGAGACAGTTGGGAGGACATTTACGATCTGCCGATCATGCAATATGTGGATGTCGTGGTGGACGGAGAGTTCCATGTGGAAGAAAAAGATGTAAAGCTTCTGTGGAAGGGCAGTAAGAACCAGCGGGTGATCGATGTGAAGAAGACACTTGCCGGAGAACATCCGGAAGATGCAGTACTGCACTGCGGAGATTATAAGTAAAGGAAAGATTAACCATGCATAGAATTGCTAAATTTCATTTTGTGAGTCCTGCACAGTTTATGACTGCCATGCAGGAGGAATATCCGCAGTATACGGAGGAACAGATCAAGGAAATGTACGAGGCTCTGAAGCTTCCGAAGAGAGCTACGAAAGGAAGCGCCGGATATGATTTCTTTGCCCCGTTTACTTTTAAACTGACACCCGGAGAGACTATTAAGATCCCGACCGGTATCCGGGCGGAGATGCAGGAAGACTGGGTACTGCAGATCTACCCCAGAAGCGGACTGGGCTTTAAATACAGACTGCAGATGAACAATACGGTGGGCATCATTGACAGTGATTATTTTTTCTCGGACAATGAAGGACATATTTTCATGAAGATCACGAATGACTCCAATGAAGGCAAGACCGTGGAGGTTCCCGCAGGAACCGGGTTCGCCCAGGGTATTTTCATGCAGTACGGTATCACAGAGGACGATGATGCGGAAGGCATTCGCAACGGTGGCTTCGGAAGTACTACAAAATAATTCATAAGAGTAAAATCCCCCGAATGGGACATGATGAAGTTGTGATATGTACCCAAAGGGGGATTTTTTATGCCACAGAACATGCAGTATGTCGATGGACGGATGGAACTTAGTTATGAGGATACTAAATGTGACAAAATGTATCACTTTTGTTGGCAAAATTGAAAAGGTTGCCTGTCAATGATATAATGGCGCAAAAGAAGAGCCATAAAATTTATAATATCAGGAGGCAATCAATGTTTAAAATCGTTACAGACAGTACAGCAGATCTCCCCGCAGAATATCTGCAAGAACATGACCTTGGATGTATAAATCTCAGTTATATTATGGATGGTGTGACTTATGGGCAGGGACAGGAACTTCCCGAGAAAGACTTCTATGCACTGATGAGAAACGGCAAAATGCCCACCACTTCCCAGGTGAATCCGGAGGAAGCAAAGAATCATTTCCTGAAATATTTAAAGGAGAACAAAGAGATCCTGTGTATCGCCTTTTCTTCTGGATTGAGCGGTACCTATAACAGTATGCGCGTAGCAGCGGAAGAGATTATGGAGGAACAGCCGGATTGCAGGATCATTGTCATTGACAGCCTGTGTGCTTCTTTGGGAGAGGGACTGTTAGTGCATAAGGCAGTTACCTTAAGAGACCAGGGCAAGTCCTTGGATGAAGTGGCAGAGTGGGTAAAAAATAATCGTCTGCATCTGGTGCATGTATTTACCGTGGATGATCTGTATCATCTCTATCGCGGGGGTCGTGTCAGCAGGGCGACAGCAGTCGTGGGAACATTAGCAGGTATTAAACCCAAGCTCCATGTGGATGATGAAGGACATCTGATTGTCATCGGCAAGGTGAGAGGACGGAAAAAATCCCTGCATGCATTGGTGGATTATATGGAAGAGAAAATGGGTTCTTACCGTGATCAGAATGATATTGTGTTCATCAGCCACGGGGATGATCTTCCGGCGGCGGAACTGGTAAGAGACCTGGTGAAGGAGCGGTTCGGAATCGACAGCTTCCTGATTAATTATGTCGGACCTACCATTGGATCCCATTCCGGTCCCGGAACACTGGCGCTGTTTTTCATGGGAGAGGAACGGTAAATTGAAAGTTAGTTGAATACATTGGCAAAATCCACGAACTCCCGGAGCATGCGATACACAT
>ERZ1027089.92-NODE-92-length-54385-cov-8.332671_pt1 | contig 54385 bp, 52 predicted proteins | sample MGYA00519412_ERZ1027089 | MGnify/ENA primary metagenome ERZ1027089 (study PRJEB26926, sample SAMN06164433) | human gut metagenome | biome: ENVO:00009003; feature: ENVO:2100002; material: ENVO:00002003 | host: Homo sapiens | place: USA | collected 2012 ... | reverse complement strand
AGAGAGGTCTCGTGGGCTCGGAGATGTGTATAAGAGACAGATATCAAAGAGGGCGCATATGTTATTTTATTAAGGAAAAAAGAACCAATTTCTATTATTGAAATATCAGAAAATAATATGGTTGCTGCATTTTGGGAATGTGTTTATAGAAAGGTTATAAAAAAATACAAATTGGATGTAAAAAGGAGGGAAAGTATTTTTGAGATAACAAAACTTATTCAGCAGCTTGAACATTATGGAGTTTGAAAATAAGCTGATTATTGAATTATCAGTTGTTTAGTAAAAATATTAGTTGACTATATTAAATATTTGCGTATAGTTGTGTAAGCTTACCTGTTTTTAGTATAATATAGCGATAATTTAGCAATATGAACGCATTGATAGCCTTCGCAATTTCTTTCATTAATAGTATGGTGTTAAAATGCGTTCTAATGATTTTCGTAATCAGTAACCATGTTGTTTTTTTTTAAACAATCTTGTTGCCTCTTTAAATATGTAGTTTCTATACTTGTACTAGTTCTATATTGAAAGTTCTAATTACATTTGCATCCCGCCAAGATATTAATCCTTGCTTATATGTGGTAATTAGAATATCTTTTTTTACGTAAAACTATGATTTGTCCTATTTATATGCTTACCTATGAGAGTGGTGAATTTGCATATAATCAAGGACATAATATTTATGGCACACTGGAACAAAAGGCCGCATTGCGCGCTATTATAAGTTAAGGCATTATAAAAGTAGATTTTGATGGAATTTTATGCTTTTTTGCAATTAACTAAATTTGGAAAAACTGAGTATTTTTAGTATGATATAATTAATATTTCAAGGAGGGTAAATTTATGGAAAATCAATCATATGTAGAATCAGTTAAGCGTACAAGTATTGTACAAAGCTTTTTTGCCCAGGTTTATGGGTGGATGTTTTTTGGACTACTGACGACAGGAATAGTTGCCTATTATACGGCAAATTCCCCGGCATTGCTGAACCTGATCTTTGGCAGTAAAATAACGTTTTATGCGTTTTTGTTTGCGCCGATCGTGTTGGTTATGATCATCAGCAGCAAAATCAATTCGCTGAGTGCGAATATGGCCAGTTTTCTGTTCTTCGTGTATTCTGCTGTAACAGGTGTCACATTGTCGGCAATTTTTCTTGTTTATACGCAGGATTCCATTGCTACCACTTTTGGGATAACGGCAGGGACTTTTGGTGCGACAGCTCTTTTTGGTTATGTCACTAAAAAAGATTTGAGTAAAATGGGCAGTATCCTTTTTATGCTTTTGATTGGACTGATCATCGCTTCTGTCGTCAATATGTTTTTGAAAAGTGATACTATGATGTGGGTACTTACCTATGCGGGCATCGTTATTTTTGTCGGCCTTACTGCTTACGATATGCAAAAGCTTAAAAAAATCGCTCACAGCATAGATGAGGATGAAAGCAGTATTGCCAAATTTGCGGTGCTGGGCGCACTGACTTTGTATCTTGATTTTATTAACCTGTTTTTACGGTTGCTGCAGATTTTTGGCAAGAAGCGTTAAAAATTGCCTGTTTTGATAACAGATGGATCGTTTAAAGATGAGGGAGATTTTGTTAGTGAATGTAAAAAACAGCTGACATTTATTTTAGTGTCAGTTGTTTTTATTTGTTCAGCAGTTCTAAATGCTGAAAATAGTTAAACGGTCATAAGGCTATATATTTGTAAATATTGGCCGAAAAATATTGAGATTATAGCATTAAAAAAATTCCCTGTTTGTAAAATGTCTAATATAGTTGTGCAAGCCTGCCTGTTTTTGGTATAATATAGTGATAATAAGGAAGGTGGGTAAACGAGTGAAGAGCAAAAAGCTTGGCATTATGGGCGGCACTTTTGATCCTGTTCATTTGGGACATCTTCAGACGGCCAAGTTTATTTATGAGCGTTTGGGCTTGGAAAAAATAATTTTTGTTCCTGCGTTTATTGCGCCGCATAAGGTTGGGCTGGAGTTTGCACCTGCTGCTGACCGTTATCGGATGACGGAGCTGGCAACGGAGCCTTTTCCTTATTTTGAAGTTACTGATATTGAATTGCAGCGCAGCGGAGTTTCCTATACTTATGATACGGTTATGGAGTTAAAGGCCCGCTATTCAGAATATGAGCTGTATTTTATTATTGGTGCCGACGCTGTGCCGATGCTGAACACCTGGCACCGCATCAGGGAATTGCTGGCAGAAGTGACTTTTATAGCTGCTGACAGGCCCGGGTATGGGCAGACTATTGACAAGGTTTGCGAATTTTTTGGCGAGCCTGCTAAGAATAAAATTATACTTTTGGATACTCCTGAAGTAGATATCTCTTCAACTGATATTCGTGAACATGTCAGACGGGGACTTTCTATTAAGGGTCTGGTGCCGGAAAGTGTAGAAAAGTATATTTTAGAGGAGCGTCTCTACCAGTCTTAAGGGTAGTGAAAGGAGTTGCTATCATGCTGGATATCACAGAAATGAAAAAACTTCTTAAAGCATCTTTGCCTCATAAGCGTTTTAAACATTCTTTGGCTGTATATGATACTGCTCTTGAACTGGCAGCCGTTTACGGACTGGATAAGGAAAAGGTTGGCGTGGGGGCATTACTGCACGATTGCGGGCGTGAGATACCTACGCGTGATCTTTTGATGCATACAATTGCTTTGGGTTTACCGATGGATGATGTCGAAAGGAATCAGCCTATTTTACTGCATGCCAAATTGGGTGTATATTACGCCCGGGAAAAATATGGCGTTACCGATGAGGAAATTTTGGATTCTATCCGTTTTCATACTACTGGTGCGGCAGGCATGAGTAAGATGGCGATGGTCGTCTATCTTGCTGATCTGCTGGAGCCGACCCGTGATTTTGCAGGTATCGAGGAAATGCGCCGGCTGGCTAAGGTTGACCTAGAACAGGCAATGATAAAGGCTTATGCGCAGACGATACGTTATTTGCTGGAATACGACCTTTTGGTACACCCTCATTGCATAGAGGGATATAACGAATTGGCGGCTAAGTTTAAAAGACTTAAATTGAATTTGTAGGAGATGCCAATGTCTGTGGAAGAAAATAGAGAAATCAGACCTGTCCGCAAGAAACGTAAATTGCGTTGGGGCAGGCTGGTATTTGTACTGTTGGTTTTGGCGGTACTGCTGACGGGCGCTTTTTGGGGAACGGTCTGGATCTATGACAATTTTATCAATCCGCCGAAGGTTGATGTTGTTGGTGCCAGCGACAAGATAACCCAAAACGAAAAATTGAACAAGCGTATCAATATCCTGCTTTTGGGTATCGATGACGGTGACAGTGATGCTGCTCCGGATGAACCAAAGCGAACTGACGCGATGATGCTGGCCAGCTTTGACCCTGGCGATAATAAGGTTGCGCTGCTTTCACTGCCGCGCGACACAAAGGTGCAGATCCCGGGCCGGGGCTGGGATAAGCTGAATGCAGCCTATGCTTACGGCGGTGTGATGATGGCCAAGCAAACGGTGGCTAATCTGCTGCAGGTACCGATCCATTATTATGTTTTAGTGGACTGGCGTGCGTTTATTGATGTTATTGATCTGATCGGCGGCGTTGATTTATATGTGGAAAAGGATATGTATTATGAAGATCCTTACGCCGATCTTGTTATTGATATTAAACATGGTTATCAGCATCTGGACGGTAAACGGGCAGGCGAATATGTGCGGTTCCGCAAAGATGAGCTGGGTGATATTGGCCGCGTGCAAAGGCAGCAGAAGTTTATGAAAGCGGCGGCAGCACAGATTTTCAATATCGACACAGTGACTAAGATCCCGGCGCTGTTTTCGACTGTTGACAGGCATGTGGAGACTGATATGAACACTTTGACGATGATCAAGGCTGCCAACAGCTTTAAGCTGTTTGGTGACGAAAAGGTCAAGTCGGGTATGCTGTATGGTAATTTTGATGATACCGAGGGTATCAGCTATTGGGCTACATCACGCGAGGAAGTTCAAAAATCTTTGGATGAAGTTGGCATTCCTTATATGAAAGATGATGAAGATGAACAAGAATAAAGGAGGCGAAAAGATGAGTTTTACTACTAAAGAAATTGCACACAAGATCGCGGCGGCAGCCTGCGATAAAAAAGCAAAGGATATTTTGCTGCTGAATATGGAGAACATTTCTCCTGTAACTGATTATTTTATTATTGCCAGCGCTGGAAATAATATTTTAGTTAAAGCTATTGCTGACAATATCGAAGATAAATTGGCGGAGGCAGGCATTTTTGTTACTCACAAAGAAGGCTATGCGGAAGGCCGCTGGATTTTGATGGATTACGGCAATTGCGTTGCGCATATCTTTATTGAAGAAGAGCGCGAGTTCTATAATCTGGAACAACTGTGGGCTGATGCTCCGTCGGAAGAATTTGTGGAGAGCAAAAATGACTGATGAAAAAGACATGGAGAAGCAGCTTAAATATCGTGCGGGTGATGTTGTTACTTTAAAAGTGGCACGTTTGGGCGAAATGGGCGCTTTCCTTGACGCCGGTACCGGCGATACTTCTGATGATATCCTGCTGCATAAGCTGCAGCAGACGGAAGCGGTCAATGTCGGCGATGAAGTTAAAGTCTATTTGTACAAAGATCCGCATGGCCGTTTGACGGCGAGCCAGAAATTACCGAAAATGCGCGAAGGGCAGATCGGTTATGTTAAGGTTTTAAGTGTGACTAAGGACGGCGGGTTTGTGGATATCGGCGCTGAACGCGGTGTATTTTTGCCGTACAGCGAAATGCGAGGGCATGTGTCGCCGGGTCAGCTGGTCTGGATAAAGCTGTATCGCGATAAAACAGGACGCCCTGCTGTCAGTATGCGGGTGGAAGAAGAAATGCTGAAGGCTTCCAAACCTGCTGTTGGTGTCAAGGTCGGCGACAGCGTGACAGGTACTATCTATAATATCCTGCCGGAAGGCTTCTTCATTTTTACTAATCAGCGCTTTTTGGCGTTTCTGCATCGCAGTGAAGTTCCCGGCGGGCGTTTGGATTTTGGTCAGGAGATCACGGCTCGCATTACTTATATTCGTGAGGATGGCAGGGTAAATCTGTCCTTACGCCAGCAAAAAGAAAATGCGATGATCGCCGATGCGGAAGATATTTTAAATTTTTTACATAAACGGAATGGTAAAATGCCTTACTGTGATACTACACCGATGGAAATCATTAAGGAAAAATTTGGTATCAGCAAAGCGGCTTTCAAACGTGCTTTGGGACATTTGATGAAGGAAGGCCTGATCGTGCAGGAAGAAGGCTGGACGATGCTGACTGAAAAAGGACTGCAAAGCGAAAAATAAGCAAAGACTCTCGTTAGACGGGTGCTCATAAGAAAGTAATTCACCAAAAATTACACTTACGGCATCTGTCAGGCGGGATTGGCTAACGAAAAAATGAGCGATACTTGGTTTTTTGACCGAGTATCGCTTGTTTTTTGCCCTTGCGTAGAAACAATAGATTTATTCACACTTTTTGCTATAATTATATCGTATCTATCCGTTCCATTCCTTTCCGAGATTTTTTCAAAAAATCTCAAAAAACTTTTGACGAATTGGAACAATTTGACCTTTCTCATGCCATATATAGTAGAGGGGCAAATATAAACGATTGGAGGTGACGCTATGACACGACCGAAAGACCCCAAAGGCTTTCTTGTGGTGCTGCCCGGTGAAATCATCGAGATACCGCAGGATAGCGACAAATCGTGGCTAACCTTGTTTTACAGTCTGCCAAAGGAGCTTGCCGAGAAGTGGAAACCGGCTTTTGACCTGCCACGCTGCCCTTACGAGGTTTTGCGGACGGACAAGTATGACAGCATCGTTTGTGACGATATGTTCAAGCTGCTTGTGTGGGATTGCTATTCGTGGAGTGCATGGCAGTTCTTCCAAGTGAAAGACAGCAAGGGCGACTACCGTGACATTCCCGGCGATATGAAGCAGTATGCGGGCTACTTCCCCTTGTGGCGGCTCTCATACGGCATTGTTCCCTATATCCGTATAAAGTTTGAGCAGCACGGGCTTGGCTTTCAAAACCTTTACAACATCCCGCAGGGTGTTGAAGTACCGTGGCTGACCTATCAACAGTTCAGCAATCTGATCGGCAATGTCACCGATATGGTGATAGCGGAAGAAAACTGGCAGCCGATGATTGACGCTATCTGGGAGAGCAGGACGGTTGAGGACTACGAAACAACGAGCAGCACCGTCAAGACCGACTTCATGCGGAAGTGGTATCACAACCGTTCCGGCAAGCCTATCTCTCTGGATGAAATGATGGAGAGCGAGGACGGAGATATTTTTGAGGTAGCCGACCCACGGAGCGAGTTTGAGCAGACGGTTATCTCCGAAATGCAGATTGCCGCCTTTGCCGAGCAGAACATCACCGACAAAGACCGAGAGATATTGAAGCTGCGAATGGACGGACACACCGAGCAGGAGATCGCAGACAAGGTTGGCTACAAGACCGCAAGTGCGATACACAAGCGGATTGCAAAAATCGCAAGTGCCTATGAGGATTTTGTGACCGCCGAATACAGAAAATATCTGGATAACTAAAGAAAAAGGAGGGACAAACCTATGATGAACTTGACTATTGAGTCTTTTAATATTCGTTGTTGTGAATGTGGTAAACGAATCACTATTTTCAAAAGTGATTTAGATATAGAGGTATCCTATTACGATCACGGGGACAACTGTATGGGCATCGAAATAATTTATGAAATTCAACACGAGATTAGTTGCCCCAAATGCGGAAACGATATTGAAATTACTTTTACCGGCAATGAATATCCAGAGGGTGCTTACAATGATGATGACGCAACCATATCTGGCGCTGAGTTCATCGAAAGGCCCTCCATGGGAATATGTTATCAGGACGAATTTGATACTGATGAATATGCTGTTGAAGCAACAGGAATCCACGGACTAATTGCTCAAATTTCAGCTAATAGGGATTTGATTTATGATGTCACGCCCCGTGAATTTGAGGAGATTGTCGAACAAGTTCTTCGTGATGAAGGCTTTGATACTCACCTTACTCAGCCGACCAGAGATGGGGGACGAGATATTATTGCTACTAAAACGGGTATCAACGGAAAACCCGTGGTATTCTATGTTGAATGCAAGCGGTACTCTCGCAAAAATAAAGTAAGCGTAGATCTTGTTCGTGCATTGTATGGTGTTCAAACATCTGATAAAGTCAACAAAGCCTGTTTGGTTACATCTTCTTACTTCACACGGGATGCTGTTGACTTTGCGGATGAGCAAAATGTAATGATTGATTTAGTTGATGGTGATGCACTGCACAATATGATTGTGAGAAGTGCAGAACAGTACAATCAAGACAATTTCTATTATTGGCAATAAAAAGTATATATTATTCCGGAGCAGGCACGAGAAATCGTGGCTGCTTTTTACACCAAGAAAGGGGTTTATTATGCCAAAATAACCATTTGAACATCTACCCGATGTGCTGAACGCAAAGCATCTTGCGGAAGCACTTCACCTATCCAAAGCTGGAGCCTATAATCTGCTGAACACAGACGATTTCCCCACGCTGAAAATCGGTGGGAGAAAGTTGGTAATGAAACAGGATTTACTGCTCTGGCTGAAAAAGCACACCAACGGTCAAGAGCCGGGAAAAACAGAAAACAGCCAATAGCAACTGCCCGGACGCACTAATCCCCGTCCGAGCAGTTGCCATTTAAAGATCGCTGTTTTTCTCAATTCAAGAGCCGAGGAAAATCACCGAAAAATGCCACTCTTGAAAGTGGAGCGCAGAAAGGAGTTAAAATGAGAACAGGACTAACCAAACGGCAGAAAATCACGGAAATCATTTTTGATGAAACCAAAAGCAGGATCACCGTCTACACCCACAACACCGACTTGAAGAAGCGGCTGACAGCTTTTGCGGAGCAGTACCCCGACCATTGCACTATGACGGACGAGGACACCGAAACAGGCTACAAGGCATTTGAGATTGACAAGGGGCGACTGTCATTCCGTCTGACCGCACCATACAGTGAGAAACGCCGACAAGATGCGAGCTATCGGGCAAAACTTCATGGAAATAAACCTCTTCATCTTGAATGAAACATTGAAAAAAATCACATTTTCGTGATACACTATATACACTATATACTTAGAAATATGATCGGAGGTGCAGCATGGCGGTTTGCTATGATAAATTGTTTCATCTAATGATTGATCGACATATAACCAATGCACAACTAATTACTAAGGCAGGGTTTAGCGCAAACATATTGACAAGATTAAAAAAGAATGAATATGTGTCATTAGAAAGCATTGAAAAATTATGCTGTGCCATGGAATGTAGTGTTGATGACATTTTGGAATTTCAGGAGAATGTGAATGATAACCGTTAACGACTATATAAATAATCCGACATTGGCAGAACCATGTTTTGTCCAAGGGGATTCTTTGAAAGTACTCTCTCAATTGCCAGATGGTTGTATTGATTGCGTGGTAACGAGTCCGCCCTATTATATGAAACGTCAGTATTTGGGTGGTGGTATAGGCTTAGAGCCAACATATACAGAGTATATCGACAATCTGCTTGCTATTGTGCAGGAAATTTATCGTGTTCTTAAACCTACAGGCTCATTCTGGTTGAACATTGGAGATAGCTATCAAAATAAGCAACTATTGAATATCCCTTACCGCGTAGCCATAAAAATGCAAGACGATCAGAAATGGATTCTTCGAAATACTGTTGTTTGGGATAAAATGAAAGGTGCTATGTCACAATCCAAAGATAGTTTGGGATGTGAGTACGAGCCTATGTTTCATTTTGTAAAGAAGAAGTCTGGGTACTATTACGATTCTGATGCAGTAAGAAGAAAACCTCGCAGTGCTCGTGTTGAGAATGGTGCCGTAGTTAGTGCAACTGGTGTAAGTGGTGTTCGGTACAGACGTAAAATTGAGCTAAGCACAGAGCTTACAGAGGAACAACGTCAAAACGCATACAAAGCGTTGGACGATGTGCTGAAGCGCATTCAAAAAGGCGAGCTTGCTGACTTTAGAATGGTCATCAAAGGAGCTAATCAGCGCGTAACTAATGGAGATACAACAAATTTGAGCGGGCGAGCGAAAGAGCTTCAAGAAAAGGGATTCTATTTTCTATTCTATAATCCAAATGGTAGCATGATCTCGGATGTATGGCAAATAATTCCCGAAGATACACAAGGACGAAAGCTGCATTTTGCACCGTTTCCAGAAGACCTGGTTAAAACACCTATAATTTTAACATGTCCCCCTAATGGTATCGTTTTAGATCCGTTTGTGGGAACAGGCACAACTAGCTATGTAGCAGCCCAACTCAAGCGAAAATCCATAGGTATCGATATGTCGAAAGAGTACCTTGAACTTGCAGAAAGCAGATGTTCAGAATTCGGTTGCCTTAATAATGGAGAACTGGAGAAAGTATTATGAGTAAAATTAGTGAGTTTTTCGGACTGAATTGTAATGATGATTCATTAAATTTTGAAGCAGCAATGAGTGCACAGATCTGTCCATATACACAACGTGTCTGCACTAAAATGAGAAAATCTGATCCAAGTGTGAAGATAGGAACCTGCTCGGTCAAATATCAGAATCAAGACGTGATTATTTGTCCGTTTAGGCTATTGGAACATAACCAGATTTTTATTGACTGCTTACATTTGCTAACCATGCACGAACCCGGAAATGAACTCTATCTCGTCCCGGAGGTACAAATTCCCGGTGGACATGTTGATTATTTCTTGGTTTCGGCTAAAGACAAAAAGGTTAAGGATTTTATTGGAATCGAGTTGCAGACCATGGATACAACGGGAACTGTGTGGCCCGAACGCCAGAGATTCTTGAATGAAAAGGGTATCGCAGTTGAAGTCACTGACTTAAATAATAAGAAGACGTTCGGAATGAACTGGAAGATGACGTTAAAAACCATCCTCATTCAGATGCACCACAAAAGCGAAACATTTGAGCATTTGAACAAGCACTTAGTTCTGATAATTCAGAAGCCTCTATATGAGCACATGAAAAGCGATTTTAACTTTGATGGGATTGAAGGTGTCAGACTTGGAGACCCAGTTCACATCCATTCATACAATTTTGAGGAAAAAGAACAGCAACTTAATTTGTCTCTTCATACACGTGTCAGCACTGATTCGGAGGGTATTGCAAATTGCCTTGGACTAAATGCAGAAAGTAAGGTTGAATTACAAGATTTAATTCGCATTCTTGAACCGAAGTTAATTGAAGCGAACAGATTGAAAATCGGAATTGCCGGATAAGTTAGCAAAGTCTGATTAGCCTGTTATCAAAGGCGATTGATTAAAGTGTGTAATATGATTGCGAGGTGACTAATTGTGGGAACAATTTTTGTTGCTGGTTCTTATGGCGTTGGTAAAAGCACTCTGTGTAGTGCTCTTTCAAAGGCATTAACAATACCAGCTTACTCTGCTGGTGATTTGATTAGTAACGTCAATGGCGAGCAATATGGAGCGAACAAAGCAGTTAAGGATAAAGATGCTAATCAAGACATCCTTACCTTTGAGATTGAAAAGAAATTAGAACAATATCCCACAATATTACTTGCTGGTCATTTTTGTATTTTTGACAAGTTAAATTGTGTAGAAAAGTTGCCCCATAGTGTTTTTGAGAAAATATCGATAGAACAGATTCTTTTGTTAGAAGCTGATCCGGTACGCATATTAACCAATCTAAGTATCAGAGATAAAAAGAAATATGAACTTAGGCATATTGAGCTGTTGTTGGAGGAAGAACGACAGGCTGCGGAAGAAATTTCCCGGAAATGTAGTTGTAGATTGCATATTCACCAAATGGCTTTTGATGAATCAGATTTACGAAAATGTTGCAAGATATTAAATGAGGAGGTACAAACTGTATGAGAATTCTTTTGGACACAAATATTGTGATACATCGTGAGAACAAAAGAGTGTCTAATTACAGTATTGGTCACCTTTTTCGATGGATTGATCGTTTAAAATACGACAAGGTAATTCATCAATATACTATATCAGAAATACAAAAATATCGTGATCCCGAAACTCAAGATGCCATTTCAGTTAAACTGGAATCTTATGAAGTCCTCAAAACAGTACACCAGCCAGATGTGACGTTTTTAACTCAAATTGGGCAACCAGAGAAGAATGAAAATGATCACATTGATAATTGCCTTCTATATGAAGTATATCTTGGTCATGTGGATATTTTCATTACAGAAGACCGCAGATTGCGCAACAAGGCTGCCCGTCTTGGCCTCGCAGAGCATGTATTTTCAATCAACAGCTTTATCAGCAAAGTAACCGTAGAAAACCCTGACCTTATTGAGTATAAAGCTCTTGCTGTCGAAAAAGTGTACTTTGGAAATGTAGATATCAATGATAGCTTCTTTGATAGTTTTCGGAATGCATATGACGGATTTGATCGGTGGTTTGCTCGCAAATGCGATGAAGAAGCATATATCTGTCGCTCAGATGATGGAAAAATACTTGGTTTCCTGTATTTGAAAACCGAGGGCATTTCTGAGAATTATTCTGACATTGAGCCTCCGTTCCCCCCTAAGCGTAGATTAAAAGTAGGAACTTTCAAGGTTGAATCGACAGGTTTTCGTTTGGGTGAGCGATTTGTTAAAATCATCTTTGATAATGCTCTGCAAGGCAAAGTTGACGAAATTTATGTGACGTTATTCACTGATCGTGGAGAACTTGTTGCTTTAGAGGAATTGTTGTACAGGTGGGGTTTTGTTTTCTATGGAATAAAACGCAATGGAGAAAAGAACGAAAAGGTTTATTATAAACATTTACATACAATGCTTGCCGATGCAACACCAAAGCTAAATTATCCGAACTTCTCATATTCCTGCAACAAGTTCATTCTGCCAATTATGCCCCAATATCATACGACACTTCTCCCAGATTCACAGCTCAACAGCGAGAATCGAATAGACTTCCTTGGACGAGAGCCACACCGATATGCACTTCAAAAAGTATATATTTCATGGGCATCCACTAACGGAGCGAAGCCGGGTGATTTGATTCTGTTTTACAGAATGGGTGCATATGGAGAAAACAAAAAATATAAGTCTGTGGTATCAACCATTGCAATAGTAGACGAGATCATTGAGAATATCCGCAGTGAAGATGAACTTTTATCTTTGTGCCAAAACAGAAGCGTTTTTACTGTTGAGGAACTGAAAGAATTTTGGTCTAAGCATCGTAATAATCTGAAAATTTTAAAATTTATTTTTGTAAAGAGCCTGACCAAGCGACTTACTCTGGGTTATTTATGGGAGCACGATATTATAGCTGCTCCCGGAGGGCCACGCCCGTTTACTGCGATAACGGATACGCAGTTTGATATGATTGTTCAGGATTCTGAAACAGAAATAGATTATGTAGAATGATGAGGATTATATTTTGAAAGCACTTCTTTTATCAATTAAACCCGAATATGTAGAGAAAATATTACAAGGAACTAAGAAATTTGAATACCGAAAGCGTTTGGCAAAAGAGGACGTGCCTGTTATTTATATTTACAGCACATCTCCTTCCATGAAAGTTGTTGCCTCAGTTCAGGTAATCGGGCGATTATCAGCATCTCCTACCGCATTATGGGAAAAAACAAAAGCTACGGCTGGTATCAGCCGGGTAAAATACAGAGATTACTTTCATGGGTGTAAAATAGCATATGCATATGAATTGGGAGAGGTAGAAATTTTTGAATTCGAGAAAAATCTTTCTGATTTTGGAATAGATACAGCGCCACAATCATTTGCATATATCGAAATTGAATAAGTATTTTTGAGACCGTCTCCCGTAAAAGGTGGATGGTCTTTTTTATATCCAAAACAAAATCACAGGAGGAACGATATGCCAAGAAAACAACCGACTACCCTTGAAGAATGTAACGCCGAATTGGAGCTTGCACAGAAGCAGCTACGGCAATATCAAAACCGTGAGAAGATGCTGACACGGAAGTTGAACGTAGAGGAACGCCGCATCAGAACGCACCGTCTTTGCGCCCGTGGCGGCTATCTAGAAAGCATCGTGCCGGAGCTGATCGCCATGACGGACGAGGAAGCGAAAGACTACCTTTACCACGCAGTACACAGCGAGGAAGCAAAAGCATTTTTGAAAAAACGAGCCGAGGGAGGGACTGCAAAATAATACCCTTGTTTACAACGGCGCACTTATACACCCTGTCGGGTGTCGTGCGCTCTGCCGAGGACTTTGTGGGAGCGTGAGAAATCCACACTCCCACATTGGCGGCTTGCGCCGCACAGGGAAAACTGCATTTTCCCTGCGACAGCTTACGCTGTCTACCCTTTAGCGCACTTGCGGAAAGCGAACACCTTGTTTCGCAAGCTATTCTCTTTACGCAAGTCTGAAAAATCGTATCGGAGGTGATACCATAGCAATCTACCATTGCAGCATTAAGATCGTCAGCCGTGGCAGCGGTAAATCCGCAGTCGCAGCAGCCGCCTACCGAAGTGGCGAAAAAATCACAAACGAGTGGGACGGTATAACCCACGACTACACCAAGAAAGGCGGCATCGTCCATTCCGAAATCCTGCTGCCGCCCCACGCTCCACCCGACTTCCAAGACCGTGGAACGCTATGGAACAGCGTGGAGCAAATCGAAAAGGCGGGCAATTCCCAACTGGCAAGAGAGTTGGAAGTTGCCCTGCCCATAGAGTTATCCAGAGAGGAACAGTTACGGCTTGTCCGTGAATACTGTTCCTCTCAATTTGTTTCCAAAGGAATGTGCGCCGACTTCAATGTCCACGACACAGGCAGCGGCAACCCTCACGCCCATATCCTCTTGACGATGCGCCCGATGGACGAGCAGGGCAAGTGGCTTCCGAAATCCAAAAAGGAATATGTGCTTGATGAAAATGGCGAACGCATCCGTCTTGCAAGCGGCAGATACAAGACACGAAAAGTTGACCTTGTGGACTGGAACAGCCACGACAACGCCGAGGTCTGGCGCAAGGCGTGGGCTGACCTTGGCAACAGTTTTTTGGAGCAGAGCAACCGCCCGGAGCGCATCGACCACCGTAGCTATGAGCGACAGGGCACCCCGCAAATCCCGACTGTTCACATCGGCGTGGCAGCATCACAAATGGAGAAGAAAGGCATCGTTACCGAGCGTGGCGAACTCAACCGCAGTATCAAGGCGGATAACCGTATGCTCCGTGAAATCTGGGCACAGATCGGCAAGCTGAAAGAATGGCTGTCCGAGATTTTCAAGGCAAAGGAAGCCTTGCGAGCCGAGCTGCAGCAGCCGAAATCCCCCGACCTCCGGGCGCTGCTGTTCCGCTATCTGGATATTCAAAAAGCAAAGGGCAGGAAGTATTCGCAGAGTTGGCAGCAACAGCACACCGCAGACGAACTCAAAGCCATTTCCAAAGCGGTCAATCTTTTTGCGGAAAAGGGCATCTTCACTCTGGAGGAATTGGACGCCGCCATGTCCTCTGTCAGCGATAAGGCAAGCGAAATCCGTGGTGCTATGAAGCCGAGGGAAGCGAGAATTAAGCAGCTCCAAAAGCTGATTGAGCAGGCGCAGAACTTCCAAAAGACGAAACCTGTCCACGATGAATACAAGCAAATACGTTGGAAAGGCAAACAGGAAAAGTTTGCGGAAACGCACCGATCCGACCTCACAATATGGGAAGCTGCTAACCGTTATCTGCGGGCGAACTTACCGGATATGAAGCTGACCCCCAAAGCGTGGCAGACCGAGCTTGCGAAGTTGACCGCCGAGAACGAAGCAGAGTACGCCAAGCTGAAAGCACAGCGGGAAGCCGTTTCCGATCTGCAAAAAATCCGCCGTTATGTGGATATTGCGCTGAAAGAGGACGCACCGCAGCAGAGCAAAACCAGAAATCACAATATAGACCGATAAGCCATCGGAGAAAGGAAACCACCATAAGAGTTTGAACACGAAATCGACCCGGAGCTGTTAGAGGAAATCCGGCTATGGGAAGAAGCCGACCACGATGAGCCGACAGAATATTATTTTACCTGCTCTGACCCCTATCTCAAACCGCAGCCCCTGCCGCCCGACCATATACGCCACAACTGCTATTTCAATGAGGACGGGCATCTCTGCGTGAAAAATATCTCCGCTTTCTGGCTGCCGGAGTTCACCTTGCAAAAGGAGATCGGCGGCACACTCTACACCGTTACAGGCAGCTATGACGGAACGGAAACGCTGGATAAGAAGATGGAGCGCATTATTGGCGAAAAGCTTACAGAAAAGATGGAGGAACAGGAATGACAAATTCACAAAATCTTGGTACAATAGAAGCAACCAATCCTGTACTGGCAGTTGCCCCATTCAAGGAGGAAACAGAAATGTTACGGGCAACTGAAAAAATCACCGCATTATACTGCCGACTTTCGCAGGAGGACGCTAACGAGGGCGATAGCAATTCCATCACCAATCAGAAAGATATCCTGCTCCGCTACGCCAAAGAACACCGCTTTCCTAACCCGACCTTTTTCGTAGATGACGGGTACAGCGGCACCAACTATGACCGCCCCGGCTTTCAGCAAATGCTGTCTGAAATCGAAGTGGGAAAAGTGACGGCAGTGCTAACGAAAGACCTTTCCCGACTGGGGCGTAATTCCTCGTTGACCGGGCTGTATATCAACTTCACTTTCCCGAAATACAGCGTCCGCTATATCGCCATCAACGACCACTTTGACACCATCGACCCCAACCGCACCGACAACGATGTGGCGGGTATCAAAAACTGGTTTAACGAGTTTTTCGCAAAGGACACAAGCCGCAAAATCCGAGCTGTGCAGAAAGCAAAGGGCGAGCGTGGCGTACCGTTGACGGTCAATGTGCCTTTTGGCTACCGCAAAGACCTGGAGGACAGAACGAAGTGGATTGTGGACGAAGCCGCCGCCCTTGTAGTCAAGCGCATCTTCAAGCTGTGCATGGAGGGCAGAGGTCCGATGCAGATTGCGAAGCTGCTCCAAGCGGAAAAGGTGCTTAACCCCACTTCCTACAAACGCAGGGAGGGTATCAAATCCCCAAGCCCCGAAACCGCCGACCCCTACCATTGGAACACCAACACGGTTGTTCACATTCTGGAACGGCGAGAGTACACAGGCTGTACGGTCAACTTCAAGACCTACACCAACTCTATCTGGGACAAGAAGCAGAGGGAAACGCCCATTGAGAAACAGACGGTTTTCTACAACACCCACCCGGCAATCATCGAGCAGGAAGTCTTTGATAAGGTGCAGCAGATCCGGCAGCAGCGTCACCGCAGAACGAAAACAGGCAAGAGCAGTTTATTTTCCGGCATGGTCTACTGCGCCGACTGCGGAGCGAAAATGCGGTATTGCACCACCAACTACTTTGAGAAGCGGCAAGACCATTTCGTATGCGCCAACTACCGCAGCAACACGGGAAGCTGTTCGGCACACTTTATCCGGGCAGTTGTGTTGGAGGAATTGGTCTGGATGCACATGAAAGCGGTTATCTTCTATGTGACACGCTACGAGAAGCATTTTAGAGCGGTTATGGAGCAGCGGTTACGAATGAGCAGCGAGGAAGCCATCCGTGGCTACAAGACGCAGCTTGCACAGGCAGAACGTCGCCTTGCGGAGCTTGACCGACTGTTTATCCGCATCTATGAGGACAATGTTTCCGGGCGCATCACCGATGAACGCTTTTCCCTTATGAGCAAAACCTATGAGGACGAACAGGCACAGCTCAAGGTGGATATTCACCGCTTACGGCAGGAAATTGAAGTACAGGAACGACAGATTGAAGATTTAGAGAAGTTCATTCAGCGGGCACACAAATACGAGGACTTGCAGGAAATGACACCCTACGCCCTGCGAGAGCTTGTCAAGGGTATCTACATCGAAGCCCCCGACAAGAGCAGCGGAAAGCGCAGACAGGGCATCCGCATTTCCTATGACCTTGTGGGCTTTATCCCCGTGGAAGAACTGATGAAACAGGAAACGGCATGACCGAAGCCATGCCGTTTCTGCAAAAAGCAATATTACTTTCTTATGACCCCCGACCATTTGGACGAGAGTCTTTTTTTATGCGCATTATTTGCAGATATTAAAAAATATTTCTTAAAGAGCAAATATTGGAAATTGTTTAAGAGTAAGGTATAATGTAGACAATAAGAAGTTTGAAATAGAAAGAGGAACTATTATGGACTCTAGCGGCTTAAAGGAAGATATTTTTTACAGTTCCAGCTGGATGCAGGAAATCCTGGAAATCAGTAATATTGGTTTATGGCTTTTGGAAATAAACAAAAATAATACTGATGTGCGCCTGTATGCCGATGATAAAATGTTAGAACTTTTAGGGCTTCAGAAGAGTTTATCGCTGGAAGATAATTATAAACATTTTGCGCAAGGTGTGCTTGCAGACGATATGGAAATAGTGCAGAAATATATTGAACAGATGCTGACGACCAAAAGGCTGGTAGAGGTTCAGTATCGCTGGAAGCATCCATGGTGGGGCACAATTTTTATTCGCTGCAGCGGCAAGTTATATAAAGAAGATGATAATGCTTATTATATTCGCGGTTATCATCTGAATGCCAGCGATATTGAGGTCTTAAGACAGGCCAATATCGAAAAGAGCAGGCAGCTGATAGAAGTTGTACGTAAACGTGATTATTATGACGAGCTGTTTCAGTCCGTATTGTGCGGTATCGTTCAATACAGACCACAGGCTGACGGAAGTATTGTTTTTCAAAATGCCAATATGGAAGCTATCAGGATTTTTGGTTATGAAAAAGAAGCATTCTGGAAGCGTAAATCCTGGCGGATAGAAGATCTGGCGGCGCCGGAAGACTGCGATAGAGTATATCAGATCATGAACGAGATACTGCTGGGCAAGGGTAAACAGTCTTTTGAATACCGGGCCCTGAGGGCCGATGGTACTTATTGCTGGATCATTGGCAGCGGTGAATATATCAATAATATTGACGGCGAGCGTGTTATTCAAAGTGTTTTTCTGGATATTGACAACAGAAAGCAGATGGAGCTGCTTAATCAGGAATTGCTGGAGCAGGATAAGGGGACTCAGGAACTGCTGCGCCAGGTTCTGGAAGGAACAAAAATTTTCCATTTTTATTATTATCCGCAAAAACGTCTGGAAGTTATGCCGTTAAGAACCAGTAAATATTTTAACTGTAGTATGGAATACAGGGATATTCCGGAAAGCTTTGTGGAAGATTTTGTGAGCGATGAAAGTAAGGCAGATTGCTATGCTATGTACGCAGCTATTCATAACGGAGCTAAAACTGCATCTTCTACGTTCTGTGACAAGAACAAACAGTGCTGGGTGCGGGTAACAATGACTGTTATGTCATGGGATGATCAGCAGCAGCCGACTTTTGTCATTGGTATCATTGAGGATATCAGCGAGCAAAAAGGCATGGAGCTTGAAAAAATCGAGCTGCAGTCTATTTATAATTTTACGATAGAACATGACTATGATGCTGTTTGCATCTGTGATTTAAACAGTGGTGATTATGTGATGCGTTTTGCCGGTTATTGCGCTCATTATGGCTTGCCGCTGCGTGGCAGCATTAATGAACAGCTGCCGGTATTTATAAAAGAGTTTGTTTGTGAAGAAGATTGTGAGCATTTAAAAAGCTGGAGTATTGATAGTTTGCTGAAGTGCCTGGAGCAGGAAGAGGCTGTTATGCTGTATTTCCGTTCATCCGCTAAAGACGGGTACAGATATAAAGAAGTTAAGCTTTCATATTTTGGTAAATTAAAAGAACAGCTGCTTTTGACGATGCGCGATATCCATGAACGCACGATGCAGGAGGAAGCAAATAAACAAATCATCAGTGACGCATATCAGCTGGCTTTACAGGCCAATCAGGCCAAAAGTGAATTCTTTTCAAAAATGTCGCATGATATCAGAACGCCGATGAATGCTATTATGGGTCTGGCGGCTTTAGCGGCACATTGCGACGATAAAGCTCATGTAGATGATTATTTGAAAAAAATTGCCACTTCTGGCAAACACATGCTGGAGCTGTTGAATGAGGTTCTGGATATGTCGAAGATCGAAAGCGGCAAAACAGAATTGAATTCGGAAGCATTTTTATTAAAAGAAAAAGTTGAGGAAGCATTAGATATCATTAAACCTGCTGTTGAGGAGAAACGGCATCAGCTGATTGTGGAAACAGAGGCACTGAAAAATATAATGGTGCTGGGTGACGCGCTGAGGCTGCAGCAGATATTACTTAATCTGTTGTCCAATGCCGTTAAATATACGCCAGATGGAGGTGTGGTAAAGCTGACGGCTTCTGTTAAGCCGTTACCGCATGATCTGGCCGTTTTTGATTTTATTGTAGAAGATAACGGCATTGGGATGGAACAAAGTTTTATCGAGCGTATTTTTGAGCCGTTTATAAGAGCAGAAGATTCGCGGGTCAGTAAAATACAGGGAACTGGTCTGGGCATGACGATCAGCTTGAACCTGGCAAAACTGATGAATGGGTCGATCGATATTGAGAGCTGTGTTGGTAAGGGCAGTAAGATCACTGCTTCTGTTTGTCTGAAGGTGCAGCGTCAGAACGGATCTGCGGTCGAGTATGAACAATCTGCCGGTGATAACGAAAATGCTGTTGATATTGATTATAGCGGTAAACGGGTACTGGTAGTTGAGGATAATGCAATCAATCTGGAAATTGCTTTAGAGTTTTTGAAGCTGTTGGGCTTGACTTGTGAAGCCGCTGGCGATGGTGCAGAAGCATTGGAAAAATTCCTGGCGGCGCCTGAAGGATATTATGATTTGGTTTTTATGGATATCCAGATGCCAACTATGAATGGCTATGAAGCGGCAAGAGCAATCAGAGCTGCTTCTCGCAGTGATGCGGTCCGGATTCCGATTATCGCCATTACTGCGAATGCTTTTTCGGAAGACGTGAAAATGGCGCTGGCCGCGGGGATGAATGCGCACATAGCCAAGCCGTTTGAATTAAAGCTTTTGAAAAAAATAATACGTCAATGGCTGAACTAAGACGACTGAAAGAAGCTCCGTTTTGTAGGGGCTTCTTTTTTGTGTTATAATGCAGATATCTATTTCAAAAAGAGCGGAGAGAAACCATGGATTATTTTGTCTTGACAGTTGCTTCGTTGATATTATTTGCTGCTACTTTTTTCAGTACTGTAACTGGTTTTGGCTTTGCGCTGATCGCAGCTCCGGTATTAACGATGGTTATGGGGCCGAAAGAGACAGTTGTATTTGTTATTATCGCCGGTGTTATTGTACGTGTGATCATGATGTGGCGTACCTGGGGAGAATTTGAGTGGCCGACAGTTTTGATAACGGCTGCCGGCAGTCTGTTGGGGATCATTCCCGGAGCGTATCTGCTGAAAGTGGCTGATGCCAATCATTTAAAGATTTTATTAGGGGTAGCGCTTTTGCTTGTAACGCTTTTGATGGAATTAAATTTTGTGCCTGAGGTCAAAAATAAAAAGCTGGGACGTGTTTCTGCTGGCTTTTTAAGCGGTTTTTTCAGTGCGACTACCAGTATCAGCGGGCCGCCGATCGCTTTATATTTTTTGAGTGAGAATATGGAGAAAAATTTGCTGCGCGCCAATATGATCTGGATCTTTGCTATCGGCAGTTTTTGTACTTTAGGCAGTTTTTTTGTTGCGGGTACATTTCAGGGTGGAAATTTGATTGCTTTGTCGTTGTATGTGCTTCCGGCAGTACTTTTAGGCTGGTGGCTGGGAGAAAAAATGTTCTTCCGTATCAATCAGCATTTATTCAAGCGTATTGCGCTGCTTGTAGTATTGATAGGCGGGGTAATGACTTTGGGCAGTGGCATCAACGGTGTGCTCCATTGATTTTGTTGTAACATTGTTTACAATAGACCGTGTATAAAAATTAATTTTTTTGAATTTTATGCTTTTGCTTGACACCTTTTTGATACGGGTCTAAAATAACAACAATTAAGTTTTACACAAGAAATTTTAATTAGGTGGGTTGATCGTGGAATCTGTTTTGAGAACTAATTGGGTAAATGAATATGCTTTTGACTTTAGCCGGGGCTATTTTTATTTTAGCGCTGGTTATTTTACTTGTTCAAAACTGCATAATTCTATTACCGTAAACAGATGCCGATACCGTAGCTGAGATATGCTGCTGTAAATAAGAAGATGAATTTTTAATCAGGCTCTCTTACGAGGCCTGATTTTTTTTATTATCTTGTGTAAATAAAAATGAAATTAAGGAGTGGAGATAAATGATTATAGTAATGAAACCGGGGATTCCTGCAGAAGAGGAATTGAGAGTAAAAAGCTTGATGGAAGGTAAGGGTTTCCAGATCCATGAAAGCCGCGGTGCTAATTTTACCCTGTTCGGTGTAGTAGGTGATACGGCTGCCTTTGATATGAACCAGCTGAGAGTATATGACTGCATCGACAAGGTTATGCGTGTGCAGGAACCTTACAAGCGTGCTAACAGGATGTTTCACCCGGAAGACAGTATCGTAGATGTATGCGGGGTCAAGGTGGGAGGAAAACAGATCACGGTAATGGCAGGCCCTTGTTCAGTGGAGACGCGGGAACAGATTATCGGGGTGGCGGAGGATGTGAGGCAAATGGGTGCTGCGATCCTGCGCGGCGGCGCTTTTAAGCCGCGTACCTCTCCATACTCTTTCCAGGGATTGCAGGAAACCGGGCTGGATTTGTTGAAGGAGGCTAAAGCTGTTACCGGGCTGCCGATCATTACAGAAATTATGTCAGCAGACAAGATCGAACGGTTTGTAGAAGATGTGGATGTGATTCAGGTAGGCGCCCGCAATATGCAGAATTTCGAGCTTTTGAAGGAGTTGGGCAAGACAGATAAACCGATTTTACTGAAACGCGGGTTGTCTGCAACGATAGAGGAGTGGCTGATGTCGGCTGAATACATTATGGCCGGCGGTAATGATAATGTTATTTTATGTGAGCGTGGTATCCGAACCTTTGAAAATTATACCCGCAATACTTTGGATCTGAGCGCGATACCGGCAGTAAAAAAACTCAGTCATTTGCCGGTGGTGGTCGACCCCAGCCACGCGGCTGGTATGTGGTGGATGGTAGAGCCGCTGGCCAAGGCAGCAGTAGCCGTAGGTGCTGACGGACTGATCATTGAGGTGCATAATGATCCTGAGCATGCGCTGTGTGACGGAGCTCAATCCCTGAAACCCGAACGCTTCGGCAGGCTGATGCAGGATCTGAAGATCATAGCAGGAGCCGTTGGGCGTGAGCTATAACAGGTTATAATTAAATTTAACCATATAAATTAAAAGGAGAGAACAAAAATGATTATTGTAATGAAACCAGGCGCACCGATGCAGGAATGTGAGAAGATTAAAAACGGGCTGATCAATAACGGCTTCCAGATCAATGAGATCGTCGGCGTGAATATGACGATCCTGGGGGTCATCGGCGATACCAGTACTTTAGATATCAATCTGCTGCGCGTTAACGATTGGGTAGAAAAGGTCATGCGTGTGCAGGAGCCGTTCAAACGCGCAAACAGGATGTTCCATCCGGAAGACAGCGTAGTGGAGGTCAACGGAATCAAGATCGGCGGTAAAAAAATCGTCGTTATGGCCGGCCCATGCTCGGTAGAGACGGAAGAGCAGATCATTTCCGTCGCCAAGTCGGTAAAGCTTGGCGGAGCCGCTATGCTGAGGGGCGGCGCTTTCAAACCGCGTACTTCGCCTTATTCTTTCCAGGGCTTGAAAGAAAAGGGCCTGGAGCTCTTAAAAATCGCTAAACAGGAAACTGGCCTGCCGATAGTTACTGAAATCATGTCAGCTGATAAAATCGAACGTTTCGTGGAAGATGTGGACGTGATTCAGGTAGGAGCCAGGAATATGCAGAATTTCGAGCTTTTGAAGGAGCTTGGTAAAACAAATAAACCAATTTTACTGAAACGTGGTTTATCAGCGACGATAGAAGAATGGATCATGTCGGCTGAGTATATTATGGCCGGCGGTAATGATAACGTTATTTTGTGTGAACGCGGTATCCGTACCTTTGAGACTTATACCCGTAATACTTTGGACCTGAGCGCGATACCGGCAGTAAAAAAACTGAGCCATTTACCGATCGTCATTGATCCGAGCCATGCTTCCGGCATGTGGTGGATGGTTGAACCGATGGCCAAAGCTGCTATCGCAGCCGGTGCAGACGGATTGATCATTGAGGTACATAACGATCCCGAGCACGCACTGTGTGACGGGGCACAATCACTGAAACCGGAACGCTTTGCACACCTGATGGGTGAATTGAAGGGCATTGCGCAAATAATCGGCAGAGAGATGTAGGATATAGTATAATAATGTTAAAAACGGCTGTTTGCTTGATAAAAAACAAGAAGCCGTTCAAATTATCGTAGGATTGTAGAATGGAGAAAGTCTAACGAGGTGAACGTAGTGGAAAGTGGTTTTAGAAGCACGGATTGGCAGCAGCTTACTTTTGCTGTGGTAGGTATGGGACTTATCGGCGGTTCTTATGCCAAAGCGCTGAGGCGCCTGGGCGTAAAGAAGATCATCGGTGTCGATACTGACGGCAAGGTGCTGCGGCAGGCTCAGGAACAGGCTGTTATCGACGAAGCTCTTTGCGGGGCAGGGACAGGACTGCAGGCGGCAGATGTAGTGATCTGTTCGGTTTATCCGGCATCTACGCTGGATTTTGTAAAAAGTGCGGTGCCTTTTTTAAAGAGCGATGTTTTGATAACTGATGCTACAGGCATTAAAGGCAGCCTGCCTGAGGACGTGCAGCGACTGCTTACCGGAAGGATGGAATTTATTGCTGGGCATCCGATGGCCGGCCGTCAAGGCAGCGGCTTGGGTATGTCTCAGGCCGAGATTTTTGACGGCGCCAATTATATCGTGGTGCCGGCAGCTTTTAACAGCAGTGGGGCGATCGAATGGCTGAGCCGCTTCGCAGGTGCGATCGGCTGCGGGCAGGTAGTGCAGGTTGATGCCGTTGAGCATGACCGCATTATCGCCTATACCAGTAATTTGCCTCATGCTTTAGCGGTAGCGCTGATCAACAGTGCTTCTTATAATGAAAATACGAAATATTTTATTGCCGGCAGTTTTCGCGATGGAACAAGGGTCGCAGATATCAATCCGTATTTATGGAGCGATTTGTTTTTGGCGAACCGGGAAAACGTTCTGCAGGAATTAGCCGCATTCAGCCAGCAGTTGGAACGCTGGCGCAAAGCGCTGACAGCTGCCGACGCACAGGCCCTGCAGGAAATGATGCGGGAAGCTGCGGTTAAAAGAAAGGATTTGTACTGATGCGTACGATTACAGTAGCGTTAGGTGAGAAAACATATAATATTGAAATCGCAGCCGGGCTGCTGGATCAGATCGGGGCAAAGGCCAGAGTGCTTTCTCAGGCGGTAAAAGCGGCCATCATCAGCGACAGCAATGTCGACCCTTTATATGGCGAGAGGCTGGAACGCAGCCTGGCTGCCAGCGGGTTTGAGGTTACGAGGATAGTTTTTGCTGCCGGTGAGCAAAGTAAAAATTTAACTGTACTGGGGCAGGTTTATGACGAACTGGCACGTGCAGGCTTGACGCGCAGTGATTTGATCCTGACTTTGGGCGGTGGTGTGCCTGGCGATTTAGGCGGGTTTGCGGCAGCTACTTTTTTGCGCGGCATTGATTTTATTCAGGTGCCGACCTCGCTTTTAGCGCAGATCGACAGCAGCGTAGGAGGCAAGGTGGCTATTGACCTGCCGTCAGGCAAAAATCTGGCAGGCAGCTTTTATCAGCCCAAAGCAGTATTTATAGATCCTGATTTATTGAAAACTTTACCGTTGCGGTTTTTGCATGATGGTTTGGCCGAAGCGATCAAATACGGCTGTATTCGCGATGCCGGCCTGTTTGCTCAGATCGCTGCTGTTAAAAGTGACAAGGAACTGCTGGAGCAGGCGGACAGTATTATTGAGACCTGCTGTAATATCAAGGCGCGGATCGTTGAAAAAGACGAATTTGACACAGGAGAACGTATGCTGTTGAATTTTGGACATACTATCGGGCATGCTATTGAAAAATGCTGTGGTTTTACTACTTATACTCATGGTGAAGGCGTTGGTATTGGTATGGTACAACTGACGCGGCAAACGGAGAAGCTGGGACTTACGGCAGCGGGTACTGCGGAGGAGTTGAGCCGCGTACTGCAAAAGTTTTCTTTGCCGGTAAATGCAGTCTTTGATGCTCAGGAAATTTTACAGGCAATGGCTTTGGATAAAAAAAAGAGCGGCAAAAAAATCACCTTGGTAATTATTGAAAAAATAGGCGTCGGACGCCTGCATAAAATAGACTGGCAGGATATACCTGCCTATATTGGATAGGAGAGCGTATGACGACATTGAAGATTACACCGGCAAAGCTCAACGGCAGTGTTTGCGTGCCGTCATCTAAAAGCATGGGGCACAGGGAGATTATCTGTGCCGGACTGTCGGCGGGAACCAGTATTGTTGATAATATCAGTATGTCTGCCGATATGGAAGCTACTTTACGCTGTCTGACTGCATTGGGGATCGGCTTTCAAAAAGTTCCTTCAGAAAGACCGGGCCGCACAGCTTTGGCTATTAATGGCAGTGGTAATGTACGAGTTTCGCAAAGTACTGTCGATTGCGGGGAATCAGGTTCGACACTGAGGTTTATGATCCCTCTGGGGGCGTTGTGCGGTGAGCCGCTGACATTTACTGGTCACGGAAAGCTGGTAACGCGTCCGCTGCAGGCCTATTATGACATTTTTGACAGGCAGGGGCTGTCTTATACAACTGCCTCTGACGGGTATTTGCCTTTGACGGTGAACGGTGTGCTGAAAAGCGGCAATTACGAGCTTCCCGGTAATGTCAGCTCGCAGTTTATCAGCGGTCTGCTGTTTGCTTTGCCGCTGCTGGCAGGCGATTCTGTTTTGAAAATTACTTCTGCACTGGAGTCGCAGAGCTACGTGGATCTTACCTTGTCATGTCTGGCAAAATACGGGATCGTTATCGAACACGAAAATTATTATAAATATCATATCGGCGGCGGTCAGAAGTATCGCTGCGGCAGGAACATGGTGGAAGGTGACTGGTCTCAGGCGGCGTTCTGGCTTGTAGCCGGCACGCTGGGCAGGCAGATTACCTGTACTGGACTAAACAGGGACTCGTTGCAGGGGGATATGGTCGTTGCGGATATTATCAACCGGATGGGAGGAAAAATAACCTGTGATGCCGAAGGTAATCATACGGCCTCGAGTGCGTCGACTAATGGTGTAGTTATCGATGCGGCAGACTGTCCTGATATCATTCCTGTCTTAACGGTACTGGCAGCGGTCAGTGAAGGTACAACTGAAATCATCAATGCAGGACGGCTGCGTATTAAAGAGTGTGACCGTCTGGCAGCGATGACCAGTGAATTGAATAAACTGGGAGCTGCAGTTACAGAACTGTCTGACGGGCTGATTATCAAGGGGCGGCCGGAAGGTCTTCAGGGCGGCTGCGTTGATTCCTGGAACGATCACCGCATCGCGATGAGTTTAGCGGTAGCGAGTCTGGTTTGCAAAAAGGCGGTTATTATTAGTGGCAGCGAATGTGTTCAAAAATCATATCCTGAATTTTGGCAGGATTTTACAGCCTTAGGCGGAATGATCAAAACTGTGGGAACGGGTGAAAGTATATGAGCGGTGTTTATGGCAGAAAAATAAAAATGACGATTTTCGGCGAATCCCATGGTGCTTCTATTGGTCTTGTGATTGACGGGTTGCCACCGGGGCTGGGAATTGATATTGATTTTATTAAACGCGAGATGGAAAGGCGTGCTCCGGGACGCAATCTGCTTTCGACACAGCGTCAGGAAAAAGACGCTTTTTTGATCCAGAGTGGTGTTTTTGAAGGGCGGACGACGGGGACACCTTTGTGTGCGCTGATCCCTAACAGCGATAGTCATTCTAAGGATTACAGTATTCTAAAAGATAATATGAGACCGGGGCATGCTGATTATTCCGGTAAGATCAAATATAAAGGCTTCAATGATTACCGTGGCGGCGGGCATTTTTCCGGACGACTGACTGCGCCGCTGGTTTTTATGGGAGCTGTTGCCAAGCAGGCTCTGGCTCGGTATGGCATTGTTATAGGGGCACATATCAATAATGTGGGTGAGATTTTTGACAGGAAGTTTGACCCATTGGGAGAAGAGACTGAATTATTGATGAGTCTGCGGCAGAAGGAATTTGCCGTATTGGACGATGTACGTGGGGCAGAGATGCAGGCGCTGATTTTGGAAGCGCGTGAGCGTCAGGATTCTATTGGCGGCAGTATTGAGTGCATGGCGCTTAATTTGCCGGCTGGTTTGGGCGAACCATTTTTTGATTCACTGGAAAGCCGTCTGGCACATGTGCTGTTTTCTATTCCGGCGGTAAAGGGGCTGGAGTTTGGTATGGGCTTCGGTTTCTGCCGCAGCACCGGTTCACAGGCTAATGATCCGCTGTATTATGATGGAGATTCTGTGCGAACTGAAACTAATAATAACGGCGGTATTTTGGGTGGGATTACCAATGGCATGCCTGTTGTATTCAAGGTAGGGTTCAAGCCAACGCCTTCGATTTCCCTGCCGCAGAAAACGATAAATGTGTCTGAGCATACGAATACGGTATTGGAAATTAAAGGTCGTCATGATCCCTGTATCGTGCAGCGGGCAGTACCTGTCGTGGAAGGTGTTACGGCCTGGACTGTTTTAGATATGCTGTTGACTGCTGATATTGACGGTGAGGTGTGAGCATGGAAAAATTGGATTTAGAGGCGATCCGCCGCCGTATCGACAAGATCGATGCCCAGCTGGTTGCGGCGCTGGAAGAACGGATGGCGGCAGTGCTGGAAGTTGCGGACTATAAAAAACAGCAGGGGCTGCCGGTGCTTGATACGGCACGGGAAGCCCAGGTGCTCTCAAAGGCCTGTATGCGTTTACAGCATAAAGAGTATGCGCCGGCTGTTACAGCGATGATGACGACGATCATGGAGCAGAGCAAGGCTTTGGAGCATATACTGCTGGCAGAGCCGCGAGTCCTGCCGCAGGAGGAGGTCATGGAGGTTGGCTGTTTTGGAATGCCGGGCTCTTACAGTCATCAGGCGTTGGAAAGATATTTTGCAGGACAGCATATAAACAGACATCATTATGCGTTGTTTGAGGATGTAGTGCAGGCGGTCAAAAACGGTGAGATCAAATACGGTGTTTTGCCGATTGAAAATTCTTCGACCGGAGGCATTACCGAGGTCTATGATCTGCTGCGGCATCACGATTGTTCTATTGTTGGTGAGCAGTGCGTGAAAATAGAGCATAATCTCTTGGGCGTTCAAGGTGCTAAGCTGGAAGATGTTACTACTGTTTATTCACATCCACAGGGCTTTGCACAAAGTAAAGAGTTTTTTCATCAGTACCCGCAGATGGAGTTAGTACCTTATTTCAGCACATCTAAAAGTGCAGAAACGGTAAGGGAAAAGCAGGATAAGCATTTGGCGGCGGTTGCTGGTAAGCAGGCTGCGGAAATGTATGGGCTGCAGATTCTTGCTGCCAATATCAACTATAATTCCAATAATTATACCCGGTTTATCGTTATTTCTAACGAAGCGGAACAGGCGTCTAATGCTAATAAAATTACGGTAGTAGTGGCTGTAAAACATGAACCGGGGTCATTATACAGGACTTTAGGACATTTTTATCACAGCGGTTTAAATATGATGAATTTGGAATCCCGGCCGATCGAAGGTAAATCATGGGAATATTTCTTTCATATCGATCTGGTAGGCAACCTGCGTGAAGAAAGAGTACGTCAGGCATTAGCACAGCTTTCCGACAGCTGCGCATATTGTAAGATATTAGGCAATTATCCTGCCGATGGTAGATAGGAGGTCTGCGTTATGGTTCATTTTGGTTTGATTGGAGCGCGTTTGGGACACAGCTTATCACCGCAGATACATCAGCTGATCTTTAAAGAATTGGGTGTCGAAGGAACATATGATCTGCTGGAGATACCTCCTGAAGAATTATATGCGAAAGTGCATGAGCTGCGTGGTAAATACTGCGGAGTCAATGTAACTATCCCGCACAAGATCAATGTAATGGCTGCTTTGACTACTTTAAGTATGGAAGCGCAGGCTATTGGAGCTGTTAATACGATCCATTTTCATAACGGTGCAATTCGCGGCTATAATACTGATTATGCAGGTTTTGGGCGTTTGTTGGAAAATAACGGCATTGAAGTACAGGGCAAAAGCGCGGCTGTTTTAGGTACGGGCGGTGCTTCAAGAGCAGTACTTCAATATTTGATCGATCACGGTGCTTCTAAGATATTTTTGGTTTCCCGTAATACGCAAAGCATAGCTCCGTATATGAAAACTTTGTGCAGCAGTGTACCGACGCAATTCGTCAATTATGTGCATTTAGAGCGTTATACCGGTGATTTACTGATCAATTGCACTCCTGTAGGGATGTATCCCAAGATCGATGTATCGCCGGTAGGTCTGGGTACTGTCGAGCATTTTGAAACAGCGGTCGATCTGATTTATAATCCCGCTAAAACTTTATTTTTGAAGCAGGCAGAGCAGCTGGGCAAAAAGGCTGTGAACGGGATGCTTATGCTGGTAGCTCAGGCTGTGGCAGCAGAGGAGATCTGGCTGCAAAGAGAAATTTCAAACGATGTCATTTTAAAAGTTGTCGCTGAGATGGAAAAACAGCTATGAAAAATATTGTCTTGATCGGAATGCCAGGCTGCGGGAAATCAACTTTGGGAAAATTGTTGGCGCAGCATCTGAAGCGTCCTTTTTATGATGCCGATAATGTACTTGAAAAGCTGGAAGGAAAGACGATCAAGGAGCTGTTCGCAATCAGTGAAGCATGCTTCCGCGATGCTGAAACCAGGGCAGTCAGGCATCTGTCAGAATTGGAAGGGTGTGTGATCGCTGCCGGCGGCGGTGTAGTCAAACGCTCAGAGAATATCGAGATATTAAAAACCGGCGGTATCGTCGTTTTTATAGACAGACTGCCAGAAAAAATTGTACAGGACATAGATACAGAAAGTCGTCCTTTATTAGCGGCAGGACGGCAGAAAGTTTTTGACTTATACGCGGAACGCATCGAACTGTATCGTAGGTATCATGATCACATCGTCGATAATAACGGTGAGCGGGAAGCTGCGTTGCAGGCATTGCTGGAGCTGGCAAGGAGAGAAAGCTGATGAAAAAAATTTTGGTTTTGAATGGTCCGAATATCAATATGCTGGGCGTGCGTGAAAAAAATATTTATGGTAAACAGGATTATGCGGCCTTGTGTGAATATATCAGGCAGGAAGCCGCGGCATTAAATGTGGAAGTAGAAGTGATGCAAAGTAATTTTGAAGGTGAATTAGTAACGCAGATTCAGCAGGCTTATGGAAAATTTGACGGTATCGTTATCAATCCTGCGGCATTGACGCATTACAGCGTAGCTTTGCTGGATGCTATAAAAGCAGTGGCTTTGCCGACGATAGAAGTGCATTTGAGCAATATCCACGCCAGAGAAGAATTTCGGCATAGATCGGTAACGGCTGCAGCCTGCCTGGGTCAGATCTGCGGTTTGGGTTTCCAGGGTTATGCTTTAGCGCTCAGAGCGCTGGCAGAAAAGGTTTAAGCTTATAAAAACTGAAAAAGAACTAAAAGATGTAAAGCACAACCAGGTTGTGCTTTAATTTTTGTTAAATTCAATATACTTTAGTATATAAACATCGAAAATAAACAATAAATAGGGTTCAAGAACTTTACAAAATTAAATTTTATGTTATATAATTTATGCATAGCGAATTTTACATACCTGATATTGAAATTTATATGCCAATATGAATATTAGGGAAATATATGGGGAGGCTTATTCATGATGATTGATTACTGTTCCATCGGCAAAAGAATCAAATTGACGAGGATCAAGCAAGGTGTTCTGCAGAAAGATCTGGCAGAGAAAATCGGTATTTCCAAACCGCATATGAGCAATATTGAAACTGCTCATACTAAAATTGGCCTGGAGACACTGGTTGCCATTGCTAATGCCTTGAACACTTCTGTTGATGAGTTTTTGAGTGATACTGTCAGCAACAGCCAGGTTATTTTTAATGACGAGTTGAAAACAGTGCTTGAAAGAGCCGATATGGAAGAATTAAAGGTTATTTGCAAACTGGCACGTGTTATTTTGAAAAAGGATTAAAGCTGTTGCAATAATAAAGCAGACTGCGAGCTACAACTCGCAGTCTGCTTTATTTTATTTATTCGGGTTTGATTTTAAAAACAGCCGCATAGATGACCGGCAGTACGATCAAAGTCAGCAATGTAGCAGCTGACAGCCCACAGGCAATGGCTACGGCCATTGAATTCCAGAAGGGGCTGGTAAACATCGGTATCAGTCCCAGGATCGTTGTAAGTGCAGCCAGCATAATAGGGCGGAAACGTACGATAGCCGATTCCAGTACGGATTCCCAGGGAGATTTGCCGGCCTGCAGATGCAGGTCGATCTGATCTATCAGCACGACGGAATTACGAATGATGATACCAGTCAGAGCCAGGATGCCAAGTTCGGCCATAAAACCAAGCGGTGCGTTGAAAATTATCAATCCCAGCATAACGCCTGTTACGCCAAGCGGTGCTGTACAAAGAATGATAAACAGCTTACGGATATCTTTCAGCTGCAGCATCAGGAGTATCATCATGAGCAGCAGCATCACAGGTACAGGTTCTAACAGATAGACTAAAGTTTTAGAGCTGTCTTCCAAACTGCCTCCGATTTCGATCGTAACGCCGCTCGGAAGATTTTGCCGCAGCTCTGCCAGGTCATCGTAAACCTGCTGCGTGATATCGTTGCCGGTAAAGCCTTCTCCGATACCGCCGCAGACTGTGATTGTCGGCAGCAGGTTACGGCGCCAGATCATACCGTTTTCTGATTCGTAACTGAGACGGGCTACCTGTGACAACGGCACCGCACCTGCAGATGTGGGGATAGTTAAGGTCTCAAGCTCGGTGACGGTAGAGCGGTCAACAGGCTGCAGACGGAAAACCATGTCAATAGCCTGGTCTCCTTCCAGATATTGAGCTACGGTATAACCGGAAATTTCGGCCTGCAAAGCAGTGGCGACTTCTTTACGGCTCAATCCCATCTGCCGCAGTTTATCGTTGTCGATGGTAAGTTTAGCAGCTCCGTTTTGCTCCATCCAATCGAAACGCGTCATGGTCACGGCTGGATTCTGAGCCATAACTGTGCGTACTTTTTGGGCATATTCTTTAACAATATTGTCATCCGGACCGGTTACACGCAGCATCACAGGATAAGCTGCCGGCGGACCCAGCGGGATAGAACGTGAATAACTGACGACATTGGGGAGATTAGCTGCTACAAGCTCGCGTATTTGCGGTTCTAAACGTTTACGGGCATCAATATCTTTAGCAACTACTACCAGCTGTGCATAATTGTTGCGCGGTTGGACAGGGTCCATTACGAGAACGAAACGCGGAGCGCTTTTTCCAACATAAGAGCCGATGCTTTCGACATCGGGATTATCCTTCAGCATATTGGTCAGCTTTAGGGCGGCTTCATCCGTGGCCTTGATGCTGCTGCCTTCAGGCAAGTTGAGCTCTACCAGAAGTTCAGGACGCACAGAAGCCGGAAAAAATTCCTGCTTGATCAGCGGGACTGATAACAGGGAACCGATAAAGATACTGACTGTGCCCAGAATAACTATTTTCTGGTGCAGCATCGACCAGGAAAGGACGCTGCGAAACTTTTTATAAAAAGCAGTATTGTAAACATCGTTTTCGTTAATAAGCTGTTTAGGCTTGATCCAGGCGTGTCCCAAAACAGGAGCTACGGTTGCTGAAATGACCCAGGAAAGCAGCAGTGCTGTTGAGATGACTGGAAAAAGTGAAGAAGCAAATTCGGCGGCACTGGATTTGGCGAAAAATATCGGCATAAAGCCGGTGCAGGTGATCAGCGTACCTGTCAGCAGCGGCATTGCACAGGTTTCAAAGGCATAGCTGGCCGCTTTAGTGCGTTCCCAGCCTTCTGACATTTTGACCTCCATCAGCTCGACGACAACGATCGCGTCGTCTACAAGCATGCCCAGAGAAATGATCAGCGCTCCCAGAGATACTTTGTGCAGATCGATGTTCATAGCATACATACCGATAAAAGTTCCTAAAAGTACCAGCGGTATGCAGACCGAAATGACATAGCCGCAGCGTCGCCCCAGACTGAGCAGACTGACTGCCAGCACGATAAGGATAGCTTCCAGCAGGCTGTCGGTAAATTCACCGATGGCGTTTTTTACTACCTGCGGCTGGTTGGCGACTTGTCCAAGTTCGAAGCCGAGCGGAAGTTCCTGTTGGATTTGCCGAACAGCCTGATCAAGATTTGCGCCCAATTTGATATTATTACCGCCGTCTTCCATAGAAATAGCGATACCTACGGCTGGCTGACCGTTAAAGTACATTTTCGGTTCAGCCGGTTCCGCATAGCCGCGTTTGATCTCGGCAATATCACCCAGACGGAAGGTACGATCATTAGCCTGGATCGGGATATTGCTGATATTGGCCAGTGTATCAGGGGAACCGGTCAGACGCAGATAGGTATTGGCACTGTCGCTTTCAGCCATGCCGGACGGGGTGACAGCTGTTTCTGCCTGGATCGTAGAAGCCAGTGTATCGATCGGTATACCCAGCTGTGCCAGCTTGGCATTAGACATCTGGATATAGATTCTTTCAGGCTGTACTCCTACCAGTTCTACTTTTTTGACATCAGGTATCTGAAAAAATTTATCTTTGATATTTTCGGCGACTACACGCATTTCCTCATAGGAGAAGCTGTCAGAGGTGACTGCGTAGATATTTCCATACACGTCGTCAAAACGGTCGTTGAAAAACGGTCCTAAAGCACCATCCGGCAAGTCACCTTTGCCATCATTGACGATATTACGTAACTCCAGCCAGCGCTGTTTGATTTCTTTGACCGGTACCGTATCCTGCAGATAAACATTGATAACAGCAGTTCCGGGACGGGAATAGCTGGTTATCCTGTCAATATTAGGTACTGTCTGCAATTGTTTTTCGATCTTGTCTGTCAGGTGTTCTTCTACCTCTTTAGCGGTTGCTCCCGGCCAGGCTGCCGAAACTACCATTTGCTTGATAGTAAAACTGGGGTCTTCGCTGCGACCTAAGGAATTATAAGAATAGATGCCCATGACCAGACAGAGAAACATAAAAAAGTAAACTATTTGCTTATGTTTGATCGACCAGGCGGCCCAGTTGTTTTTCATTGGCTGACACCAGCTTCCAGACGGACGTTTTGGTCTTCTGCCAGTTTGTTGACGCCGCCGACAACGACGATATCTCCCTGCTGCAGACCGTCAGAGATCCTGACGTTATTGCCTTCATAACCGCCGATAGAAACTTCATGGGTATGTACTTTGTTATTGGTAACGAGCCAGACCTGAGGTTTTCCTCCTGTTTGGTAAATGGCGGTGGCCGGCAGTAAGATACTGCTGTCAGTACCGTTTTGCAGGTGTACTTTGGCAGTCATCCCCAGTTTGACTGCTGCAGGCATTTGCGGTACGGCTACACGAACTTTATAGGTACGGGTAACGCTGTCAGCCATTGGTGCTATTTCGCGGATATAGCCATCTGCCGCAACGTTTTCTAAAGCCCAGAAATTGATCTTGGCTGCCTGCTGAGGATGGATTTTATCCAAATGGTTTTCAGGGACATAGATCTGGATTTCCTGTTCGCCGCTTTGGACAACTGTCACGACAGGCGTTCCGGCAGCTACTACCTGACCCACTTCGCCGCTGACATTGGCTACTACGCCGTCATGGTCTGCAATAAGCTGCGTATAGGATAATTGGTTACTGTTGGTGATCAGCTGGGCCTGGGCCTGACGCAGGCTGGAAGCGGCCGCTTCCATCTGCGTATTATATTGCTCCATCATGGCTTTGCTGACGCCGCCGCTGTTGTATAAGGCCGTGTAACGGGATGCATTGTCGCGGGCCAGCTTATAATTGGCTTCGGCGGCTGTTACAGCTGCCTGGCTGGCTTCAAAACTCTGCTCGATGTCTTTGGGGTCGATTCGCATCAGGATATCGCCGGTTTTTACTGTATCGCCTAAATTGACGCTGCGGCTGATGATTTTACCGGCAACCTGAAAGGCCAGATCGCTTTCATAACGGCCGCGTACCTCGCCGGGATAGGAAGATGTATTATCGATAGTTTCTTTACCGACAGTTACAGTACGTACATAAGGAACTTCTTTGACGATATCAGGCTTGGCGAAAACATTGCTGATTATATGGTATAGCAGCAATACAGCCACTGCTGCTGCCAAAATATACAGATGACGTTTTGTGAATGGAAGCTTGCTGAAAATTTCTTTGATCGACATGTCAGTGCCCTCCTGAATTAATTGGTAATGGAAGACAAATAAGTGTTTAAAGCTTCTTCCAAATAAGTGCTTTCAGTACCATTTTCAAAATGTCCCAGATCACGGATCTGATCATGTGTGAGAAAAAAGAAAACGATGATGCTTTCCAAAGTAAAAGCTACATGTGTAGGCTGCATATTATTATGGATACTGCCGTCAGCTATAGCTTCTGTGACCAGCTCGGACATAAATTTATGGATTTTGTATAAGCGGTTTTTAATAAAGCTGTCACACATAAAAGTGGGGGTCAAAAGCTCGCGGTAAATGAGATGGATACGGTGAGGATGCAGCTTCTGTACCTCGGAAATTGCAGTGATATATTCGCGCAGCTTAGCCAGCGGGGCTATGTCCTTACTGCTGACTCGGGCGATCAGGTTTAAAAATAAATTTGACTGTTCGTTGAGCACTTCCTGATAAAGATTTTTTTTGCCGCCGAAATAGTAAGAGATCAAAGCGCTGTTGACGCCGGATTTTTTTGCGATTTCTTTGATGGAAACTCCATTAAAGTGATTAGCTGCAAATAAATCGGTTGCTGCTAAAAGAATTTTTTCTGCTGAAGAGGCAGATGCTTCGACTGGATTCATATAGAACACTCCTTTGGATATTAATTAAACAATTAATTATTAATAATTATATCACCAACCGGATCGTAACGTAAATATGTAAAAATAAGAAAAGGCAGTGTAGAATACTTGCTAATCTGCTATAATAAATTAATAAATATCAAGGAAAGAGAGTTTGGTTATGACAGTGGAGACGATACTATTATTGCTGCTGGTTTTAATGCAGGCGGTGATTTTCATAATGCTGTGGCGGCTTCTGCAGACCCGGCGTCAGCAGGGACAAGAACTGGGAGCTGAGGTGAACAGTCAGCTGGAAAGCCTGGAACGACGTTTTTATGAGAATGTACGCGATCTGCGCAGCGAACAAAACACCCTGGCCCGTGCGGCCAGAATGGAAAGTCAGGCAGCTTCTGACCGTCTGGGCGAGCAGCTGGATAAAAAACTGGAAAAGCTGACGGAAAGCACTGCGGCTAATTTGGAACAGATCCGTCTGACTGTTGATGAAAAACTGCAGTCGACTTTGGAACGGCGATTGGGAGAATCCTTTCAGCAGGTCAGCCTGCGTTTGGAGCAGGTTCATCGAGGGTTAGGTGAAATGCAGACTCTGGCCGGCGGTGTCGGCGATTTGAAACGCATCCTTTCTAATGTAAAGAATCGTGGTATCTGGGGGGAAATGCAGCTGGGCGTTTTGCTGCGTGATTTGCTGGCACCAGAGCAATTTGCCGAAAACGTTGCCGTGAAGCAGGGCAGTGCTGAAAGGGTAGAATTTGCGCTGAAGCTGCCGGGCAGCAAGGATGAAACAGTGTGGCTGCCGATTGATGCTAAATTCCCGCAGGAGGATTTTCAGCGCCTGCTGGAGGCGCGCGAGCAGGCTGATACAGCTGCTGCCGATATTGCACTCAAGCAGCTTGAACGGAGATTGAAAAGTGAGGCCAGGGATATCCAGAATAAATATTTGTGCCCGCCGCAGACTACTGATTTTGCGATCATGTATTTGCCGATCGAGGGTTTGTTTGCCGAAGCGGTAAATCTGCCGGGATTGCTGGATGAGCTGCAAAGAACGTACCGCGTTTGCGTGGCAGGGCCGACTACTTTAGCTGCGCTGCTCAACAGTCTGCAAATGGGTTTTAAAACTTTGGCTATCGAAAAACGTACCGGTGAAGTCTGGCGAACGATCGCTGCCGTTAAGCAGGATTTTGTGACTTTCAGCTTATTGCTCGATAAAACAAAAAAGAAATTGCAGGAAGCCAGCGGGCATATCGACGCTGCAGCCAGACGCAGCCGTGTAATCAATAAACGTCTTGACGGCAGGAAAGACGAAGAAGATACCTTGGAGTGGCAGGAGGAGGTTTTGCATGAACGAGAATAATAATGAACAGGAACAGCCGCTTTATAAGGAGCAGCCCTGGTGGGTGCAGATTTTTGTAGCATTGTACGCTATGTTCTGGCTGACGATGATCTTTGCTGCGGGGCTGAACAGCCTGTATATTGGCAAAATAGATATTGACAGTGTCAGCATGGCTGTTGCTTTGACAGTTGGTATTTATCCTTTGATAAAAATGTTGGAAAAACTGTAAAATGTATTACATAAAAACATTTTTGTGCTGCTTGACAAGCCAAAAGGGTCGGACTATAATTGATACAAGCTTGAAAATTACATAGTTCATTTATCCGACGATGGAGAAAAGTAGGTTGGCAGGCGGCAAAGAGAAGCGGCGGTCAGTGTAAGCCGTAACGTCTAAAAACTGAATTCCGCTCCGGAGGAGACAGGGGTAGCAACCTGTCCGGGTCCGACCGATATATCGGCAATGAGGCCGCGCTGTGCGGCGAAAAAAGGTGGCACCACGTGAGTAGAACTCTCGTCCTTGATTGTAATTGATCAAGCCGGGAGTTTTTTATTTTACAGGTGAATGGAGCGATGGACAATGAAAATTATTGTAACTGAAAAAATTTCCGACAAAGGTGTGGCTTTGCTGCAGGCAGTGCCGGATTTTGATGTAGACGTGCGTTTTGATATCGAAAGGGAAGAGCTGCTGAAGATCATTCCTGAATATGATGCAATCGTCGTTCGCAGCGTTACTAAGATCAATGAAGAATTTTATAAGCACGCCACTAATTTAAAGGTGGTTGGCCGCGCCGGCAACGGTGTTGATAATATCGAGATGGAGGGCGCGACTAAACGCGGTATTATCGTTGTCAATACACCGGAATCTAATATCGTATCGGCTGCCGAGCATACTATCGGTCTGCTGCTGAGTTCTGCCCGTAATGTCGTCAAAGCCCATAAAATGATCGAATCCAGGGTCTGGGACCGTACCGGCCTGAAAGGCAGCGAGCTGCTTGGTAAAACCCTGGGCATCATCGGTCTTGGCCGTATCGGCGGTTTGGTGGCTACCAGACTGCAGGCTTTCGGGATGAAGATCGTAGCCTATGATCCGTATATTGCCGATGCACGGTTCCGTAAATACAGCGCTGAAAAATGTGAAACACTGGATGAATTGCTGGAACAAGCTGATTTTATCAGTATCCATACGCCTAAAACGGAAGAAACTTTTGACATGATCACAGCCAAAGAATTTGCAAAATGCAAACGTGGCGTGCGTGTAGTAAACTGCGCCCGCGGCGGCCTGATCAATGAAAATGACCTGGCGGCAGCTATCAAGGAAGGCATCGTTGCCAGCGCCGGTATCGACGTACTGGTAGACGAACCGAAACCGATCTCACCGCTGATCGATCTGCCGGAATGTGTCTTAACGCCGCATCTTGGTGCTGACACAACAGAAGCGCAGGATAATGTGGGCATTGCCATTGCAGAAGAGGTCATTGCGGCTTTGCATGGCGAAATGGTGCCGAATGCAGTCAATCTGCCGACTTTGCAGCCGACAGAGCTGGAAGAAATGCAGGGGTACCTGACTTTGGGCGAATATCTGGGCAAGCTTTATTATCAGCTGGAAAAAGCAGCTGTCGAAAAGGTAGAGATCATCTATACCGGCGAGGTTGCAGCAATGGAAACAGGTATGCTGACGCGCGCCGTTTTAAAAGGCGTTTTTGAACCCATCCTCAAGGAACGCGTTAATTATGTCAATGCCGCTCTGACTGCCGAAAGCCGCGGAGTTGACGTTATAGAGAGCAAACATGCAGGCAAACATAATCTTTTAGAGGTCAAGATCCATTCTAAAGGTAATATCTTTACCGTAGCCGGTACTGTCTTTGGTGAAAAAGAGATCCGCGTCATCGAAATCGACGGTTACCAGTTCGACCTTACTCCGGCTCCGTTCATGCTGGTGGCACGCAACCAGGATAAACCAGGTATGATCGGGCAGATCGGCACGCTTTTGGGTGCCAGCAAGGTCAATATCGCTACTATGCAGGTCAGCCGTAATCTTAAAGACGGTAACGCCATGATGTTTATGACCGTGGACAGCGAAGTAGGTAAAGAAACACTGAAACTGCTGCAGGGGCTCGACGGTATCCTGCAGGTCAACCTTGTAAAACTGTGATCACGAGCTTCAACAGAGAAATTGGTATCGTCGTTTTGATGGGCTATGTCGCTTTTAAGGACCTGAACGAGGATATCAACCTTCTTGCATATATCGTGATGGGACTTGCTGTTTGCCATATGTTCATCAAATATAAACGTCGTAACGATTAAAAAACACCCGTTACTCATTGAGTAACGGGTGTTTTAGTATCTATATCCGATAAATTATTCGGCAAAAATTACTTTGCCGTCCTTAAAGGCCTGGACACGGGCCAGTGATTCTACACGGAAGCCGGCGTCGATAAGGCGCTGACGCCCCGGCTGGAATGATTTTTCGATAACGATGCCGATACCTACTACTTCGCTGCCGGCCTGCTGGACGATGTTAGCCAGACCCAGGGCCGCTTCGCCGTTCGCCAGAAAATCATCGATGATGAGGATCTTTTCGCCGGCCGGTAAAAATTTTTTGAGTACGGTCACATCACTGGTGATTTTTTTAGTGAAAGAATATACTTTGGTGCTGTAAGCCTCGCTGCTCATAAGCGCCGATTTCTGTTTGCGTGCGAATACTACCGGTACATGCATACACAGACCGGCAGGCAGGGCGCAGGCGATCCCTGAAGACTCGATCGTAAAGATTTTAGTAATGCCGCAGCCTGAAAAACGGCGGTGGAATTCTTTACCGATCTCCATCATCAATTCAGGGTCGATCTGGTGATTTAAAAAAGAATCGACTTTTAAAATAGCGTCGTTTAAGACCAAGCCTTCGGACATGATTTTTTCTTTGAGCAGTTTCATGGACAAGCACCTCGAACTTTTTACTTTCTTATAATATTATAGAATATGATATTATTGACATTTAGTCCAGTGTTTTTGTAAAAGAAAAACAAAATTCAGAAAAATCACAAAAGAATGATACAAAAAAATCTTGACAAGCATAGAAAATGCTGGCATAATGTAAAACATAGCACGAACAAATTAGCTTTTGTTTGTACAACTTGATAATAAAGGCATTGAATGGGAACAAAGTTGCTGATGTTACCGATTTTAGAGAGACGGCGGTTGGTGAAAGCCGTAGCGGTACAGCGATAAGACTCACCCGGGAGCCGCGTTTCTGAACCAGCAGTAGGAAACGACGCCGGCGCAGCGTTAGGCGTTTAGAGCGAAGGCTCTGAGACAATGAGGTCAAATTAGGGTGGTACCGCGGTGAAAGTCGCCCCTATCTGCTAAGCAGGTGGGGGCGTTTTTTTATACCAATTTTCCATGGGAGGTGGCAAAATGGAGCAGATCCTATCTATCGTAGTGCGTAACCAGCCCGGCGTTCTGATGCGGGTCGCGGGCATGTTCTCGCGGCGCGGCTTCAATATCGACAGTCTGGCAGTCGGCATTACGCAGAATCCTGAATTTTCGCGGATGACTGTTACCATGCAGGCTGACGATGCAACTATCAAGCAGGTCTGCAAACAGTTGGCCAAGCTGGTCGAGGTAGAGGCTGTGAAAGTCCTGCCGCCTAAGGCAAGTGCCAAACGCAGTATGGTCATGGTCAAGGTGCACGCCGGTGATAAACGGCTCGAGCTGCTGCGGCTGGCAGATGTTTTCAGGGCCCACGCTGTCGATGTGACCGGGGAATCGCTGATCTTTCTGGCTACAGGCATCGATGATAAGCTGAATGCTTTTGTCGACGTGATGCGTCCCTACGGTATCCTGGAAATGGTGCAGACCGGCCTTGTGGCGCTGGAACGGGGCGATGCGGCTATGGATGTCAGCAAATCACGTTATTCCTGGCCTGAAAGCAGTTGTAAACCTTCAGCTATTTAAGAATATGTCAGTTCTCAAATTTAAATAAATCTGGTAAACAAAAAGGAGATGTAGACACAATGGTAAAAATGTATTATGACAAAGACGCAAACTGGGAAATGCTTAATGGTAAAACTATTGCTATTATCGGCTATGGTTCTCAAGGCCATGCACATGCCCTTAATTTAAAAGAAAGCGGTGCCAAAGTTATCGTAGGTCTTTATGAAGGTTCCAAATCCTGGGCCAAGGCAGAAGCGGCAGGTCTGACTGTTATGACTGCGGCTGATGCAGCTAAAGCAGCCGACGTAGTTATGATGCTGATCCCTGACGAAAAACAGGCTGCCACTTATAAAAAAGATATCGCGCCTAATCTGAAATCCGGCGCTGCCCTTGCTTTTGCGCATGGTTTCAATATCCATTTTGGTCAAATCGTACCTCCGGCTGACATCGACGTGTTCATGGTCGCTCCTAAAGGACCAGGTCATCTCGTACGCCGCGTCTTTACTGAAGGCGCAGGCGTGCCCTGTCTCGTAGCTGTGCATCAGGATGCCAGCGGCAAAGCTTACGACATTGCGCTTGCCTATGCCAAAGGTATTGGCGGTACCCGTGCCGGCGTGCTCGATACTACCTTCCGTGAAGAAACTGAAACAGATCTTTTCGGCGAACAGGCTGTGCTTTGCGGCGGTGTCACCGCACTGATCACTGCAGGCTATGAAACTCTGGTAGAAGCAGGCTATAAACCTGAAAGCGCATATTTTGAATGTATGCATGAAATGAAGCTTATCGTTGACCTGATGTATGAAGGCGGTATGGCTAAAATGCGCCACTCCATCTCTGATACTGCCGAATACGGCGACTATGTGACCGGCAAACGTATCATCACAGACGAAACCAAAGCTGCTATGAAACAGGTTCTGGCCGAGATCCAGGACGGCACCTTTGCCAAGAACTGGATCCTCGAAAACCAGGCTAACCGTCCGGCGTTCAATGCAATGCGCCGCAAAGGCGCCGAGCATCCGATCGAAGAAGTCGGTAAAAATCTGCGCGGCATGATGAGCTGGATGAAAAAATAATCAGTACACACCTTAGGCAGAGCGGGGCTGAGGCCCCGCGATCTGCTTCGTATAAACTTAGGAGGGTTATAGTTATGGGTATGACAATGACGGAAAAAATCCTGGCCCAACATGCAGGCCGCGATGTGGTCCAGGCAGGCGATCTGCTGGTTGCCCAGGTGGATTTGGTTTTAGCTAACGACATCACCGGACCGCCGGCGATAGCTGAATTTGAAAAAATCGGACGTCCTGTTTTTGATAAGGATAAGATCGCGTTAGTTCCGGACCATTTTTCTCCGTGTAAGGATATTAAGTCGGCAACTATGTGTAAACGTATGCGCGATTTTGCACGTCAGCATGAAATCACCAATTATTTTGAAGTTGGCCGTATGGGTATCGAGCATGCGCTTTTACCCGACAGCGGTCTTGTTGCTCCCGGTGAGATCATTATCGGCGCCGATTCTCATACCTGTACTTATGGCGCTCTGAACGCGCTCAGCACCGGCATGGGCCAAACCGATATCGGCGCGGCTATGGCCAGCGGCACTACCTGGTTCAAAGTGCCTGCCACGATCAAAGTCGAGCTGACCGGTAAACTGCCTAAATATGTCAAGGGCAAAGATATCATTCTTACGCTTATCGGTATGATCGGTGTCGACGGTGCCCGTTACCAATCGTTGGAATTCTGCGGCGACGGCGTTGCCGAACTGGAAATGTCCGACCGCTTCACTATCTGCAATATGGCGATCGAAGCCGGCGGCAAAAATGGTATTTTCCCGGTCGACGAAAAAACTATTGCCTATCTCAATGGTCGTGTCAGCCGTCCGTGGACAGCAGTTACCGCCGATGCTGACGCAGTATATGACCGTGTGATCACTATCAGATTAGATGATCTGGTGCCGGTCGTTTCGTATCCGCATCTGCCGGAAAATACACATCCGGCGTCTGAATCCGGCCATATCAAGATCGATCAGGTCGTTGTCGGTTCCTGCACTAACGGTCGTTTGGAAGACCTGCAGCAGGCAGCTGAGGTGATGCAGGGGCGTAAAGTACATCCGCATGTCCGCGCTATTATTATTCCTGCTACTCAGGAAATTTATAAAGAAGCTATGCGTTTGGGCTATATTGATATCTTTATCGATGCCGGCGCTGCAGTTTCCACCCCTACCTGCGGCCCGTGCCTGGGTGGTTATATGGGTATTCTTGCCGCTGGCGAACGTGCTGTTTCGACTACCAATCGTAATTTCCGCGGACGTATGGGCCATGTCGACAGCGAGGTCTATCTGGCCAGTCCCTATGTGGCGGCTGCCAGTGCGATCACAGGCTATATCGCAAGCCCTGAGGAGGTAATGAAATGAGTAAAGTATGGCGTTACGGCGACCACGTCGATACCGACGTTATCATACCCGCCCGTTATTTGAATATTGCTGATTTTGACGAATTGGCCGAGCACGCTATGGAAGATATCGATACTACTTTCGCCCCTAACGTACAGCCGGGCGACTATGTTGTTGCCGGCAAAAACTTCGGCTGTGGTTCTTCGCGCGAGCATGCACCTGTCGTTATCAAAGTAAAAGGTGTAAAATGCATCATTGCCGACAGCTTTGCCCGTATTTTTTACCGCAATGCCATCAATATCGGCTTGCCGGTGCTGGAAATTGGCAAGGAGGTTGAAAAAATCGCAGCCGGTGACGAGCTGGAGGTAGATATGGCTAAAGGCGAGATCAAAATCGTTAATAAAGGCATTACTATCCAAACCAAACCATTGCCGGAATTTATTCAAAAGATCGCTGACTGCGGCGGCCTTATCAACTATGTCAAAGGAGAACACCAAGAATGAAGATCACTTTACTGCCGGGCGACGGCATCGGCGTCGAGATCGTTGACGCTGCCGTAGAGGTACTTGACGCCGCCGCTAAAAAATTTGGTATGGCAATAGAATATGATAAACAGCTGATCGGCGGCGCCGCTATCGACGCTGCAGGAGTACCGCTGCCGGAAGCTACCATTGCATCCGCAAAAACTGCTGATGCCGTACTTTTAGGCGCGGTCGGAGGACCAAAATGGGATAACGTCGCTCCAGAGCTGCGCCCCGAAAAAGGCTTGCTGGGTATCCGCAAAGCACTGGGCTTATACTGCAACCTGCGCCCGATCAAGGTTTCCCGCTTTGTAGCTCATCTGTCGCCGCTCAAAAACGAGCGCGTGGAAGGCACTGATATGCTGATCGTCCGTGAACTGACCGGCGGTATCTATTTCGGCGCTAAAAACGAAGCCGCTCCCAACGCTGACGGTGTGGAAACAGCTTCTGACGTTGAGATCTACACCCGCCCCGAAGTGGAACGCATTGCCAGATTTGCCTTTGAAGCAGCTAAAAAACGCCGCGGCAAGGTCACCTCAGTCGATAAAGCCAATGTTTTGGCTTCTTCCAGAATGTGGCGCCGCATCGTCGGTGAAATGCAGTCCAAAGCTTATGGCGATGTTGAACTGAACAACTTTTATGTAGATAACTGTGCTATGCAGCTGGTGCTCAACCCGGGCCAGTTCGACGTAGTGCTGACCAATAATATTTTCGGCGACATCCTTTCCGACGAGGCTTCGGTCATTGCCGGCAGTATCGGAATGCTGCCTTCTGCAAGCCTTGGTGACAGCACAGGTATGTATGAGCCTATTCACGGCAGTGCTCCTGATATTGCAGGTCAGGGCATCGCTAACCCCCTGGGAACTATTTATTCCGTAGCTATGATGCTGCGTTATTCCTTGGATCAGGATGCTGCTGCCGACGCTATCGAAGCGGCGATCGACAGAGTTTTGGAAAAAGGTTACCGTACACCTGATCTCTGCGGTGAAGGTCTGACTAAAGTTTCGACCTCACAGATGGGGCAGCTGATCGCCGCAGAACTGGCCTGATGTATTTTTGAGTATTGGAAGGAAGTGAGTTTATGCAGATGACCGGCGCAGAAGTAATGGTCAAATGTTTGGCAGAGCAAGGAGTTACTACGGTTTTTGGTTACCCCGGCGGGGCTATCCTGCCTTTTTATGACGCTTTGCGTGAAGCGTCCGGCATTCGGCATATCCTGACGGCACATGAACAGGGTGCTGCCCATGCTGCTGACGGTTATGCCCGTGCAGGCGGGCAGGTCGGCGTCTGTATAGCGACTTCCGGTCCCGGAGCGACCAATCTGGTCACGGGGCTCGCCAATGCTTTTTTAGATTCGATACCTGTCGTAGCGATCACCGGTCAGGTGCCGGTGGCAATGATCGGACGCGACGCATTTCAGGAAGTTGATATCACCGGCATCACCATGCCGATCACCAAACATAATTTCCTGGTCAAGCGTCCTGAACATTTAGCGCAGACGATCCGGCTGGCCTTCCAGCTGGCCAAAACAGGCCGGCCCGGCCCGGTGCTGGTCGATGTGCCGCGCGATGTGCAGACCGCTTTGCTTGATTATGAGCCGGGCGAGCTGGAACCGCTGGCGAAAGAGCTGCCCGAAGAAAAACAGATCGCTGCCGCCGTGGCGGCTATCAATGCTTCGCAGCGCCCGGTCATGCTTGTAGGCGGCGGTGTTATCAATGCCGATGCGGAATATGATGCCATGCATTTATGTGAAAAGCTGCGGATCCCGGTTGTCAGCACTCTGATGGGATTAGGTGCTATCAGTGCCTACCGCAGTCTGTTTTTAGGGATGACGGGACTGCACGGACACGAACGCGCCAACAACGCCGTTAAGGAAGCCGATCTGATCCTGGCTGTTGGCAGCAGGTTTAACGATCGCGTTACCGGCGAACGCAGCAGCTATAGCGCGAATAAAACTGTTATCCATTTAGATATCGACCCGGCTGAGCTGGATAAAAATATTTATTCCAGTATCGGTATTTCCGGCCATATGAACACAACTTTGCAAATGCTGGAAGCAGGCAGCGTCAAGCATGATCTTGACGCCTGGTGGCAGCTGATCGAAAGCTGGCCCAGTATGGACGAAGACTTCGGCGGCGAAGCTGCGCCGCAGTTTTTCAAGGCCCTGAACCCGGTTCTCAAAGATAAGGATTATATTATCACTACGGACGTCGGGCAGCATCAGATGTGGGCTGCTCAGCATATCAAGATCCAGTTTGCCCGCCAGTGGATTTCTTCAGGCGGATTGGGAACGATGGGCTTTGGCTTGCCGGCGGCTATGGGCGCACAGCTGGCCCGCCCCAAAAGCAGGGTGATCAGTATCAGCGGTGACGGCGGATTCAAAATGACCGGCTCGGAGCTGTTTACGATCGCCAGCTATAAATTGCCGGTGACGGCGATAGTCTTTAATAACAGCGGCTTAGGCATGATTCGTCAGCTGCAGACCGTGCAGTTCAATAAACGGTTTACTTCCTGCGAAATGCCCGGCTATGTCGATTTTGTCAAATACGGCGAAGCCTTTGGCGTAGCCGGAGAACATGTAGATACGCCTGAAGCTTTGGCCGCTGCCGTTGAAAAAGCTATGCAGCTGGACGCGCCTTATATCATCGAGGTTGCGCTTGACCCTAAAAATATGGTACAGCCGATGGTCACTCCCGGTTTGGGTATCGGCGACTTTGTTAAATTTAAAGAACAATAAAAAGAAACCAACGTGGACATTAAATCCACGTTGGTTTTGTTTGTTGAACGAGCAATAATATACTGTTAAGGTTGCTTGTCTTTATTTTGGTGCTGTATACCCCATTCACACATTGCCTCCATGATTGGATATAAAGAACGTCCTTTTTCAGACAAGCTGTATTCGACCTTCGGAGGGATCTGCGGATATTCTTTGCGAATAATCAGACCGTCGCTTTCCATTTCTTTCAACTGGGCACTCAAAGTACGGAAAGTGATAGTGCCGATCCGCCTTTTTAATTCATTGAATCTTATGCTTTCGTATTCTGCCAGCCAATATAAAATTACGAGCCGCCACTTACCGCCAATCATCGTCAGTGTATATCCGAACGGAGTATCCGTCAGCAAATGGATCTTACCGGCATAATCTTTCATACTCATAATAGCGCTATCCTCCAAGATAGTATAGGTCTAAAAAGTGCGTACTTGTTTAATCTTATTGTTTCCTGTATTTTATAATACAGGATGGACAATGTAAAGGAGGCAAAAAGATGACAGATACATTACGTTTATTGATGCCGCAGTGGCAGGGAGGTAATAATCCGGCTTATGCCTTTGGTGCCAGGCTTTTGGACTGGCTGGCCCCGGGTGCCGATACCACGGTGCAGGCAGAGGTGCCTGTGGAAGTGGATAATGGAATGGAGCTGCTGCCTGAAAACGGAGTTGTAGCGCAGTCGATCCTCCTGCGGCAGCTGCGTTCAGCCGCAAAGATTATTGACGCTTATCAGCCTGAACGCATAGTTGTCTTTGGCGGTGATTGTCTGGTAGCACAGGCCCCTTTCGCATACCTGAACGAGCTTTACGGGGGTAAGCTGGGTGTGCTGTGGCTGGACGCACATCCGGATATTTCCAATCCGGAGATGTTTGGACATGAGCATGCCATGGTGCTGGGCAATCTGCTGGGAGAGGGCGATCCGAAATTTGCCGCCGAAGTAAAAATACCATTGCGTCCTGAGCTGGTAATGTATGGCGGTCTATGTGCAGCTTCGGCGCAGGAAACAGAAATCATGAAGCGGCTGCAGCTGCGAAAAGCAACGGCTGCTGAACTGGCTGTTGACAGTGCGCCGATCCTGGAATGGCTGCACGCAAATCAGATAGAACGGCTGGCGATCCATTTGGATCTGGACGTTTTAGACCCGCGATTTTTCAGAGCACTGTTATTTGCGCAGCCTGATGGCACTGTGATCGATGCTCCGCATGGAGAAATGACGCTTCAACAGATTGCGCGCATTATTGGTGATATTTCCAGAGAAACGGATGTCGTAGGACTTGCCATTGCTGAACATCTGCCCTGGGATGCATTGAATCTGCATAATTTTTTAGCGGAACTGCCAATTTTAAAACGTTAAATGCCGGCAGGCCAGGTGCTTCTAAATTGTGTTGGGCTAAAAAAATAAACCAACGTGGACATTAAAGTCCACGTTGGTTTTGTTTTATTGTCAGTCATTTACGGCTGGTAATATTACCGGCGCAGTTTTCAGCGTCTGCGCTTGTCTTTGGCATGTAAAAATCTGCGGGCGTTTTTCATACCGCCGATATCTTTGAACATCGAGTTCAGCTTGGCTTCTTCGATCTGTTTGTAATCCAGACCTTCATAGCTTGCTTCCTTCTGCAGCTTCTGATAGCTGGACAGTCTGTCTGCGGCAAGTATTCCATCTGTGATAGCTTTCTGAACGGCACAGCCTGCTTCGTGGGTATGGCTGCAATCACGAAAACGGCACTGCTGGGCCAGCTCGTCGATATCAGCAAAGCTTTTGGATAAATCGGCAGTTTCCAGCCCCAGCTCCCGCATTCCCGGAGTATCGATCACCAGTCCGCCGTGTTCAAGGACGATCAGCTCGCGCCTGGTAGTAGTATGGCGACCCTTATCGTCATTGCGCAGCCCGCTGGTGGCAAAGTCGGTGCCGGCCAAACGGTTGATGAGTGTCGATTTGCCCACGCCGGAAGAACCGATGAAGGCAGCGGTGCTGCCGCTGCGCAGATACGGCAGTATCTGGCTGTGGCCGTCTTCTGCCAGTGAAGAAGTAACAAGTATTTCTGCGCCGATGGCAACGGACTCTGCCGCCGCAGTTTTAGCAGCTACGTCATCACATAAATCAGCTTTAGTCAAAACCACTACCGGCAACGCGCCGCTGCTCCAGGCAATGGCCAAATAACGTTCCAGCCGCCGCAGATTAAAATCACTGTTCAAGGACATACAAATAAATACCGTATCGATATTACTGGCAACGACCTGTTCAACGTTGGCAGTACCGGCCGCCTTACGGATAAACGCGCTTTTGCGGTCCAGTACATGATGGATGATCGCCTGGCCTTCGGTGTTATCAGTGCGGTCAAGCATAACAAAATCACCTACTGCCGGGAAAGCAGACAGGGCAGCGGCGTTAAAGCGCAGCTTGCCCGAAACCTCTGCCAGCAGCTCACCGGCCTCTGTCATGACCCGGTAAAACTCTTTATACTGGGCAGTAACGCGCCCTGCGAACAAATTGCTGTATAAGGTTGCCTCAGCGGCAAATTTATCAGTAAATCCTAATGTCTGTAAATTTATTTTAGACAATTTTTTATCCTCCTAAAGGTTATATTAAAGCCTTTTGGGAGGTTCGGCAAAATATTAGATTATGCAAACCTCCCGGTCTGCTGCAATATCCGATGTACCATATGTAAACATAAAAAATTCCTCTTTTCTTAATAGCTTAGCCTTAAGACCTGGCGCAGTCTGTTGGCTGGCAAAATCCCCGGCTGCTCTTATCATATGCTATGCAGCTGGATCTTGTCAATGCTGCAGCTCGGTTAAAAAGCATCTTTAAGCATTTAGTTTTGATGCTACCAAAAATCCCCGCTGACATTATTGACCGGTCAGCGGGGATTTTTATTTAAAATTTATTTCCGGTGCTTCCAGCGGCAGATGAGCTGCGTTATCGTGCCCATAGGGCAATAAACGCACCAGGAACGCGGCTTGAACAGCAGCAGCGTGATGATGCCGAGAATGCTGGAGGTCAGCATGATGCTGTAAAAGCCAAAAGCAAACTGCGCGACCCACGGCTGCGTGCCGCCGCTGTAAGCCCAGTGCCAGGGCACGTCAAAAGTCCACAGCAGACTGACTGTCTGATGAAAATAGATAGCATGGGTAAAGACCAGATAGGTAGAAACCAGCATATTGACAAACATCGCTGTAAAAAACAGCAGGAAGCCATAGCGGAAGGTATGTGAGCGCAGCCAGGAAGGGATATCACGTTTGGGCGAAAGCTTCCAGCTGTTGCCGATCAGCTCGAACAGCTGCCCGCGGCCGCAATATTTATTGCAATATGATTTAGTGCCGAAGGTGGATGCCATGATAAGCGGAATGAAAAAGCACAGCAGCCCCAGCCAGGCAAAAAGAATGTTAAAAAATCCCAGAGCCAGATACAGCGCCGTCAGGACCCAAAGGTAATCATACCAGTGATTACGTTTAGACATCAGCAGTCACCACCTTGATCACAGAGGCCGGACATTCGCGGGCGCACAGACCGCAGCCGATGCAGCGGCCCAGCTCTACAACGGCGCTGATACCATCAGGCACGCTGATCGCCTGAAGCGGACAGGCCTTAATGCAGGTGCCGCAGGATACACAATATTCCTTATCAACTTGCGCATAACGCTTGCTACTCATTTTATCGCCTCACCGACAAGATTCATTCTAACCTTATTGTAACTCATTTATGGTCTTTTAGCTATATTTTATTAACTGCAGATTAAGCTGCGGCGCTGTAAAATTTTCTGCAGTAACACGTATTTTTGCGGTACAATAAAAGAAAGAGAATAATTGCGGATGGAGTGATGGGAATGAAAAAGCAAACTGCATTGATGAACCATTGGCAATTATGTCAATATCTGCGTAAACTGCATCTGCCGCAGGTCGTACCTCCGCCTGATCTGGCGACGCTGAAGCTGCTGCAGGACGCGCATTTGAAATATGTGCCCTATGAGAATCTGGATATTTTGAGCGGCAGGCTGACTTCGCTCGAGCATGATGATATGTTTGCCAAAATCATTATGAAAAACCGCGGCGGCATTTGCTTTGAGCTGAACGGCCTGTATAACTGGCTGCTGGAATCCCTGGGCTATAAAGTCACAAGCTATGCTGCCCGTTTTATCGACCGGCTGGAGGAATACCAGATCCGCCGGCATCGGGTAATGTGCATCGAACTGGAAGATAAACGTTATCTGACTGATGTTGGCGTTAACAGCGAAAGCCCGCGCTGTCCGCTCGAAATGGCGGAGGGAAAAGTGCAGAGTGACGGTATCAGCGAATATAAATTCAGCCGCGACCCGTTCTTTGGCTGGCTGCTGTGGCAGAAGGAACGGCGTAAACCCTGGAAAAGGCTGTTTGGCTTCACGGAAGAACCGCAGCTGGATATGGATTTTATTCCCGCCTGCATTTATACCGACCTTCATCCAGATTCGCCGCTCAATAAAGGCAAAGCGATCTCTGTTTTTCGCGAAGACTGCAATATCACGATCCGGGGAAATCTTTTAAAGTTTTATCTGGGCGGACGTGTCAAATACCGCTATACCATCAATACTAAATACGACTTAAAGGGAGTGCTGTGGGAGTATTTCGGTATTGCCGTCGATTATTCGCTGCCTAATGGCGGTATTGACCGGAGTGATTAAATTTTGGACTGGAAAAAGTTGCTATGATTTGAAACTTTATGATAGAATAAATTAACTAAAAAAAGTGAGATTATGACTGCTGAAAACAGGCAATTTTTATTGCCGCCCATTATCAACAGAATATTGACGCTGCTTACAGAGCAGGGCTTTGCCGCCTATGTCGTAGGCGGTGCCGTACGCGATCTGCTGCTGGGAAAGATGCCCGGCGATTTTGACGTTGCAACATCGGCCCGTCCCGAGTCTGTTATCAGCATTTTGGAACCGGCCGGGTTTACTGTTATTGGCGAACTGGGGCAGAACTTCGGTGTCGTTGTTGTGCATCAGGACGGACATACAGTAGAAATTGCCACCTTTCGTGGCGAAACCTACGGTGTGGATGCCCATAAACCGGAGCAGGTCTGGTATTGTGACGACCTGGAGTCTGATTTGTCGCGGCGAGATTTTACCATCAATGCCATGGCTTTGGATCGATTCGGTAAGGTGTACGATTATCACGGCGGCAGGCAGGACCTGCAGCAGAAAATACTGCGTACCGTCGGTGACGCGCCCGCCCGTTACAGAGAAGATGCTTTGCGGATGTACAGAGCCTGCCGCTTTGTAGGTCAGCTAGGCTTTGATTATGTACAGATGCAGGGCGCAGGCCCGGCCTTTGGCCAGCCGCATACTCCTTATTACCTGCCGCAGAGCTACAGCTTTCCTGTCAGCCGCAGTGCCGGGTTATCATTGGAACGTGTGCGGACAGAGCTGGACAAGCTGCTGCTCGGCAAATGGGCCGGTAAGGGACTGATGCTGCTGCTGGCGACAGGACTGGCTGCCGGCCGCTGCCGTGTGCGTGAACAGGGAGCTTATCGGGAAATAGATGTTTTGCCGGAGCTAGAGCATTTGGCCGGATTGCCGCAGAACCAGCGTTTTCACTGCTACGATGTATGGGAGCATACTCTGGCTGCTGTTGATAACAGTCCGCGTCAGCTGGCGATACGCTGGGCCCTGCTTTTGCACGATGTAGCCAAAGGGCTTCCGGGTATCCGCAAGCTTAATAAAGAAGGTCAGCCCAGTGATCATGGTCACGAAGCGGAAAGCGCCGTTATGGCAGAAGCTATTTTAAGCCGGCTGCGTTATCCGGCTCCTTTTGTGCAAAGAGTAGTCTGGCTGGTGTCGGGGCATATGCGTTTCGCACCGATGCTGGTAACGGGTGAACGTACATTGCTGCGCTGGCTGCGCAGCGAAGCGGCCTGCGGTGATTTTAAAGATAGTCATGCAATGACTGCTGCTTTTGAACAGCTGGTAGCAGTATTTTTAGCAGATATGGGAGCGACCCACGCCGGTAAGAATACCGAACTGATGGCGGAAGGGCGCGCTTTGGGAACGGCGGTGCTGGAGCTGGCCCGCAGTAAAATGCCTGTTCATACTAAAGATCTGGCGATCAGCGGCCATGATGTGCTTGCGCTTTTAGAAGATAAAAGCAGGATCAGGGAAGCTATGCGATATTTATTACAGAGAGTGCAAAGCACCGATCTGCCTAACGAAAGGTCTGCTTTAGAAGCTGCGATCATAGGCTGGCAGAAACGTCACTAGAAAGAAGGGAAGCTAATGCCACAAAAGAAATTGTTTGCCGCACTGCTCGTTGCAGCATCAGCGTTGCTGATGCTGGGCATGAGTAATGAAAATCAGATACCATATCCGTCAAATTATGATACCAAAAGTGCCGGGGCGTCGTCCTACAATGGACTGGCCAATGTACCTGAATCGCCCTATTTTCAGCAGCTCGATTTTTATAATATGCAGCCTGCCGGTTCGCTTATACTGCTGCCGAAGTTCCGCACCTATCAGCAAACTACCGAATATACCTGCGGCCCTGCCGCCGCATTGATGGTGGTCGAACATTTTCAGGGACGCAGCGAGGAAGATGAACTGGCGATCGGCAAGATCATGGGTACAAAGTCCTATACCGGGACCAATACTAAAGGTATGGTCAAATATTTTAAGAAAAAAGGCTGGCAGGTAGCTTCGTCAGCTGACAAAGATAAAACACCGCAGAATACACAGGAATTCAAAGCATTTGTAGTCGAGCATCTTAAACGTAATGTACCCATCATGGTCGAAAATGTAGACTGGGGCGGACATTGGCGCGTTATCATCGGTTACGATACTATGGGCACGGATGACATAACCAGCAGTGACGTACTGATCATGGCTGATCCCTATGATACGGCCGATCATTTACAGGACGGCTACGTTGTTGTTCCGGCTGAAAAATTCTTCTATATGTGGTTCGATTCGCATCTGTTTGCCGCTGGTGACCGTAAGCAGCAGTGGCTGGCAGCAGAACCGCCGGCCGGATTTAAGACGGAGATTGATAGAAAAACACAGGATGGGACAAAATCATAAGATAATTGCAAATGAAACGTAAACGCAGACTGTATAGTCTGCGTTTTTTATTTGCTCTGCCTGCCGGTGCAGGTATTTTTTATTGTAGATTTTAATTACGCAGCCGTAATTGGGCAGAATATACAGTAAGCAATGTAAAACTGCGCAGACGCCGATAGTTGTAAAGCCGCGGGCGTAATGCGCCGGGCAAGACTCGAAGACCTTTTACACAAACAAACAGTAAGCGTCTTGCGGGGGGGTACAAACGTGCTATAATGAATGCGATTATTAT
>ERZ1027089.89-NODE-89-length-55816-cov-22.318933_pt1 | contig 55816 bp, 59 predicted proteins | sample MGYA00519412_ERZ1027089 | MGnify/ENA primary metagenome ERZ1027089 (study PRJEB26926, sample SAMN06164433) | human gut metagenome | biome: ENVO:00009003; feature: ENVO:2100002; material: ENVO:00002003 | host: Homo sapiens | place: USA | collected 2012 ... | reverse complement strand
TGAACGCCAGCGTGTCCTGACGCGAGAACAGCCATGCCCGGCGCATATTGCCATGACAGGTGGTGAACACAGCCATATACAGCTTGCGAAGCACACCGCCTACGGTGATTTTCACCTCGCCCCAGTCGAACTCGCATTCCTCCCCCGGAGCATAAGCCTGGCGCACATAAGCTTTGGTGTCATCCTGCGCCGAAGTCTTTTCTTTGTCGGTGACATAACGGCATACGGTCTGGTAGCTTATCTGAACGCCCTGTCCCGACAGAATCTGCCATATGTCGATTTTCTTGAGCTGCTGCTTGCGCATGCCCTGCCTGCGCCGCTGGCGGTTAAGCTCCAGATACCTGTCTATCTCCGCCGCTATGGATTGTGACAGCTTGCGCGGCTTACGACCACGGCTGTTGTAGGCCGGTTGTAGCGTCAGCAGGTTGTCCAGCGCTTCGTTGTCTGATGTCTCCTGTGTGGCCTCGTACTGAGCCAGCACCTTGTCGACAGTAGTGCGGGATATACCCAGCTTGCGGGCTATCCCGCGGCGGCTGTAATCGCCGCTGCGATAAAGATGTACGATTGTTTGTATTTCTACCACGGTTAACATTGTTGTGCCGGTATTTTTTCCAATACACAATATAAGGAAAAATATCGACGGTTAGGCTCCCCGTGGTGGCCCATTTTTCAATGAGCGCCCTGGCCCACTTTTCAATGAGTATTTACACGCATAAACACCCTTTGAGTACATATTCCTCCATGGCTCTTGCCATGATTGTTGCCGATTGTATTGCTCATGACAATGTCGACCGAGAGATGTTCCGCTTCATAGTTATGGAACGTGTGTTCAAACTGCTCGGGCTATATTTCAAAGAGGACAGGCATCTTGCCGAGCTGCGGACTTTGGCTCAGAAAGCATTGGACCTTGCCGTATCCGACCGGGCAGACACCGATGCAATCTACATTCTCGGAGAAGGTTGGGTGGCTGAGGAAACACTGGCAATAGCGGTGTTCAGCGTGATGCGCTACCTTGATGATTTTGAAAAGTGTATCTGCTGCGCTGTCAATCACAGTGGCGATAGCGACTCTACCGGAGCCGTAGCCGGAAACATCATCGGTGGCATTTTGGGCTACGACGCGATTCCGGAAAAGTACAAGACCAATCTCGAACTTCACGACCTGCTTCTCTCTGTCGCAGACGACCTTTGCGGTTTCTCCAGCCGGGATCAGATGAAGGAACGCTATGTGAATCATAAACCGTTTAATGTGAAACCATCAGAGCTATTATAATATGGAATACACTCCTGAGAACATCAATTCGCTGAAGCCTGACGAAGTATTCGTATTCGGCAGCAATCTTGCCGGGCATCACGGTGGTGGAGCGGCCCGGGCTGCGTTAAACAAGTTTGGCGCCGTATGGGGCCAAGGTGTGGGATTGCAGGGCCAATCATACGCCATCCCCACAATGCAGGGTGGTGTCGATACCATCAAACCATACGTCGATGAATTCATCGCTTTCGCCAAGGCTCACCCGGAATTGAAATTTTATGTCACGCGCATTGGATGTGGCATTGCCGGATTCAAGGATGAAGAGATCGCCCCCCTGTTTCAAGAGGCCATCGGAGTGGAGAATATCATTCTTCCGAAATCATTTGCAGAACTCATCGAGCCAAAGTTCCCCTTCGACATCGCGTCATTTGAGGATGCAATTAACTGGACGTTACCCGGTCTTCAGCTATTTTATCGAGACACGAATGTGGTCGGCGACCTTGACCAACTCGCAGAAGTGTATAGGAGCCGCAACATCATCAGAGCCGGGTTCTTTATCGACTGTACATCAAGAGCGGCGAAACCTGTCAAGAATGTTCGGTTCATCATTGCTTCCGCCCACGCAGCCGCGATATGGCAGGTGATGGGAGACGAGGAAGCCGAGCAGTGGCGGCTCAATGTCCTGGATTTCAATTCATATTTTAAGGTTGTCGATACATATCGTGTGGGAGACCAACTCCAGATACTTCTGCTTCATATTCCGTTGCGAGGCATACCGATATTTGCCGGCATGGGAAACATCAATATCGGCGAAGATATGGATCTCATCAAGATTGCCCGAAAGAGTTTCGATGATAAATCAAAGATGGAACCGCTTCCGTGGCTGGAGACAGATGCATGGAACGAAAGGACATCTATGCTCCCCGGCACCTGTTCCGATGGTTGGGCTCCCCTTGACCCACAGAAACCAAACAACGAGCAAGTGGCAAATCTGCACAACGCTATCCTCAACATGTCGCACGATGACACAGACCTTAACAAACCGGAATAAGGCACCATGGGATTCTTGAAAAAATTATTGCCTCCGATTGATATAAATCGGGGGCATTTTTCATCCTATATGATAAAGGCACAAAACTATGAGCATATTAGACTTTATAAAAGGGAAAAAACCTCGACCCGAAACGGTGAACATTACCCCTCGGTGGATTAGCAAACTGAACGATGATGAGATATTTGTATTCGGTTGTCGTCGTTCAGGGAGACACTATGAAGGTGCCGCTAACTTTGCCCGTGAGAACTTCGGTGCAATTGTCGGTCAGGGAGAAGGACTGCAAGGTCAATCCTACGCCATTCCGACAGCCGGAGTCGGCCTCGGCTGGATTCGTCATGCTGTAAACCGGTTCACTGAATTTGCTGCGGCTAATCCAAACCTGAAATTTCTCGTGACCCCGGTAGGCTGCGGACTCGGCCTTTGGGATTTCGATGACATTGCACCATTATTCAGAACGGCATCAAAACTCCCAAATGTGTGGTTGCCTGAAGAGTTCTGGAACGAATTATACAAGTAAACCATGGCAGATAACACTCCTGAAAAGGTTCCCGCTATTGTCAGACAGGCATTGACTTGGCTTGACAGAATGGGGATTGCATACCGATATGTTCCCGAAGCACAATTATGGGAGTTTGTTTATGACGGGCTCTATATGCTTCTTATGAATGATTGCAACGACAATGAATTTGGACTGTATGCTCCCGTCCTCATCACCGACACCGATGATGAAGAAATACAGAAGATGGTGTATGAATGCTCCGTCCCCTCGATTGAGCAGGAGCTGTCTTCAAATTGTGACTTCGGCTATCATGGGGAGGGACTCTGCCATGTCGCACAATGGTGGGGTATCGAAAGCAAAAATCCCAGACTGACGAAGAAGGTTTATGTGGAGAAGCTGAAAGAGATGCACGGATTCCAGATTGAAATGCACTTCATACTTCACGGCACCTACGAAGGAATGTTCAATCCTCCGGCGGAAGTTATGAGAGAAATTTTCAAAGATCTTAAATTTGATGAAAGCGATGAACAATAGTCCTTTTACAATAGAAGACACTGTATTCGTTGATTGTCCGACTTCATACGAAGGATGTGTAGTTGTCCCTGATGGCATCACCGACATTGGAGACAAGGCCCTCATGTTTTGCAATAAGGTTAATGAAGTGATACTGCCAGATACATTGGAAGGCATAGGTATGTGCGCATTCCATGGATGCAATTTTAAGGAGATTTCAATTCCTCCTAAATGTCAGTATATTTCCGATTATGCGTTCCTATGTTGTCAGAGACTCAAAGAGATAGATTTACCTGAAGAAATGTTCGTCCTCGGCGAAGCTACTTTTTGCGGATGCCGCGGGTTGGAACGGGTAAAATTCTCTGACTCTCTCCGCATAATTCGTGAAGAAGCTTTTGCATGTTGTGAAAAACTGAAATCGGTCACTTTACCACCTAATATCGAGAAAATCGACGCGATGGCTTTTGCTGAATGTAAATCACTAAAAGAGATAGTCATTCCGGATAGTTGTCGGCATCTGTGTTATGGTGTTTTCAAAGAATGTACTTCTTTGGAGAGAGTTGTCATCGGTGATGGAGTTTCAAACGAGCTAGGTGGCGAAAACTGCTTCCTAAACTGCACATCCCTGAAGTATGCCAAATTGTCCAGCAACATGGTATGTGTCATATCAGGGTTCTTTGAGGGATGTTCCAGCCTCAAAGAAGTCATTATACCGGAAGGCATCCGATGGATTGACTGTGAGGCTTTCAAGGACTGCATAAGCCTTGAAACTATAACATTACCGCACAGTATGGTCGAGATATACGAGTATGCTTTTGAAGGGTGCAAGAATCTTCATTACATCAAGATGCCGGCACATACGGCTATCAACAACCATGCCTTTGTCGGTTGTCCGGAGACTATTACTATTGAGCGATACCTTTAATCCTGCGAAAGTTATGAGCCGTTCCTACCGCAAGCATATATTCAGCAAATATTTTGACCATCCCAGTTCATCTTGGAAACAAGGCAAGAAGGATGCACACCGATACAACCGTAACCGGTGCCGACAAGCTATGCGCAACGGAGAGGAGCCTTTGCCGGATTTGCCTCTGAACTGGTTTGACTGGGATTATATCAAGATTTATCAGGGCAAAGGGCATCCGCGTTATTACGAAGAATATGCTAAAAGATTCAAACGCAAATAAACCAAGGAATTATGAACATATACGACCGAATCAGCAAAATGTCAGATGAGCCGGGAACATACGATGAAAAGATGTATCGGATTCTGTCTTCGGATAAATATGCCTCAGGAGAGTATGAGAAACAGAAACTCGGGGAGGGTATGGAAGTGGTAAATCAGGTTATCTGGGGATGGTGGAAGCCTCGTTTCCTGCTCAACCACAACCTTAAGACCGCATACGAATGGATGTGGCCTAACGAACAACTTGCCATTGTCGATGAAGAACACATCGACTGGGATTCGATGAAGAATCTCCCGAAGGATGCGCTGTCTACGCTTACCTGCTATTCATTCAAATATCCCTCATTCATAAGGCGTTTCCATAACGGTATAGCTGAGGTCCAGTGGCAACTTATCCCTGATGGTCGCTGCTGGATGGACGATGATGGTTATGGCATGACAGGCGACATCGAACTCAACATATATGGATTCATTGACCAAGAAGCCGACATCATATCCAAGTTTCATTACTATACAGATAAAGAACTTGACGCTCACATCCTCGACAAAGTGCGTAGAAGTGCTGAAGAAGCCATATCTAAACATAACAATCAATAACAGCAATATGAACAATCGCATTTTCCTCTTCCTTTTGGCGCTTATTCCGGCAGTTTATGCCTTTGCCGATGAGAAAATAACAATCCGAAACATTGACACCGGAGAATCCTTTGAGGTCTCAGTACCTGATGGATTGAAAATAAGTATTCAGGAATATAACAGTGATTGGCTTGACTCAATCCCATACCTCGTGGAACATGCAAAATGGAAAGAACCTTGGGCTTTCGAAGCACTTGCCGATTGTTACCGATATGGGAAAGGCGGTGTTGACAAGAGCATGTTTAACGCTATCATGTGCTATGAAGAAGCCGGAAAATCCGCAAGAGATATGGCTGATGAGGCTTATGAAAATGACCCGACAGATGAGTTCGGGCTGCTGAATCACCTAATGGAGGGATTGGACAAAAAACAGCTTTCAGAGGAAGACGCGAGATTACTGATAGATGGCTTGACCACGCAGAAACCGGACTGGATTGTTTTCCTCCGGGATATACTCGGACAGAGGGTTGAGGCCAGAAAAGAATTTATATTTTCCCGATTGAAACCTGATTCAAGCAGCGATGAGTTCCTTATAGGTTTCGCTTGTCTTGCTATGGATGACCGCCATATTTTCGACAAGACATTTGTCAATGTCTCAGACGGATATATGCGTAAGGTTCGGATTATAGGTGAAAAACTCCCTCCAATATTTGATGTAATCGCGGAAAAAATGTGGAGAAAATATGAGGGAAACGCTGAGGTTAAGGGAAAATACCTCTCGGCTGCATTGGAATGTATGTATCATGCTGACAAAGCCGGATTTTTATCGAAGCATAACATGACTGCCATACTGACTTTCTGTGAAAAGTATGGGATTGACGACCGTATTCCTTTCTCAGAGGAAGACCTCGCCCGCTTTGATGCTATCTGCCCAAAGGAATATCGAGATCACATTAATTCCACTATTGTTGTGGAAGAAGAGACCGTTGAAATGGATGAATGTCCGGTTGAACTAATTGAAGAGTAGGATGAATCGGAAAATCTACGGCAAAAGGATGTTTGTTGCCGACCTCATTATAGTAAGTCTTTGGGCGTTGTTTGCATGGCATGAGGTAGGGTGTGGATTAGTCATGTCCACAATGATTATTATGCGCGTATCGCTCTCTTTTGAGATATTCAGAAAGAGTCGTTGGGCATTACTGACTGCTTTGATGTTTGCTCTTATATACGTAGGCTGTATTTTTTCAATGCCGGACACCAAGTACATAGACGAACCGATAACGAAGTTTGTATATGTCTGTTTATGTCTCTGTGGTCAATCCGAATTGGCGATAGTTTCCTTTAATACGCTTGATCCTGTAATTCCTCATTGGATACTTTGGTCAATATGGGGATTTATCAGTGGCTGGTTGGTGCTTTTGCCGATAATGTTTTCAATACGGTTGAATGGCTGTACCGCAATAATACTCAAGAACCACCGTCTGTGGTGGTATATGGCCTTTGTGTTCGCCGTTACGATCTTGTCTTGGTTCGGCATAAGGAGCCTGACCATCTTCATATTTGCATTTCTTATGACATTGACACCTCTTGCATACCGGATGTTATATAGGGGAAAGAACCGTCAGCTTTTGCAGTATGTATTGCAAGACAATACTCTGATGGGTTATGTCGGAATTGTAACTGCCATCTTTGTAGCTGCCATCATAGGATTATACAATATCGGAAGTGTTAAAGTATTTGCTTCGTTCATCCTCCCGATGGTCTTATATATCATAGCGAACAGATTGTTGAACTCCTCAATTAGAACGATTCCGGCTATTTTGATTGGGATTGGCGGAGTCTGCTTTGTAAATTGCTACAACAGACCTCATGAACTTGTCATTACATGGCTTTGTGTTGGGATACTACTTACAATTGTCGGTGTCGTCATAACTTTTCGCAATTCACGTAATGTAACAACTTCCATACTACTGGTCATAGCGTGCGGATTTTTATTGCCAGTCTTATTATTGGGTTATAACCCGTATGCTGTTATAAATGCTGACTACGTAGATTTGATTAAGGCTCACTATTCAAAGGCATCCAACGGACTGTATGAATTTAGTGAAAATGGATATTTAGGGGTGCGTGACAGATATGGCATAGTGGTGCCACCGGAATATGACAACCTATATTTCCTTGAAGGGACATCAGACTACATGGTGCTTGCCAAAGGAAACTGCAATTCACCGGACTACCATTTGCAAGTATTTGACTTGTATGCGCGTGAGTTTGTTATTCCGGAAACCGAATACCTTGTGGCAGAAATCAAGAAGATTGATTATCGCAAGTATGCTTTGCTCGATAGGGAGGGTGAGCAAGTCTTTACCCTTTCTCTCGTTCCCGGCCAACATTGTTCCACTAAATACGATACATACTTTTTGTATCGAACTGACTCCCCTTATATAGTCATTTGCAAAGACAAAGAGTATAATGACCCGCGCACGGAGTTTTCATCTAATCTGGAAGAGGCGGAGCGTCAACTAATTGAAATCTACGAACGGCAGGAATTCTGCGATCGGGAATTGATGGATCTTATTCAAACCAATGTCAAGACCCTCCAATACCAGTTCAATAAATTGCAGCAGAAGACAGGAATAACGATAACCACTTCACCCGACAATAAAGTCAGGCTATATTCTTGGGATACCGGCCTCGGGGGAACAAGTCCGGAGTTTCAGACATATATCCAATACGCAACCGGGGATACCGTCTTGGCAAGGACATTATATCCGATTTATGACACCAAATATGTTTTTGCGGACGATATTCGTAAAGACGGACATGAAATCAGTGACGGTTCTTTCTGCGACAAACTATATCAGATTCCTATGAAGGATGGTAAGAACGCCTATATCGTGGTTGCATACAATAGGGATTCAAGCGTTGAGGGTGAGCAGGAAAGTGTTCTGATTTGTGAAAAAGATGGAAGATTGGAGAAACTCCCGTTTGTTGATAATCAGGGAGAGAAACAATTCTCAGCTGATGCCTATTATTATATCCCGGACTGGTATTTTACCACTGACGGTCTTGGATGGGATTGGGTGATGAGTTTCGACGGCAAAACGAATACCCTTTACGTTCCCGAATCCGGAGACATGGAGATGTCTGACCGTTATGACCTTTATAGGTATGATGATGGAAAAATGAGATATATCGGCAACGATGCCGGCTATTGGCTTCACCCGTCATTGAAAGATTTCAAAAGATTGGCTGGAATCTATCAGACTGACACGAAACTGATACGCATTGACAAGCTTAGAGATGATACATTCAGATATGCCGCTTGGTCCAAATCAAAGCCGATGTCCTCAGAACCTGAATTAGTTCTGCAAGGCGGTGAAACCGGGATTATCGAGAACGCCATAGTATTCCGTAATGGCGACTACACATACATCGTTCCTGAATATCGTCGTGGTCAAGGACATGATTTTGACAAAGTGATTGTCAAATACAAAGACAGGGTTATTCTGGAAACCAAAGTTTAACAGGAGGAGATAGATTTCTCTGATATTCAAGCTCTATTTTGTAAAAAGAAAAAAATCATGGTAACATCTAAGGAACTTTACAAAACTCTTTCGGATGATTTCAAGGCTGAAAGAAGATTCTATTTTGCCGAGCGTGGCGAAGGTATGATGCAGGCACGGGAAAAAGATTCCCGCAGAATGTTTCTCGTCAACAACAACACAAAAGAGGCTTGGGAACTTCTCGCGGCAAACGGAAGGTTTTCCTTCTGGGATGCGTCAGCTGTCGAGATAGCCTCCGCTTTCAATCTGCCTTACCGCGCACAGCGTAATGCGGTGGAGCTTATTGCTCCCTATCATTTCGGGATCAATGAATTCAAGGATGGCGTGGCTTATTTGTCATGGACTCTTCAGCCGGACGGGCGTTACTATGCCGATGAAGATGGATTCGGAGTGGAGGATGACGATGAAATCAACTTCTATGCTTTCATTGACACTCAGGCAAATATTCTCATCCCATTTCAGTCGATGGACGACAGCCTTATGACTCGTTACCGCAAACAGGCTGTAGCAATCTCCCGTAACCGCGAAGAGGTTCCATACGTTTGTCTTTCCCCCGAAATGACAATCCCAGTGAATGAAAACACCAATATGGCGGCCCACAAAGATAAACTGTTTAGAATTATCTATGGCATGATGTTCCAGTTCGGCTTACAGGCTCGGAATGCCTACAAGCATGAAGAGTATAACGGTCGACTTGGAATTTTCACTGCCTTCAATCCAACTCCGGAACATTACATAAGCATGACTATCATGGGAAATGCTTCGGAAAGCGAGGATGGCAAATATGATATAACAATCGTAACAGCCCTCTTCAAAGAAGGCGAGGAACCACAAGGCTGTTGCACCAAAATGGGGACTTTCAATGCCGCTGAGATTGAGGATATCATGAGCATTGAAGACAATGCCCAAATGATTCTGGATGATTTCATAGAATCAGTAGAGATGATTTATTCCGGGAATTTACCCAAACAATAAAGAGATGAGGCATCTTTTGACGGCAATTTCAGCAGCCATACTTCTTTCTGTCGTGTTCATTATGTTTGCAAACAGAGATGGCAACTCTATTGATGGCCTGAGCACAGATATGTCTGACTCCATCATAGAAGCAAAATCGCGGTATTATGGCGATACGTTATTTCAATATGACGGTAAAACCGTGATTGCAGACTATTTCACGGAAGAAGACAAGGAAGTCTCTTCACTGTCTACCTGTCTACTCTTAACCTATGCCGACACTGTCGCGGTAGATACATGCCGAGTTATAGGCAATGGGGCGTATGTTGCTGACGGGACAATATTTAAATATGCCGTAGGTATAGACACCATACGATATGACATGCGCTATCTCCCTGATTCTATACAACCTATTTTGGCATTATTGCCGTCAGGTACTGTTGAACACAGTTATACTCGTAGCTTCAAGCTGAATGACTCTTCGTGGAGATGTGACTTTAAATTTCTCGCGTATCTTCCGAAAGGGCATCCTACTTGGCTTAATCAATTCATCGCGACAATAATACGTAATGATATTCAGGGGCTGTATCTTGACAATAAAGGTGCTGACCGTATCCTGAAGGAATATTACTCCATAAAAGCCACTCTGAGAAAAATCGGGGGAATTAATGCTTCCTCCATGTCGCCGGAACAGATAGCCGTGCATTTTTCCAAGGAACACGAGAGGCTTTACCGCAAAGATTTCACGGAAGAGGATTTCGGGCCGAAATACGACTACATGATGGAGGTTGCTCCTGCATGGGAGAGTAAGAACGGACAATATGTGACCTATCGCTTCTATACCTACTATTACACAATGGGGGCACATGGATTTATGGAGGAATACTATCTGACTTTCGATAATGAAAACGGTCGCATCCTTGGGTATAACGACATCTTTGGGGCAAACGACTTCAAAAAAGTATTGGATTTGCTTGAACAAGAAATTACCGCCCAAAAAAAGGAATTCATGAATTTTGATGGGATATATCCGGCTTCTCTTGAAAAGGACGAACTGGAATCCAATGCGTCTGAGATTCTGAAAGAAGTATATGACGGTGCTTATTATCCTAGACCAGCTCTGACCAATCAAGGTGTCGTGTTCTCATACCAACCATATGAAAAAGGCTCTTTTGCCGAGGGAATCCTCCACTTTGTAATCCCTTATTCCAAACTGGATGTTAAAATAGCTCTGTGATTATCTTCAAATGTTTAGCAGATGTCCCAATCTCTTTCCAAGAGTTACCTATTACAAATGCAAATTTAGTCAAAATCCTGTAAACGAGCACTATTAGGAGCCATATAAATTTATCTACAAGTAAGACGAACACCGACATTGTTTAGCAAACAGTCCCGGTGTTCCTCGTTTTGTCATTGATTCTCTGCAAGATAGTAGCCATCCCAATCTCTTGGAAAGAGATATGGCTAACAAGAATCTCAACAAGGCTAAGGAAGCCAAGAAAGATGAGTTTTATACTCAGCTATAAGACATAAACAATGAGCTGCGACATTACCGCGAACACTTCCGTGGTAAGACGGTGCTGTGCAATTGCGATGACCCTCGCGTCAGCAACTTTTTCAAATATTTCGCCTATAACTTCGAGTTTCTCGGTTTGAAGAAACTGATTGCGACCTGCTATAAAAGTCAAGATGTCAATCTTTTCTCAGAGGGCACAAGCGAACGGGCCGTGTATCTCGTATATGAGGGCGATAAGAACGGCAACAATATCCCTGACGACGAGGAAATAGAAGTGTTACCACTCAAAGGAGACGGAGACTTTCGCTCTGAGGAGTGCATAGCGTTTCTGAAAGAAGCCGACATTGTCGTTACAAATCCTCCGTTTTCGCTGTTCAGGGAGTATGTGGCTCAACTCATCAAATATGATAAGAAGTTCTTGATTATAGGAAATATAAATGCAGTTTCCACAAAATATATATTCCCACTAATTATGAATGGCTTAATGTGGTTAGGCGCAAGTATTCATAGCGGAGATAGAAAGTTTTGGGTTCCGGATGACTATGAACTTGACGCCGCCGGATGTGGAATAGACGAAACAGGCAGAAAATATATTCGTGTGAAAGGTGTACGATGGTTTACAAATCTGGATTACAAAGAACGCCATGAAGATTTAATCCTATATAAGAATTACTCTCAGGAGTTATATCCGACATTAGATAATTTCAATGCAATTGAAGTTGGTAAGACAGAGGATATTCCATTGGATTATGATGGAATAATGGGAGTGCCAATTACTTTCTTGGACAAGTTTAACCCTGACCAATTTGAGATATTAGGATTGACTCAATTAGGATGTCACGACTTATGTCCGGACACCAAAAAGTATAATGACTATAAAGAAATTGACCGACTATCGGATACTACTACAGGACAAGGCGGTGGCAAAACCAATGAAAATGCTGTTCTAAAGGGTAAGGGTAATAAAAAGACTTACTACTTAGGCCCAAATGGAGAAGTCGTTCATTCCGCATATAAACGTATTCTTATTCGCAGAAAACAATAAATTATGAATATTGAACCAAAAAGAATTAAGGTTGCCGAGCTTATTAACGGCTATTCCAATGACCCGGATACCGGTGTGAAGGGGTATGGTGGCAAACTGGATATTCGCCCTCCGTATCAAAGGGAGTTCCGCTATGATGTGAAGCAACAACAAGCGGTTGTTGATACCATTCTCAAAGGTTTTCCGCTGAACATCATGTATTGGAGTGTTGGTGAGGATGGCAATTATGAAATGATTGACGGCCAACAGCGAACACTCTCAATCTGTGAGTTCCGCACTCATGGCTTCAATATCGAGGATCCAGACCGTGGCACACTGTATTTCTCAACGCTCACGAAAGATGAGCAAGAGAAATTTCTGAACTATGAACTGACCGTCTATTTCTGCGAAGGTACGGATAAGGAGAAACTCGATTGGTTCAGGGTTATCAATATAGCCGGAGAGAAACTTCTTGATCAGGAATTGCTCAATGCCGTTTATACGGGTCCGTTTGTTTCGGATGCACGTCGCCACTTCTCCAAGAACGGTTGTCCGGCATATAAGCTCGGTGCTGATTATCTGAATGGCAATGCAATCGAACAGGCTTATCTGTCCACAATTCTCAAATGGGCGGCTCGCCATGATGGAATTGCAAAGATAGATGAGTATATGGCTCTTCATCAGTTTGACCCCAATGCCAACAAACTATGGGCGTACTTCGTTGCAATCATTACATGGATTCGCTCTACATTCCCGAAATATCGCCGAGAAATGAAAGGTCTGGACTGGGGAGCGATGTATGATGAATTTTATGAAAACACATACGATACTGACGAGCTCGAAAAACAGATACATGACTTAATGGAGGATGATGAGATAATGAAGAAGGCCGGTATTTATCGCTATGTTCTAAGCAGAGATTTACGCGACCTCTCATTCCGCACTTTCGACAAGAAGCAGAAACGCGAGGCATACGAGCGTCAAAAAGGCATCTGCGTCCACTGTCACAAGCATTTCAAGTTGGAGGAAATGGAAGCAGACCATATCACCCCATGGAAAGAAGGTGGCACAACGGTCGCCGACAATTGCCAGATGCTCTGCCGCAACTGCAACCGCATCAAAGGAGCAAAGTAACTGATTTACTCAAAGCCTAATTCTCCACGCATTTTCTTTGTCAGACCCTTTGCAGTCTGATTATATGCGTGGTGAATTATATTTTTCTCTATATCAAGAGGGATACTACTATTGAAGTCTATGGAAATCCAATGTCGTTTGTTCATGTGAAAACCCGGACGAATGCTTGAATACCGGTCTTGCAGGTCAAGAGAGAAATCCGGATCCACTTTTAGATTATAGAATTGCCAATGACCTGACAATTCCAAAAGGCAAAAGATTTTACCGCCTATTCTCAGAGCAAGCACATCTGGACCGAACGGCATATCTTCGGTAACGTGAGGTAAGGAGAGAGCAAACTCTCTTATTTCCTCGATATTCATCAGTCCCAGTCGTTGAGGTTGGCGATGAAGTCGTCAACCGAAGATTCATCAAACAATTCAGGAAGCTCACCGGTGTTGATGTGATAGTCGTAATCGACCATCATATCATCAACTGTATTTTCTCCATAGTCTTCAAATTCTTCTTCCATAGATAATCAACAAAATTCTGTAATCAAGTGGCGTATGGCAGACCACGGATGTATGAATATCATTCGTGGGCCGACATATTTCATCACTGCACGTATCTTTTCACGGTTAGCCGTGGAATAACAGTGAATCTCGCATTTACGGCAACTTGACTTGCCGTTGCCTTTGGGGCAATAGTCAAGACGCCTATGGGCATAGTTCAAGAGGTCAAGGCAGTCATCACATAGAATATTATCATTGTGAGCATGATGCCTATGGCAATAGATGGCAATCATCTGTCTAACCACCAGTTTCTCCCGTTCTATGCGATTCATAAATTATTTCAGTCCGGAAACCTCGTTTTTGAATACGTTTGCGGGTTTGAAAGCCGGAATATTGTGAGCAGGGATAACGAGTGTAGTGTTCTTGCTGATGTTGCGGGCGGTCTTCTCGGCTCTCTGTTTCACAACGAATGAACCAAAACCACGGAGATATACATTTTCGCCGTGTGCGAGGCTGTCCTTCACAACGGTCATAAACTGTTCGATAACGGTAATAACCGAAGCCTTGTCGATGCCGGTTGTCTTTGCGATTTCATTCGCTATTTCTGCTTTAGTCATAAATGTTTTCGGTTGGGTGTTTAAGATTCAAACTATAAAATTACGAAAATTTTTTCACAGTAGTCTGAACATTTTAACGGAAGTATGCGTTTGGTATATCGAATGTTTAACAAAAGTAAAATAAACACGTTATGTCAGCATACTTCCCATACTCTCACATCATTCTGAACATCTGTAACAATATTCGTGAGAACATCACCAAACACACGTATTTTGGTGAATGGAGCGTATGCGAACAGGTGGAGCCTATTGCTCACAACGGCGTTGTCGCCATCAGCGAGATATACTATTAACACTATAAAAAACACTGAAAATGACTGACCCTAAAGTAAACAAAGAGCCAGCCTCAAACCCCGAGGAGGAGTTTAAGTACAAAGCGACACTCCTCACTCTCGCCGCTATCCAGCTTGGCAAAGCTTATTACTATTCTCTTAAGAGCAAGTGCGCCGAGTGCGGTTCCAACAGGGGAATCGACTTCGACTTCCCCAAAAGCGAAGATAAAATAGAACAGGTCGCATCCGGTGTCGTAATCGGACGATGCGCACACTGCGGTGAATCGACCGCTATAGGACTCTACTATGCTCCCGGCGATGAGGAGCTCAAGAATCCTGAGGTGTTCCGCGTGTCAAGGAGCACTATGCAGAATCCCCAGCAGATAGACATTGCAGTCTAAAAGGAACTGTCATCAATACAAAAGCAACTGCGGAAGCCATATATCAAACAGGCTACCGCAGTTGTCTCTTTTATACGATCTTGATTAAGAACAGGCAATACTGATTCTATTTGAGTTTGTACCTAAGCAGTTTGCCGCAGTTGTCAGCCACCTCTTCTATTATCCTGCGGCATACCGTTTCCGGCAGTTTTATCTTGGTGCCGACGGTTATGAAATCCGAGATTGTCGGATGCCCTGTTCCGTTGACCGATGTGGCGTGTTCGCCGTTGTAACCTTCGGTGCATAGAGTAAGGTCGTATGCCGGGGCTATGTGCCATCGCCATTTACCCGAAGAGTCACGGCGCACAATGAAACTGAAATTCTTGCAGTGGTCATCCTTGTTGTCGGTAAGATAGTTGAACACCATGCGCCGGAACATCTCCTCGACATCCTTCGGGTTCTGTGTCAGAAAACCTGTCAGTGCAAGCAGATTGCTGTAGTCAAGAATCGGATTGCCAAGGGATATGCAAAGTAGTCCTCCGGCTGTGGCGGTATGCAGTCTTTCTCCGGATTGCGTCAGGTCAAAACGGCGTGAGGCAAAATATTTGCCATTGACCAGTTTGAAATCCGGAACCGTTATCCCGCACTTTCGCGCTGTCTCGTTGTAGATATATTCCTGCTCACCCATATTCTTGGGGTCATACGTGTGCCGGAACTTCACAAGCCAGTGGCCGTCACTGTCGGAAAACACCGCTTTCGGTCTTGCCCCGCCACTGTTGCCGCTGTTGAAAAGCAGAAGTTCGGCATCATCGTCCTGTCGTTCCCGAAGCACCTCAAGAGCCTTTTGCTGGAGCATATCAAAATCGTCGGTCTCTTCACCTGTAACAATATTAGAAACAGGTGCATACGTCAACGCGCCCATGCCACCACTGCCGACAATGCTAAGTCGATCGAGTGCCGACAGGTCGGAATCATTTATACCTTCGCGTAGCAGAGCCTTATGGAGCAGATAGCGCCCGTAACCATCCGGGAGGCTGTCCTCGAAAATGCCGAAATCACCGTTGAACGGTGTCGGCTTGGCTATGAACATACCCGGTTTCAACGGCAACTCTAACAGGGAGATGCTGAAACCGTCAGCAAGCCATTCCCTGTCATATTCAAAGACACAAAGACGGTTGTCAGGTGTAAGTGACATCGTGCCGACATTGCGGTCGTGGTATTTCACGGAAAGACGGTCAATCTTCTTCATCGGTGCGGGGTTTACGGTTGTATGCTTTCTTCTTGCCGGTATTCTTTCGTATCTGTGTGAGTTCCTCCATTGTGGAATACTTGGGTGCGGCGAATATGTCGCGCACTTCTTGCAGATAATCCATCGAGATAGCAAGAAGTATCAGATTCCTCAGCGATATGAGTCCTTTCTGCTCAAAACGTATTATGTTGGCGAGAGCCACGCCTGACTTACCGGCCACGGCCTCCCGTGTCAGGCCTCGCTCCACACGTCTCTTGCGAAAGTCATCCGCCATCTTGCGGGCCACATCGTCTGCATCAGGCAGTGTAAAACCATCTAATACTGACAACATATTATCTGAATTATCCATATCTGCGCAAATACTGATTAAATATTATCAATTACAAAGATAACTATTATTCCTGATATGGACAAATCCGCATGAGAATATTTCAGTTGCAGGACATACAAAACCGAGGATAAATCGTTAATTTTGTGTGTGGCAAAGAAGAAACGACAAGGACATTACTGCCGGATATGCGGTGAGTATAAAGCCAATGAGAAATTCAGTGGCAAAGGACACGCACAGCATATCTGCAAGGCGTGTATGTCAAAGAAAAAGAAAGGGGTCGAAATCGACCCTGAAATTCCGGTTGTTGACGAAGAATACGATGAACTGTTCGGAGACATGGAGTATGATATATTCAATCCCGACATTGACATCATGCCTCCTGTAGAGCCGGAACATAAGAAATACGATAAACTCAACAAGGAGGAGAAGGCTGCACTGAAAGAACTATGGGCTGACATAGTAATCCGCTATTGGGAGGATGAACGACTTATCCCATTCGGTGAGCCGTACTCAAAAATCAAGAGAGAACTTCTGGAGATATTCGCTGAACAGGGAGAGATAGCCTTGAAGGATGATAACAACCTGAAAGTCTTTCTTCACGACACAATGATAGCAACAATCAACAAGGTTCTGAAAAGGAATGCGAGCATATAGTAGAGAAGTTTTTAAGCATAAATACAGCCCAAACGCCGCCTTTTGGCGGCCGAAATTTTTGGCAAAATGAAGGTGACGGAGGTCTTATGCTCCGCCACCTTCATCGCTGATATGGCACTGGCTATGCTCTCTTGCGCTCGGCAATCATCTTCTTGTTGGCGTTGATGATCCCGGCTATCTGTTCGGTGTACTCGCATATTCCGTTGGCGAATGCCCTGCATTGGATTATGTGGTAGTCGTCAAGTGAGATTTCTATGGTGGCTATCTGCTTGTTGCCGATGTAGGCGGTGAGGGTTAGTGTACTTTCTTTGAGAAAATATTTGGCTGTACCACAACAAATAGATTGACTTTCACCGATTTTATAGTAATCGTCGATGGTGTCGATTGAGTGGATTTCAATCTCTCCGTCAGTCATTTCCATTCCGAAATAGCGGGATTTGAGTTCCTCAAACTTGGCTTTGTCCTCAATGGCTTGCTGACGCTCTTTCTCTCTCTGCTCCTTGATGCGCTGGCGGTTAACCTTTGCCACATATATGTCGTGGGCGTTTTTGAGGTCTTGGGGTGCTATCAGCGAGGGTGAATTGATGTCTCTCCCCATACGTTCCAGCATCTTGATGTAGTCGAACCACATTCCAACATCTTTGAACTTATATCCGTTGCGCTTGGCTATCTTGATGGAGTTCCAATACCTGTCAACATCTGCGAGGTGGTGGCAAAGGTGGCGAAGCAACTCTATCTCGTTGGATTTCATCAGTGTCTCGGCTTTCGGATTGGAGAGCAACTGCTGAAAGAGTGTCACGGGGTGGATATGATACGTTGAGTTCTTGAACCCGTTGCGCTTGATGGTGTCAGTGACTTTGATGCGGGGATATACCCATTCATCTGCTATACGCCAGAATGCTTCGTTGTCTCGCCTTATCTCGAATGGAGAGCAAAAGGCGAAGGTGTCAAAGTAATAACCGCCCAATGTACGTTGCAGTCCAATGACAATTTTCCTGCCCTGCGGGTCTATCCAGTATTGACCGATTTCAAGATAGGCTGGCTTGGCTTTCGCTCCCTTGCGCATTTCGGATAGCAACATCCACATCCTGACCACCTGATACTCTTCCTTCGTTGTGATTACCACAAAGTAGGATTTCTGCTTGATTACACGCTCCTTTGTGTCCTTAATTTCAAGTTGTGCACCACACGCGGGGCAGAAACATCTTCCGTCACGGGTCTCGATAAACTCGGCTCCGCAGTCCATACAAGTGCATTTACCGCCTTTGAGCCTGTAAGCGAAATGTTCGTGGGTATTTCTGAACGCCCATTCCATCTGGGGAGTGGTGAGCGGGCGTAGTTGCCCACTCAGTTCCACTAACCTTGATTGTATTTTGTTCTTCGGTTTCATCGTCTTTCAGTTTTAGAGTTAATCAAATAGGTTGGGGATAGTGTCTATCTCTGCTCCGGCTTTGGGAGCGGTGGCGGTCGGCTTGGGTTGTGCCTTCGGCTGGGATTGTCTGCGGAGTTCCCGGAGTTGTTCCTGCTTGAACTGCTCCATAGCCTGCTCTTTGAGTTCGGCTTTATCTTCCTCGGTAAGTTCCGGCTTGGATACCACGATGTTGCAGTTGATGGGAGTTCCGCCATCCTCGATATTCGGCTCATCAAAGTAGTCTACGAGGATATTTTCTACGGTTTTATCATCTACCACGCATAGACCGCTCTTTTGGATAGTCCTGCAAAGGTGATTTACTGCGCCTTCCATGCTCTTGTTCGGTTGAGCCATCTTGATAGCGAAGGCAGGCTCTGCGATGCAACGCTCTTGGAGCATCTGCTGCATTGCTGCGATTGCAGCGTTGTTTGATTTCATTGTAGTAGCCATATCTGTTGAGTTTTATAAAGTGAGTAGCCAATAGATTATCATTAGGGCAGATACAAGGCTGATAACCCAGCCGATGCCTCGGAATATCGGTCGGAGAAACACCCACAACACCAATCCGAGTATTGCACCTATTATCCCCACCAACCAAAAGAGAACCCTTTTTATGCGGTTGAGACTGGAGATGGATGCTCTGCCTCGTCTGTTTGATATGTTGTTGTTCGTTTTCATCGTGCGACATTTTTTTTATGCGTTTATCGACTATCGAAGTTTTGCTTGCTCGTTGACACGGTAGCGTGCGGAGGCAAAGAAGGGTTGTTCGTCCTTTGGCTGACAAAATACGAGCTGACCACCGGGAGGTCTGGAGATTTTTCAGCCAAAAGGCAAAAGAATAACCCTGCTCCGCACGTTTATAATTCCGAGCAAGCAAGGCTTCCTGAGTTGATATTACCGCATAATCTGGAGCTAAGACTCCGTGACGGTGAAAACGAATGACATCATATTCTTTGCTTTGGCAAAGCGCTAAAACGATTAGGCACTGAAAATTCTCTGAAAATGACTAATTTTGTAATATGGATACAACATATATCGAAACTGAAAGACTGATATTGCGTTCGTGGAGAGTGACCGACAGGGCTGTCTTCGCCAAAATAAACAGCAATAATAAAGTCATGAAATACTTTCCAAAACCATTATCTATTGAAGAATCAAATGGTTTTGTTGACAGGATCAATTCTGAATTTGAGGAAACAGGCTTCGGATTATATGCTGTTGAAATTAAGGAAACAGGTGAATTTATTGGTTATGTAGGGTTCCATCGCTTTACTTTCGACGTTCCTTTTTCACCGGGGTGGGAAATAGGCTGGCGAATATCAGATAAATTCTGGAATAAAGGATATGCTACGGAAGCGGCGATGGCGTGTATAAAGTATGCACGGGAGAAAAAATTATGCAATAGACTATACTCCTTTACTGCCGTACCTAATATTGCGTCAGAAAATGTCATGAAGCGCATAGAAATGTCTTTTGAAGGGCTGTTCATGCACCCGGCATTAGCCGAAGGTCATTGGTTGAAAGAACACAAATTGTACTCTTTAGATTTATAATGGCACTGACCAGTCCCGGAAAGACGAGTCTGTGATATGCCGGCAACGCAGGAAGGCGGAACATCACTGTCTCGGCTCGTGGACTGCTGTCTTATCGGCTTGCCGCTTTGCCTTAGCAAAGAACCGGTAAGTGAGGGGGCGGTAATAAAAATCCTTATAAGCAACGGCGAAAAAGAACACGGATGAACGGCATAGAGTCTCAGAGGTAAAAGCAGCGTCCCCGATGCTTACCTCGGAGGCGTTGCCGGTTATCGGTGTTCCGCCGGTGCCAATAGGCGCGATGCGGTCAGGAGGTGTCAGTGGCTCGTCCACCCTCACCTTTCGACGGCATCCCGCCGCCAACTATGAAGACCGCGCCCTCTCTTGCCGCTTTCGCATGAATATAACCTAAAGGGTATAATTCGGTGTTGTTTGGATTGTTTTATACCCCTTATGGTGTAGTTTGAGATATATTTATTATCTTTGCACCCAAAAGGGTATATTTATGACTCAGTTGGCAAAATATGTGAAGGAGATGCGTAAGCAATTCGGGCTTACACAGGTTGATCTGTCCCAGAAATCAGGGGTAGGTCTGCGATTTGTGCGTGAACTTGAACAGGGTAAGGAAACTCTCCGTCTTGATAAGGTCAATCAGGTGCTGGCTCTGTTCGGAGCCGTTATGACACCGGCTAAAATTTCCGAATCATGAAACAGGCAGAGGTATATGTAGGAAAGAGCCTTGCCGGAGTGTTGGCTGAGGACGATATGGGCTATGAGTTCAGATATGATTCAGAGTATCTGCAATCTGACAAGGCTGAGGCTGTGAGCCTGACAATGCCGTTGAGAGAAAAGCCATATCGCGATAAGGTGCTGTTCCCATTCTTCGACGGGCTGATACCGGAAGGGTGGCTTCTTGACATTGCAGAGCAGAGTTGGAAAATCTCTGCCCGTGACAGATTTTCTCTGCTCCTTGCCTGCTGCAAGGATTGCATCGGTAATGTAAGTGTGATACCACTCGAAGGGAAGGAGGTTGAAAATGTGTAAGTGTCTTTATTGCTATAAACCACTCGCTGATGGCGAGGTGGATTATCATAAGTCGTGCGCCCGCAAAATATTTGAATCAACAACAGTGCCGGTGCTTCCATATACCAAAGCCAATATCAAGGAACTGGCACGGGAGATTGTAACTGCAAGCACCACCGTTACCGGGGTGCAGGCAAAACTATCGCTCGACATAGCGAGAGGCTATGCCGGAGAACCGCAACGCTTCACCATTGTCGGGCTGTGGGGACGGTTTATACTCAAACCTCAGACCGACCGCTTTGCCAATCTTCCGGAGAATGAAGACGTGACAATGCACATGGCGGAGGCGGCAGGAATCAAGACTGTGCCACATTCGCTGATTCGTTTTGCCGATGGCGAACTCTGCTACATTACCCGTCGCGTTGACCGCACCAAGAGGGGCGATAAGATTGCTATGGAAGATATGTGCCAGCTGTCGGAGCGTCTGACCGAAGACAAATATAAAGGCTCATACGAGCGTATAGCAAAACTGATAAAACAATACTCGGCGGCTCCGCTATTGGATGTTGTCAACTTTTGGGAGGTAGTGGTTTTCTCATGGCTGACCGGCAATGCCGATATGCACTTGAAGAACTTCTCGCTTTACTGTCCTGCGGACAACTATATGCTGACCCCGGCGTATGACCTCCTATCCACCTCAATAGTGATGCCCGATGATGACGAAGAGTTAGCCCTGACACTGAACGGCAAGAAAAAGAAGATAAATAAAGCTGATTTTGAGACTGCCATGCGGGACAGCGGTATGGATGACAAAGCCATCGCAAACCTCTTCGGAAGATTTTCCAAGGCCATTCCAAAATGGTATGATTTGATAGAAGAATCATTCCTTCCCGATGAAATGAAGCAGGCATATAGGGCGCAGATTGAGTCAATGGCGGCTCGACTTTGAGGGGTAGAAATACGTAGCTTTGCAACGATTTGCCGTTGCAGCACCCCGGAAATACTGTTGCAAAAACCGTTGCATTTACAATTTTTAACTATTTTCATAGTGCTGATGTCGTAGATAATAATTAACTTTGCAATTACAACAAAACACCCTCGGAGGAGGGTGCGAAGGAGTGTGTCCTTTTACTGTTGCAAAACTGTTGCACTTTAAGTCGCACAAAAGTGTAATTCAATGATATTTACCGGCTTAGACGGGTCAAAAAGGGTACCTGTCTTTCCGCAACCTAATCGGACAAAAATCAGTCCGGAAGCGACAAACCGCAGACTATCAAATAGTTCTGCGGTTTTTTTCGTGTCTTATCCTTTCAATTCAGGACTGAAATCAGACCAAGAAAAGACCCAATCGGACAAAGTTTTGGCACTAAAATGGCACTAAGAATTTCAATCTCTGTTTTAGTGCCAAAATAGTGCCAAACACGAGCCTAACAAAGTGCAGTACAGAGTGTTACAGCAAGACATACCTCGGACAGAAACACGAAAATAAGCGTCTTTTTAAGGCACTAATTGAGGATTTGTCCGGTTTTAGTGCCGAATTAGTGCCAAAAACATAGATAATCGACTGCGTAACTGGCAATAAACATCAATGACATATGGAACAGCACCAAAAATATTCTGGACGATTTTCACGCAAACACTTCCGGCATGGGGTTTTGTGAAAGGGAGTATCAGGAATATATGGAAATTTTCAATAGCACTGGAGGGAGTTGTCTTGACATCTCCACATTCTTTAAAAATTGCAGCAATTGCGCTCACAACAGGGACACAAACAAACCGTTTTCCTGCACAATAAAAAAAGGACTTAATGAAATGTACTCTTGCTTGTATCTTCACAGAAACAGGTGTGCCCACAATCTCACTTCGTATCAACAAAACAGACCATCTTTAGAAATTCTATCCAGCATAGAATCTGTTTACGAAAACTATTATATACGGTTTGCTCTATTGATTATTATTGATAAAATAATGATTAGCCTATATTCGACTTTCCAAAAAGAAGTGGTTGACTTGAGACTATTCTAAAGCAAACGCATATCTTCCTGCAATTGGCAACGACTCATAAGATGCCAATCCGGTGGCTTATTACGGGGCGATGAGAAGGTCGTAAACGACCCAGCCAATTATGCAAGAAATAAAAATAACCACGAAGGTACGTAAGGGCTTCGACTTTAGAATTTGCAACTTATCACAACCCAAATACAAAAGAACCGCAAATACCGCAATTATTATATAACCAAGCCAATGTTCGCTCATGATGGTTTATTTTGAAGTTTTATTCTTCTTTTGGTCTTTCTTATAATAGTGACCGCCTATTAAGCCTCCGACTATACCTGCCACTACGGGCATCCAAATGAACCAACTCATTGTCAAATTTTTTGTTTTGAAGTTTTTATTATTAGACGCGAATTTAAGCTATTAATTACAATCAAGCGCAAAAAGTCTATTTCATTATGAGTTTTTAAGGCATTGCGGGATGTTACTGGCTGCGAAAAGTGAAAGAGACGGCGGCTACTTTATTTCAGGGGTTGCTTTGCGGAGAAGTATGCACTCGACAGGGGTGGCGCCGTTGAGTCTGAGAACCGTATCGTTCTGTAGGTCGATTGTGGCGATGTGGGGCAAGATGCGGCGTAAAGCATCCTCTGACTCCATATTGTCGCAAGCCATTTCTGTCATGGCACCATCGCCGAGGGTGATAGAGGTGCCCTCAAGTCTATACGTACCGGAGATAGAGTTGCAGTTGGTCATGATATAATAGGTGCTGTCCTCAAAAACGATATATTGCGCGGCTCCGGGTGCCACTTCATCGGGACGCACATAGTCGGAATCGCTGAACACGATGTTATCTATATACCATTGTCCTCGGATAATGACATCACCCACGGTGTCGCCGGTGTGGGTGGAGGCATCGCCATTCGTTTTATTCTCTCCGGCACCGGTACAGCCGGCGGCAAAGAAAGCCAACGCTGAGAAAACCGTCAGTGTCAGCCAAATATTGCGTCTTGTGTTATTGCTCGCCATCTTTAAATTAATTTGAATGCAAAAATAGCGAATATCCGGATTTTTGGGGTACATGACAGGCACTAAAGAAGAAAAAATATTAGCTTTGCAGAATGGGAACAGACAGATTCGTAATAACAGAGGTGGTCGGCGACAAGAAACAATATCTTCCGCTGCTACTGATAGGAGATGAATCAGAATCTATGATTGACCGGTATATTGACCAAGGGAGACTCTATGTCGGCTTCATTGATAACGAACCTGTAGCCGTGTGCGTAACCATAGGCAATGGTGCCGAGGTTGAGGTCAAAAATCTTGCCGTACTTCCTGAATTCAGATGCCATGGATGCGGACGCGTGATGCTCCAGCATGTAGAGCAGCTGAATCGCGAGAGCACAATCATTCTCGGAACCGGCGAAACGCCCTCAACACTTCGTTTTTATAATTCTTGCGGTTATGTCTATTCACACAGAATCCCCAACTTCTTCACTGACAATTATGCCTATCCGATTATTGAGGAGGGTATAACGCTTCGCGATATGATATATCTGAAAAAATACAACTGCAATAGATAAGATACGGAACTTGATATTTGATTTCGGCAAAGTGCTTGTTGATTATGACTATTATTCTGTTCTTGACAAGATTTTCGCCACTCACTGCCAGGCGGAAAATTTTATTCAACGACTCATATCGGAGAAATGGAGTATCCGTATTGACCGTGAAGATCATCCCTTTGAACAAACAATCAGCGAAATGCAGCAGGCAATGCCGCATTACCGGAACGAAATACAAGTGTTCGGCGACCGATACACGGATTTTGTGTTGGGCGAGATTAAAGGGATGCGTGCACTGCTCGTCAAGCTTAAAGCTGAGGGATATAAGTTGTATGGCCTGTCCAACTGGTGCAGCAAGATGCATATCACAATGCAGCAATATCCGATATTCCAATTGCTTGACGGATGGGTCGTATCTTCTGAAGAGCACATCGTAAAGCCGTCGGAGGCTATCTATGAGCGCGTCTGCCAAAAGTTTGGGTTAAAAGCGCAAGAGTGTGTATTTGCCGATGACCTTATGGCAAATGTGGAGGCGGCGCAAAAATTCGGGATGCACGGCATCTGCTTTGAAAATGCCGGACAATATGAAACAGAATTGAGATGTATAATATCGCGAGAGGGCGGATGCCGCGACATGTCGTATATTGAGACAGAACAAGACAAATGCATGGCCGGCAAAATCTATGACTGCCATAACAATGTGTTTCTTGAACGCAAGGCCCGCGCAACCGACTGGATGCAGCGTTACAACTCATTGCCTTACTCCGAGCGCTCAAAGCGTTACGACATGATACGCGAAATCTTTGGCAGTGTAGGTACGAATGTGTCTGTGGGTGACGGAACCATAATAGGATTCGGCGACAACATACACGTAGGGAATAATGTGAGCATCAATTATCGCTGCATACTCAATGATTGCAACTCTATTGTGATAGGCAATGATGTGCTTATAGCTCCGGGAGTTCAAATAAACACGGCGTCACATCCCACAAAACTTTCGGAACGGCTTACCCCGAATTGGAATCCAACTTCGGGTGAATACCGCTGGCAGACATTCGCAAAGCCAGTCATTATTGGCGACGGTTGCTGGATAGGGGCCAACGCCACAATTATTGGCGGCGTGACGATAGGCGATGGTGCGGTCGTTGCCGCAGGGGCCGTTGTGACAAAAGATGTGGAGCCGAACACTATGGTGGGCGGTGTCCCGGCACGCTTATTAAAAAACATATAATCCGACACACACGAAAGGAAACTACAGAACCATGCTTTAGTTAACGCCTGTATTGTCAACAAGCTTTTATGGTGGCTGTGATTATTTGTGTAATCGGGAGAATTTGGCTAACTTTGAGCATGTCCTTTATCCTTGGGCACACGCATCTCTCCCCTCACCTAAAAAAAAGAAAAATTTGATTTATGGTTTCTGTTGACGCAATAAGTGTGGAATTTGGCGGCACTACTTTATTCAAGGATGTGTCATTTGTCATCAATCCCAAGGACCGTATAGCCCTGATGGGGAAAAACGGAGCCGGGAAAAGCACACTCCTCAAAATTCTTGCCGGACTGCGCACTCCCACACGCGGCTCGGTATCAGTGCCGAAGGACTGCACCATCTGCTATTTGCCACAGCATATGATGACTCCTGACAACCGCACTGTGTTTGAAGAAGCGTCCATGGCATTTGCCCACTTAAGAGAGATGGAGCAAGAGATTGATGCTCTGAACGAGCAACTTGCCACACGCACTGATTATGAAAGCGATTCCTATATGGCTCTGATAGAACAAGTAGCCACAATGAGTGAAAAGTTCTATGCCATTGACATGACTCATTTTGAAGAGGATGTGGAGAAAGCCCTGTTGGGACTGGGATTTGAGAGATCGGATTTCAATCGCCCCACATCGGAATTCTCAGGAGGATGGCGCATGCGCATAGAGCTTGCAAAACTGCTTTTGCAGAATCCGGATGTGCTTCTGCTTGACGAGCCAACCAACCATCTTGACATTGAGTCAATAGGGTGGCTTGAGGATTTCATAATCAACAGCCCTATGGCGGTGGTTGTGATAAGCCATGACCGCAGATTTATTGACAATATAACCACGCGCACCATTGAGGTTACATTAGGCAAAATCTATGATTACAAGGCCACTTACAGTCATTACCTTGAACTACGGCGCGACCGGCGCAAGCAGCAGCAGAAACAGTATGACGACCAACAGAAACAGATTGCAGAGGCCAAGGAATTCATAGAGCGTTTCAAAGGCACATATTCCAAAACCTATCAGGTTCAGAGCAAAGTGAAATGGCTTGAGAAACTTGATATAGTGGAGGTGGACGAAGAGGATACTTCCGCACTGAGGCTCAAATTTCCTCCGTGCCCCAGAAGCGGCAACTACCCCGTGATAGCTGAAACCGCAGGCAAAAGCTATGATGGCAAAACAGTGTTCAGCAATGCGTCTTTCACCATACACCGAGGCGACAAAGTGGCTTTTGCCGGACGCAACGGAGAAGGGAAATCCACTATGGTGAAGGCAATAATGCGTGAAATCGAGCATGACGGCACCATCACCCTCGGCCACAATGTGCAGATAGGTTATTTTGCCCAAAACAGTGCATCTCTCCTTGATGAGAACCTTACGGTGTTTCAGATAATCGACGATATTGCGGTGGGAGATGCGCGACTGAAAATCCGCGATTTGCTCGGGGCATTCATGTTTGGCGGAGAAGAGAACCAGAAAAAAGTGAAAGTGCTGTCGGGAGGAGAGCGTGTGAGGCTGTGCATGATAAAACTTTTGCTGCAGCCTATCAACCTGCTGATTCTTGACGAGCCCACCAACCATCTTGATCTCAAAACCAAGGACATACTCAAACAAGCGCTCAAAGATTTTGACGGAACGCTCATCCTTGTAAGCCACGACCGCGACTTTCTGGACGGACTTGTCACTAAAGTTTATGAATTTGGAGGAGGAAAAGTAAGAGAACATCTCTGCGGCATAAACGAATTTCTGGAAAAGAAGAAATTGGAGCAACAACAAAACTGAGCCACTGTTAGCCATTGCAGGATTATTAGAGCTAACTTCATTAACAGAAGATTTTTTTAACTCTAATTATTTCACGCTATGGCTACAATCAAAGTAAAATTTCGCCAGTTTGCCGAATCAGAGCAAGGGGGCTCAGTGTATTATCGCATCTACCATCGCAATCAAATAAGGCAGATAGCTTCGGGCTACACCATGCAGGGGGACGAGTGGCAGTCAAGAAATGGCTCCAAATCAGAAAAATTTCCACCCAGCAAACCGGAGACGGAAATCATTTTCCGCAAAATAGAGTTTGACAAAGAGCGGTTTATACGTATAATCACCACTTTTGAAACCTCCTCCAGAAGTTATACCACCGATGACATTGTGGATGAATTTATCAGCTATTCACGGCAATTCACGCTTGCAAAGTTTATGGAGCAGATTATACTTAAACTAAAGCAAACGGGCAAAATACGCACCTCCGAGACTTATGCCTCCGCTCTGCGCAGCTTCACAAGATTCTGCAACGATGAGACAGTGATGATTGACCACATTCACAGCGACACTATGGAACTGTATCAGGTATGGCTTGAGGAGCAAGGCATCACGCTCAACACCGTATCGTTTTATGCACGCATCCTAAGAGCCGTTTACAACCGTGCTGTTGATCAGGGCATAACCCCCGACCGCCGCCCATTCCGTCACATTTATACAGGTATAGACAAGACCGTAAAGAGAGCGTTATCACTGCCGGAATTGCGCAAAATCAAGAACATCAATCTCGACATGTTTCCTGATCTTGATTTTGCGCGCGACATTTTTTTTGATGAGTTTTTATCTCCGTGGAATGAGTTTTGTGGATATGGCATTTCTGCGAAAATCGGATTTGTCAGACGGCTATGTCACTTACCGCCGACGCAAAACCGGCCAACTGCTCACAATAGCATGGACCCCTGAAATGGCACAAATATTAGAAAAATATCCGCCGAACCCTACTTCCTATCTGCTCCCCATAATCCGCAGAGCCGGAAAAAACGAACGAAACATGTATCACAACATGTCCTACACCATCAACCGCAGGCTAAAAGCCATAGCCAACATGGCGGATATACGCATGCCGCTGACACTATATGTGGCACGCCACAGCTGGGCATCCGCAGCCAAAGCCAAGGGCATACCATTGAGCGTGATAAGCCAAGGAATGGGGCATGACTCCGAAAGCACCACACAGATATATCTTGCATCACTTGACACTGCCGTAATAGACAATGCCAATGCGCTAATCATTGCGTCGCTGTAGCCTATTTGGAATCCAAAAGGTCGGGACGCAGGCGACGGGTACGCTCCAGAGCCTGCTCATAGCGCCACTCGTCAATTTTGGCCTGATGCCCTGAAAGCAATATATCAGGCACTTTCCATCCCTTGTATTCGGCCGGGCGACTGTAAACGGGCGGAGCGAGCAGCGAATCCTGAAACGAATCGCTCAGCGCGCTCTGCTCGTCGCCTATGGCCCCGGGTATCAGACGCACAATGGCATCTGCGATCACAATAGCGGGAACCTCGCCACCGGTGAGCACATAATCGCCAATTGAAATCTCCTTGGTTATCAGATGCTCACGTATGCGATAATCAATACCCTTGTAATGGCCGCACAGAATTATCATGTTGTTTAGAAGCGACATGGCATTGGCCATGGGCTGATTGAAGGTCTCACCGTCGGGCGATGTGAATATCACCTCATCATAATCGCGCTGCTCCTTAAGCGTTGATATGGCACGATCGATAGGCTCTATCTGCATCACCATTCCGGCTTCCCCTCCAAAGGGATAATCGTCCACCTTGCGGTGCTTGTTGGTAGTATAGTCGCGGAGATTATGCACCTGAATCTCCACAAGGCCCTTGGTCTGGGCACGCTTGAGTATGGAGCAGTTCAACGGCCCGTCAAACATCTCAGGCAGAACCGTAAGTATGTCAATTCTCATTGCTGATAATTTTTAAGGGTTTCACTTAATCGCGTTATCATCATAGCACGAAGCTCGGGTGGGGACAACACGGTGACCGAAGGTCCGAACGACATAAGCTCCTGCACCAGATCGGGAGTCAAGCGCAGGTTATAGTGAAATATTGAATAATTGTCGTCCACCATCTCCGACTGAGAATGATGGAGCGGGAGAGCACGCAGATATTTGGCCTGCTGCTTGTCCACTTTCAGTGCCACTTTGCGCACCTCACCCTGACTGAACACTATGCCGAATGCATCGCGAAAATATGTTTCGGGGTCAAAATCAGGCGGAAGGTTGAATTTCTGAGTAGTGATTGTAAGTGCGCTCATGCGGTCAAGCGCATAGGTCTTGATTGTGTTTTCTACCGTGTTTCTGCCAGTGATGTACCAACGCTGACGGAATATTTTCAGGAAATACGGCTCAAGCACCACTTTTTTTCCTGCACCGGAACGGGTGTATGGAGAATACAGAAATGTTATGACATGATTTTCGCGGAGTGCCGACATGACCGGGCTAAGAAACTCACGTGCCGAAGGTACATCCTCAAGAAATATACGATGGCTGATGTCGCGGGCTGTAGAGAGCACATTGCTTATTGAGGCTGTATTAAGCATCCAGTCAGTAACATTGTTTTTATGTTCGTCCTCATTGCCGTCAATGTAATACTGGAATGTGGAACTGTTACATTCAATATTGATTTTAAACAATTCCTCTATGGCTGCGCGATAATTGTAGAATGTGCGTCGGGCCATTGGGATTCCGTTTGACAATGGCGAGCGCACCCACAGCCTGTTGAGTTCCTCGCGTGTGAGAGCACCGTGACTGCGGATTGTATCCACAAGCCATATATAGGTGTTGAGCATATTTTTAGGCATAGGCGGTATCGGTTTCGGCGGCCTTGTAAGAGCATATGCCAAGTCCGGCCATAGTGAACAATGCGTTGATTATCAAAAGCTCAAAGCTTGTTTCATATCCCCACGCGGCATGAAGTGCCCACTGCACGAGCCATGACAGCAACGGTGCTGCCACACATATGAGCGGTATCATGCGGTCGCGCACCTTGCGGCGGCACACAAGCCCGAAAGCAAACAAACCGAGTATCGGGCCGTATGTGTAGGATGCAAGCGTATATACGGCACTTATGGCAGACTCTTCGCTGAGATAGTACAAGGCTATTATAAACAGGGCCATGCACACGCTCATTGCCACATGCACATAGCGGCGTGTACGCTTCATCTGTGCTTCAGACTTCTGGCCCGGGGGAATGATATCAAGAGTAAATGTGGTGGTAAGTGAAGTAAGGGCCGAACCGGCGGCTGAATATGAAGCGGCTATAAGCCCGAGCACAAACAGCACACCCACCACGGCTGGCATGGACTCGTGCGCGGCCACGCTAACAAACAATTCATCGCCTTTTTCAGGCATATCAAGACCGGCATTGTCGCAATACACCATCAGCAATGTGCCAAGCATCAGAAACAGTGCTATGACAAAGAATTGCATCACGCCACTCAATATCATGTTTTTTCGACTCGCCACCGAATTCTTGCATGCAAGATGACGCTGCATCATATCCTGATCCAGACCGTTGGTGGCTATTGCCATGAATACTCCGGCAATGAACTGTTTCCAAAAATACAATCCGCTCATCGGGTCAGAAAAATGCCATATCTGAGAAGTGTGATGAGAACTTATAGTGCCGATGAGAGAAGAAGCATCCAGCCCGAGCTTGGTGCCGATAAACCATATTGACAGCACCACCGAAGCTATCAGGCAAAAGCTCTTGAGCACGTCGGTCCATATGAGGGTTTTCACTCCTCCCCTGACGGTATAAAGCCATATAAGAGACACGGTTACAGCCACATTGAGAACAAACGGCACTCCGAGCGGCTCAAAGACCAGAACCTGCAGCACGGCGCACACCACAAAGAAACGTACTGAGGCTCCGCTCATCTTGGATACAAAAAACAGCCATGACCCGGTTTTGTGACTCCTCATACCGAATCGCTGGCCGAGATAGCCATAAATAGACACCAGATTGCGCTTATAAAACAACGGCACGAGCACTGCGGCTATCACTACGTAGCCGACTATGAAACCGAGCACCATCTGCAAATAAGCGTAGCCCTGAGCTGCAACCATCCCGGGTACGGAGATAAATGTCACACCCGAAATTGCTGCTCCCGCCATGGCAAACGCCACGACAGGCCAAGGGGCCTTGCGGCCGCCTGTGAAAAACGTGGCACTGTCAGTGCGTCGTGATGCGAGGGCTGATATGCCGAGAAGCAACGCAAAATACGCCACTATTGTTATGATTACTAAAGTAGGAGTCATGATTCAGGATATAAAAGATATGGTTCGCGAAGTTTGCGAAAACGCGCCACATCATCAGTCCATGTGGAACGTATCTGCTCGGGAGTGCGCCCCTGCTCTATCATGCGACGGACAGAACGCGTGCCTATAAGTTTATCAAAAAACGGCGTGAAAAATCCATATTTGCGCGGCATGCGGTTATAGGCATCAATCACATAATGCAGGTTCAAACCATGCGCAATAACACTGTCGGGATTCTCTTTGCTTAAATCCACCCCATGACATAATTTACCCAACAAAGGAGGATTTTTTGCCCCGGCCATAGACCGCGGAGTGAAGTCATAGTTTCCACCCCGCATAGCAGGATGACCGTAAACACAAAATGGCATGTCCGTGCCCCGGCCAAGGCTCATGACAGTACCCTCAAAAAGGCAAGTGCTTGCATAAAGCCACACTGCCTGCATATTCTTGAGGTTAGGACTCGGCGGCACGGGCAACTCATAGCGAGTGGCATGGGTATAGCCCTCACAAGGCACCACCTGTAAATGCACATATCCGCTGTCGGCGAGCCAGTTCTCGCCAACAATCATCTGAGCCAATTCGCCCATAGTCATACCGTGAAGTACCGGAATGGGCAGCGCACCCACTCCGCTTTTCAAACTCATGTCCAGTACAGGACCGTCAACGGTCATGCCGTTGGGATTGGGGCGATCAAATACCACAACCTCCTTGTTGTATTTTGCGGCCACATTCATCACTTTAAGCATCGTGATATAATAAGTGTAAAAGCGCAATCCCACATCCTGAAGATCAACGACCGCCACATCCACATTTTTTATCACATCGTCAAGCGAAGCAGAGCCACCATAAAGCGACACAACAGGAAGTCCCGTGGCACGGTCAACCGTTCCCCTTACATGCTCTCCGGCATCGGCATCTCCCCGAAACCCGTGTTCGGGTGACATCAGAGTGACAACATTAATACCACGGCGCAGCATGGCATCCGCCACATGCTCTCCCGATGAGAGCAAGCCGGTATGATTGCTCAGCAAGGCTACACGCTTTCCTTCAAGCGCAGGCACCCACACATCCTCACGATCAGCACCAACAATCACCTTGCCTACAGCAGTTGCCGCAAGCATCAGAAAACAGATTAATATATACACACGATTCATAGCAACTACAAAGATACTCACCAAGTGGGCAAACTCATAGCCGCCAACATTTAAATAGTGTTAACTATTTGTTTCTTGAAATCACATACGAGAATATGGCTCTGAAAGCATCAGTAGCCTCAGTCTGCGGAAGCAACGCAAGCTGCTCAAATGCCTTGGCCCGCAAATCATCCATCACCTTATAAGAATAATCTATTCCACCCTCGGCCTTGGCAAACTCAATGAGGGCGGCAATTTCGTCTTCGCTCAGACACTCTTTGCGTGAAAGCTCACGCATATATTCACACTCTTTGCCGGAACAATGCTCAAGGGCATACAACAGCGGCAGAGTGATTTTACCTTCACGCAAGTCGTTGCCGGTAGGCTTACCCACAACAGCTTCATCATGATAATAATCAAATATGTCATCCTTGATCTGGAAACACAAACCCAAGAGACGGGCGTACTCCCTGATAGCGGCCAACGCTTCTCCATCCGCTCCCACTGCATATCCGCCTATCTCAACACACGACACGAACAGAGAAGCCGTTTTTCTTGAAATAACTTCAAAATAAGCATCCTCGCTCAATTTGTGATAACGGGCGTTGTAAATCTGATCGATTTCGCCAAGGCTCAACAATTTGCCCAACATGGCAAGCGAACCCACAATGCGTATGTCATCAGTTGACAAAGCCTGCTGGAGAGCGTTACTGACAAAAAAATCGCCCACGAGCACAGCTATGTGATTGTCCCATACGTTATTGACAGTGGGCAATCCTCTACGCATAGAGCTGTTGTCCACTACATCGTCATGTATGAGCGAAGCGTTGTGAAGCAGCTCAACAGCAGCAGCCGAAGCTATAACATTATTGTTTACGTTACCAAAAAGCTTTGCCGTGAGAATAACAAGTATGGGACGAATCATTTTTCCCTTGGAACGAAGATACTCCTCGACCACCTGATTCATAAGCTTGTTTGACGACATCAAGGAATCCTCAAGCTGCTTGCTAAGGAGCTGAAGTTCAGGCTTGAGAGCATTTTTTATATCGTCAATACTTGTCATAGAGATGTTAATTCGGCGCAAATTTACAAATTTTTTACATACAAAGCCACCTATGCGACAACAAATTCAAATTCGCGATTGCTCAATAGCGGTTAGAGTGCATTAGGGGCAAAAGATTTTGCCGGATTGGCGGATTTTCGTAACTTTAGCGTCTGTTATCGCCAGACGATATAATATGAATGAAAAACGACTGTTTCTGCTTGATGCGTATGCGCTGATATACCGCGCTTACTATGCGCTCATACGTGCCCCGAGAGTCACATCCAAGGGGTTCAACACTTCAGCCATATTCGGTTTCTGCAACACGCTTGATGAAATTCTCCGCAAGGAGGACCCGTCGCACATTGCAGTATGCTTTGACCCTTCGGGAGGACACACTTTCCGCCATGACATGTATCCTGAATATAAGGCCCAACGCGACAAACAACCGGAAGACATCACGGCAGCCATACCGTATATCAAGGAGATTCTTGCCGCCTACCGCATTCCGGTGCTTGAAGTAGAGGGATACGAGGCCGATGATGTGATAGGCACACTTAGCCGTATGGCCGAAGCAGAGGGGTATGACACATATATGATGACACCTGACAAGGACTACGGGCAGCTTGTAACCGACAAAGTGTGGATGTATCGTCCTTCGCTCAAAGGGCAGGGATTTGAGGTAAGAGGGCCGCAACAAGTATGCGAACGCTACGGCATATCGTCTCCATCGCAAGTCATTGACCTGCTGGCACTGGAAGGAGATGTCTCCGACAATATTCCGGGCTGTCCGGGAGTAGGCGAGAAAACAGCATCCAAGCTCATAGCCGAATGGGGATCGGTGGAGAATCTGCTGGACCATACCGATATGCTCAAGGGAGCTTTGCAACGCAAAATTGTGGACAACAGAGATCAAATTCTTCAGTCCAAGATTCTCGTGACAATACGAACCGATGTGCCACTTCCTACCGGCATCACACCCGAATCGCTGGTGCGAAAGCCCATAGATGTGGACCGTCTCATATCGGTTTATAAGGAACTTGAATTCCGCTCATTCATTCAGCGTCTTGATACCGGATCCACTTCCGAGTCACAAGTATCCTCCAAAATCGGTACGGACGGTATGGGTTCACTCTTTGACATTGACGACACCAACAGTCCCGAACCGGCACCCTCGCACAACGCATCATCCCAACCGCACACCTACATAACCCTCACCTCACTTGCCGAGCTTGAACGGGAAGTGGCAAAAGCTGCCGCAGAGTCAAAAATCGGCATATCTCTTGAGGCTGACAGCAACGAGGCCATGACTGCGCAATGGACCGGAATTGCCATAAGCACCAAACCATCAGAAGCGTGGTACTATCGTATTCCTACATCACCAACCGAGCGAGCCGAAGCACTTGCCGCGATTGAGCCATTGTTCGGGTCTGAGTCGCGACCAATGGTAGTGAGTCACGACATAAAGCGTGACATACTGCTCCTGCGCAATAACGGCATCAAGCTGAGCGACAAATATTTTGACTCTTCTGTGGCACATTATCTTCTTGAACCGGAGATGAAGCATCTGATGCCCATGCTTGCCACTCGTTATCTCAATTATGAAATGATGGAGAACGCCTGCTCTGCACCTGAATGTGCTTGCGAGCGTGCTGATGTGGCACTCCGACTTCAGGCCGTATTTGAGCCAATGATAGCCGAGCAGGGACTTATGCCATTGCTCAACGACATAGAGTTGCCGCTGATACGTGTTCTCGCATCAATGGAATACAACGGTGCCCGCGTTGATGCCAACGAACTTGCAGAGCTTTCACGCAGCTATACCCAACGCCTCCACGCCATGGAAGCAGAGGCATACGAATTGGCGGGTGGAGAGTTCAATATAGGTTCACCCATGCAAGTGGGAGAAGTGCTCTTTGGCCGAATGAAAATAGATCCCAAGGCCAAACGCACCAAACGCGGAGCATACTCCACCACCGAAGAGATTCTGGAAAAGCACCGTGCCAATCATCCCATAGTGGATCTCATTCTGCGTATTCGCGCCTTGCGCAAACTCCTCACCACCTACATCAATGCCCTCCCTGCGCTAATCAATCCCAAAACGGGCAAGATACACACCTCCTACAATCAAACCGTTACGGCAACGGGCCGCATATCATCCACCAATCCCAATCTCCAAAACATTCCTGTGCGCAGTGATGACGGACGCGAGATTCGCCGTGCATTCGTGGCTGATCCTGGCAATATATTCATGAGCGTTGACTATTCGCAAATCGAGCTGCGAATTATGGCCGACCTCAGTAAAGACCCTGCCATGATTGAGGCATTCCTTTCGGGAGCAGACATCCACAGAACCACGGCAGCAAAAATCTATCACAAAAGCCTTGACGAGGTCACCGACAATCAACGGCGCAATGCCAAAACCGCCAATTTCGGCATAATATACGGCATTTCCACATTCGGTCTTTCGGAACGGCTCGGGATTCCGCGTGCCGAGGCCAAAGAACTAATAGAAGGGTATTTCCGCACATATTCCCACATAAAGGAATATATGGAAAGGAGCATAGAACTTGCCCGCAAGCAAGGATATGTGACTACCATAATGGGGCGCAAACGAATGCTTCCCGACATAAACTCACGCAATGCCGTGGTGCGCGGATATGCTGAGCGCAACGCCATCAATGCCCCGATACAAGGGTCAGCAGCCGACATAATAAAAATAGCCATGGTTCATATCTACAGAGAGATGAACCGGCTTAACATGCGCTCCACAATGATAATGCAAGTTCACGACGAACTTATATTCAATGTGGTGCCGGAAGAATTGCCCGCACTGCAAGAGCTCGTGACGCGCTGCATGGAGAATGCCTATCATGGGGCCGTGCCATTGGAAGTAGCCAGCGGTACAGGGCGCAACTGGCTTGAAGCACATTAAAAACATAATCAATCATTAAATACTATCATTCTTCAACCATGAAAAAGTTTTACTATTTTGCATCTGCCGTGCTGTTGGCATTATGCACATCCTGCGGCGATGACAACGATGACCCTCAGGATCCGGGGAACAACCCGGGCGGAAACGGTTCAGGTCCCACACCACCCCAAGGGTATGTGGAAGAACCCGAGAACGATCCTTCTATCACTCATGACTTTGACATCACCGACCCCAACCTACTGTTCTACGATGACTTCAATCAAAAGTCATGGATTCCACGCAAATCGCGATGGGAACTTTGTCCGCAAGGCAGTCCGGCATGGGCATTCTATCTGTCGGAAAGCTACAATCAGGCTTATGTGGACACTGACCATGGCGAACTCGTGCTCAGTTGTGAAAAATCAGGTTCATCCTATGCCACAGGCGGTGTGCAGATGAAAGCCGACAAAGCATTTAAATACGGCAAGGTGGAGGTTAAGGCACGTTTTGCCCTTTCTGCCAAAGGCGGATGGCCGGCAATATGGATGATGCCTTCGGAACCTATATGGAGCGGCTGGCCACAATGTGGTGAAATTGACATAATGGAGCGTCTTAACCACGACACCCATGTGCATCATGTCATTCACACCCACTACACCGACACATTCAATCCCGGTGATCCCAATGCACCCAACACCACCACTACAGAGATTGGCACAGAAGACGGATGGAACATTTATGGAATAGAATGGACACCGGACAAAATTGACTTCTATGTCAACGGCACCAAAACCTTCACTTATCCGCGTCTGCGCCAGTATGATGATATGGAAGGAGCCAAACAATGGCCCTTTGACACCAAATTCTATCTCATTCTTAATCACGCAGGCGGCAAAGGATGGCCGGGAGAAGGATCCTTGGTAGATTCAGAGCTTCCGGCAGAAATGCGAGTGGATTGGGTAAAAGTATGGAAATTGGAGTGATAAACTCAAAAATTCTATGTATTTTTGTGGCGTGCTTCAGGAGTGACAGCACGCCACTTTCTTTCCTGCTATATATGACATTATTCCGTATTCAATCAAGCATTTCTATATGAGCACCCAACAATTTGAAATGGTGGCCAAGACCTTCCAGGGGTTGGAAGACATTCTTGCCGAAGAGCTGCGTTCGCTTGGAGCGTTGAACGTGGAACCCGGACGCCGCATGGTATCGTTTGAAGGCGATCTTGCCATGCTTTACCGCGCCAACATGTGTTGCCGCACAGCACTGCGTATTCTTAAGCCTATCTACAAGTTTATAGCTCATGATCCCGATGATCTTTATGAGCGAATCAAAGAGTTTGACTGGACCACAGTGTTGTCGCTTGACAAAACATTTTCCATTGACACCGTTGCCAACAGTGACGAATTTACACACTCGCGCTTCGTGACATATAGAGTGAAGGACGGCATAGTGGACTTTTTCAAGGATCGTCTTGGCCCGGATTGCCGCCCGAAAGTGCGCTTACAGGATGCCGATGTGATGATAAATGTGCATATAGCCGGCGAACGTATTACCGTAAGCCTTGATTCTTCGGGCGAATCACTTCATAAACGTGGCTACAGAGTTGCACAGACCGAGGCGCCCATCAACGAAGTGCTTGCAGCCGGAATAATTTTGCGAAGCGGATGGCGTGGCGACTGTCCTTTGGTTGACCCCATGTGCGGATCCGGCACATTCCTTATTGAAGCAGCCCTGATAGCAGCCGGAATCATGCCGGGTATATACCGCAAAAGATTTGCATTTGAAGCATGGGCTGATTTTGATGCCGAGCTATTTGATTCCATCTACAATGATGACTCGCAGGAACGCACATTCAGCCACAAAATCTACGGTGCCGACATTTCGCCCAAGGCTGTGAGCATAGCCCAGGCCAACATCAAAAGCGCAGGCGTAGCCAAATATATTGACCTCCAAGTCAAACCGTTGTCACAATGGAATGAGGCTCCGGAAGATGGCATACCCGGTATAATGATTACAAACCCGCCCTATGGTGAGCGCATAAGTGCCGAAGATATGGATGGCCTTTATGCCATGATAGGATCAAAACTCAAGCATGTGTTCGGCGGCTACCATGCATGGATCATCGGTTACCACGAAGAGTATTTCCACAAAATAGGTCTGACACCGTCAATCAAAATGCAGCTTCTTAACGGAGCACTTGAATGCGAGCTGAGAGAATACATAATTTTTGATGGCGATTATCAGTCGTTCCGCGCCGAAGGCGGAAGCATAAAATCCAATGCCAAACGCCCCGATAAAAAAGGCCCCAAACGCATGAGCGACAAACAATGGACCGACGATGCCCGCCGCAAAGGATTCGGAGGCAAGAACTCCCACAGTAAAGAACAGCGTGGCAAAGAGCAGCGAGCAGATTCGCCTTATCGCCCCACCAAAGGACGCTTTGCCCGCACCGCAGGCAAGCCCAGCCGTTTTGACCACGATGACCAACCGGCACAAAACGAAAATCCCCTTGCGCAGCGCCGCAATGAGCATGCACTGAAAATGCTCACCAACCGCGCCCCGAGTCTTCCGCCAACAGACGGCGTTCTGATGCGCCCGCGCCGAGGCTGGAAACGGCCCTCATCTCCGGATCAGACCGAAGACAACAAAGATTAATCCATTGCACATTTTTCATCTCCAATAACATCACATAAGACATGAACATATTACTTCTTGGCAGCGGTGGCCGCGAATCAGCACTGGCCTGGAAAATGAGCCAAAGCCCCTTGCTTGACAAACTATACATAGCCCCCGGCAATGCCGGCACATCTCAATACGGCACCAATGTGGCCCTGTGGCCGCTGGATTTTCCTGCCGTGAAACAATTTTGCGCTGAACATGCCATAGACATGATAGTCGTGGGCAATGAGGACCCTCTCGTGGCAGGAATAGTGGATTACATGGCAGCCAATGCACCCGATATTCTGGTTGTGGGACCGACTGCTGCCGGTGCGCAGCTTGAAGGCAGCAAGGATTTTGCAAAAAGATTCATGACCGATCACAATATCCCCACGGCAGCCTATCGCTCGTTCACATCAGCCACTATAGATGAGGGCAAAAAATTCCTTGCCACTCTTAAAGCCCCGTATGTGCTCAAAGCTGACGGCCTTGCAGCCGGCAAAGGAGTCCTCATCCTCCCCACATTGGAAGAAGCTGAAAAATCCCTTGAAGAGATGCTTGGAGGAATGTTCGGTGCATCAAGTTCCACGGTGGTCATTGAGGAATTTCTCAGCGGTATAGAATGCTCGGTATTCGTGCTGACTGACGGCAATGGAGGATACCGCATACTGCCTGTGGCAAAAGATTACAAGCGCATAGGTGAAGGTGACACCGGTCCTAACACGGGCGGCATGGGAGCCGTAAGCCCTGTGCCTTTTGCCGACACCGCGTTCATGGAAAAAGTGCGCACACGCATAATAGAACCCACCATAAACGGCCTTGCGAAAGAGGGCATCACCTACAGGGGATTTATATTCCTTGGCCTAATCAACGTGGGAGGCGAACCTATGGTGATAGAATACAACGTGCGCATGGGAGACCCTGAAACCGAAGCTGTGATGCTGCGTATCGACAGCGATCTCGTAGAGCTGATGCAAGCTGCTGCCAAAGGCAACCTCGGCAATCTCGAGCTCAAACACAGTCCCAAGACAGCAGTTACCGTCATGGCCGTGAGCGAAGGATATCCCGGTTCTTACCCCAAAGGACGTGTGATTTCGGGCCTGGAGGATGCAAAACAACTGTGTCCCAATACCATTGTATTCCACGCCGGCACAGCACTTGCTGAAAATGGCGACATCGTCACTTCCGGCGGACGCGTGCTTACCGCAAGCTCCATAGGCGACAACATGATGCAAGCTTTGGAACGCAGCTACGAGGCTCTCGGACACATAAATTTCCAAGGCAAATATTCGCGCCGCGACATAGGCCAGGACCTGAAATAAGGCACTCACCAGACCATGAATGTCCGCGAAATCACCATAACCAAGCTGATAAAGAGCCGCCCGTTTGCGTTGCTGCTTATGATAGCGGCAGCCGTGGCAGCGTTTGCCTCATCACTCATTGCAAGTGATGCGCGGCCACTCATATCGGCTCACATGGAGCTGCTGCAGTTTCATCAGCTTTCACAATCGGCCACAGTAGGATTGTGCATGGCTCTCAATGCTGTAGTGATAGTGGTGATGTCGCTCATCAACGGACAATTCAATCTCCTGCGCACCACCTCATGGCTGTTTCTGGCCATGTGGATGATGAGCCAACTCGGCACTCCCGATGCCATGACACATGCCGTAACCGGGCTTTGTGCCACACTCGGCATGCTTGCCTGCATTTGGATTTGCGTCAGCATCTATCAACAGCCGGGACAAACAAAACGAGTGTTTCTATTGTTTTTTATTATTACCTGCCTCGGATGCTGCAATTATGCTTATCTGGCATATCTGCCGGTGTTTTTGGCAGGGCTGGTACAAATGCGTGCCGTGAGCCTGAGGTCGCTTCTTGCTGCCGGCGTGGGCATTGCGGTTCCGGTATGGCTGCTGTGGGCATTCTCGGTGGTGGATTTCACCACTGTTGCGGCTCCACAGTTTGACATCACCACCATGGCTATAATTAAGGCTAATCCCACAACAAGCATTGCCATGGCATTCACCGTAGTAACGGGACTGATAATGATGTCGGCCAACCTTGTCAAAGTCTATGGCTATAATGCCATGACCCGCGCACATAATGGATTGCTGCTGCTTGTGTGGCTTGTAACGGCTATTCTGTGCGTGTTTGGCTTCGGGAACCTGTGGGCCACACTTCCGCTGCTCAATTGCACCACGGCATTCCAAACCGGAATGTTTTTCAGGATTTACACGCGTCAGCGCGCATATCTGCCGGTAATAATAATGATAACGGTTTATACCGCCCTATATATACTGACCCTATGGATCTGAATGTAATAATAGAAGCTAATATTCCCTATAGCCGCTCCATTCTGGAGCCTATGGGAGTAAAGGTGCGGTATCTGGCACCGGAGCTTATCACGCCCGAAGCAATGCAGGATACTGAAGCTCTTGTCACACGCACACGCACACGATGCGACAAAGAGCTGCTGGAACATTCGCGATGCTCCATGATTGCCTCGGCCACCATAGGGCTTGACCACGTTAACACCGCATGGTGCGAATCGCATGGCATAGAGGTGGCCAATGCCCCGGGGTGCAATGCCCCTGCTGTGGCGCAATATGTATTCAGCTCCATAATGGCGCTGAAGGGCTCAGATTTAAGCCAATTGACGCTGGGTATTATAGGCGTGGGAAATGTGGGCAAGATAGTACAGCAATGGGCGAAGTCACTCGGTATGCGAGTGCTGCTGTGCGACCCCCCGCGCCAAAAGGCTGAAGGCGGCAAATGGAACACTATGGACCAGATAGCCCGGGAAGCCGACATAATCACTTTTCATACCCCTCTGATTCGTGACGGTGAATACCCCACGTACCATATGTGCGATGCTGCCTTCCTTGACAATTGTGCCAGAACACCGGTAATAATCAATGCCGCACGTGGAGCAGTGGTGGACACCCCGGCTCTCGTTAAAGCACTTGCTGACGGTAAGGTGAGCCATGCCGTTATTGATTGTTGGGAGCATGAACCTGACATCTCGCCGGAACTGCTTGATGCCGCCGTCATAGCCACTCCGCATATAGCGGGGTATTCCAAGCAAGGCAAAATCAGGGCTACCCATATGGCACTTGATGCCGTGGCACGACATTTTCACCTTCCGCAACCGATTTTTGCAGAACCGACTCCCGGTCCGGCACCTACCCAAGTCAACGCCTGCGAAATTATGCTCAGCTATAATCCGGCGGCCGACACTCACGCGCTCAAAAAATCACCGCGACTTTTTGAACAGCTGCGAAACAATTATAACCTACGCACTGAAGTAGGATTCAATACATCAACCAAACCAAACAAGTCATTATCATGACCCTGCATATATCTTCATCCATACGATGTATAGGCGTAAACGATGCGCATGCCACATTGTTTGAATCCCAATACCCTCTGCCGCACGGCATGAGCTACAACAGCTATCTGATTCTTGATGAGCATACCGCCATAACCGACACTGTTGACGCGCATTGCGTTGACCAATGGCTAACTCAGCTTGAGCATGAACTTGGAGGCAAAAAGCCTGAATATCTGATAGTGCATCATATGGAGCCTGACCACACCGCCGGCATCAGGACTGTCATGTCTCTCTATCCTGAACTCGTTATAGTGACTTCCGCTATTGCCGGCAAAATGCTGTCACAATTTTTTGGAAAAGATGCATTTGAGGGTCGCGTCAAAACTGTGCGCGAAGGCGATACGCTGTGTCTCGGCTCGCACACCCTGCAATTTTTTGCCGCCCCGATGGTGCATTGGCCTGAAGTCATAGTAAGCTATGAACAGAGCGAAAAAGTATTGTTTTCAGCCGATGCGTTCGGCAAATTCGGCGTGGCTGATTACCCGGACAACTGGACTGACGAAGCACGACGCTACTACTTCAACATTGTAGGCAAATACGGGGCACAGGTCACATCCCTGCTCAATAAGCTTGAGCAACCTCAAATCAACATCATTGCTCCTCTTCATGGCCCGTGGCTTTCCAGCGATCTTGGGCGGTATGTCAGTCTCTACAGAACATGGGCCGCATACCAACCTGAAACCAAAGGCGTTCTCGTAGCTTACGCTTCCATCTACGGAGGCACAGCCAAGGGTGCGCAACTGATGGCCAGAACACTTATGGAGCTTGGTGTGCAGGAAATCGCACTAATGGATCTGTGTGTATGCAGTCAGTCAGAAGCGGTGGCCCAAGCTTTCCGCTACAGCCATATGGTGGTGGCAGCTCCCACATACGATGCCGGTATTTACCCGGCCATGCATGATTTTCTCTATCATCTTGGCATCAAAGGCTACTGCAACCGCACTGTAGGAGTGATGGAAAACGGATCATGGGCACCCACTGCAGGCAAACAAATGACTGCCATGCTCAACGAAATGAAAAACATCAATATCCTTGGCCCATTGGTGTCAATTCGCTCAACATTATCTCCCGAAACTATAGAATCAACAAAGCAGCTGGCCACAGCCATCTGTCAAAGTCTCTCATAATCAATTTTTTAAACTATGAACTACTTAACTAACGACAAGCTTGTGATTGTAGGTGCAGCCGGTATGATCGGCTCTAACATGGCTCAGACCGCCATGATGATGCACCTGACCCCCAACATCTGCCTGTACGATCCCTATGCACCTGCATTGGAAGGCGTGGCAGAAGAACTCTACCACTGTGCATTTGAAGGCATAAACCTTACCTTCACTTCCGACATCAAAGAAGCTCTTACCGGAGCTGACTATATCGTATCTTCCGGTGGTGCAGCCCGCAAAGCCGGCATGACCCGTGAGGATCTGCTTAAAGGAAATGCCCAAATAGCTGAAGAATTCGGTAAAAACGTGCATGAATACTGCCCCAATGTGAAACACATCGTGGTAATATTCAACCCCGCCGACATCACCGGTCTTATCACTCTTATCTACAGCGGCCTCAAACCCTCGCAGGTTACCACTCTTGCTGCTCTTGACAGCACACGTCTGCAGCACGAACTGGTAAAACAGCTCCATGTGCCCGCTGACAAGATCGTGAACTGCCGCACTTATGGCGGTCATGGCGAACAGATGGCCGTATTCGCATCCACAACCATGGTTGACGGAAAGCCTCTGAGCGAAATCATCGGCACCGAAGCCCTGCCTACCAAAGAATGGGAAGACCTGAAGGTACGCGTTATTCAGGGTGGCAAACATATCATTGACCTGCGCGGACGCTCCTCATTCCAGAGCCCGGCATACCTGTCAATTGAAATGATTGCAGCTGCCATGGGTGGCAAGCCTTTCCGTTGGCCCGCAGGATGCTATGTCAACAACGACAAGTATCAGCACATCATGATGGCTATGGAAACCACCATAGACAAAAACGGTGTATCTTACAAAGAAATCAAAGGTACTCCTGAAGAACAGAAGGAACTTGACGAAAGCTACAAGCACCTCTGCACACTGCGCGACGAGGTAATAGCTATGGGTGTGCTGCCTCCTATCGCTGACTGGCACAAACTCAACCCCAACATCAAGTAAACAATTCCCCAATTAATTTACACAGAGCGGGCCCGCTGATATCAGCGAGCCCGTTCTTTTATTTGTAGGGTTGATACCTGTTATCTCAAAATCACTTTTTGAGCTTTGCCACCCTGCTTGCGTATATAGAGGCCGGAATTGCTCTCAGCATCATACACGCGCATACCCTGAAGATTGTAATATTCTACAGGAGATGATGTGCAGTCATCGGTCATAACGCTGTTAATACCGCTCCATGAAGCCGGAAGCTGCAGGGTGATGGGTGATGTTACGCCGGGATTGGTCTGAGCATTGTAGATGGGAAGACGCGCACCATTGGAATACCCTTTTTCACTGAATGTGATAGAACCATCGGGGAAGGTTATCAAACCGTTATCATCGCGGGTGCCATAATACTCGGGAGCATCCTGGTCATAGCAATGATAAACAAAAGCCATTGAGCTTATCATACCCTCGCCGTCGCCAAAATTCACACCAAGAGGACTGTCCTCAACAAATACCTTTTCGGGAGATGTGGCATCAATATACAGATAGTAGTTCTGCGATGTGTCAAGAGCCGGTTCGATGCTACTTGCAGCAGTCCAATTCCCGTTGGTATATGGGTTTACGATTCTGTAGTAACCCTTATAATCCTTATGTTCCTGCACGGTTACGTTATAAGTCTGCGGTGACACTCCGTTATAAATATTGGCATAAACGCCGTCCATATATTCGCCCTCGCCTTCAAGTGTAACCCAACTGTCATCGTCCTTACCGTCAACTATCACTTCGGAGTAATCGTGACTGACCACATTGCCATCGGCATCATAACATATAAGCACGAAAGTGGCGGTGGTGCGGTGGTTAACACCGCTCACATCAATGTTGTAGCCACCAGCGGTTACTACTTCACCCTGGGCAGCCATAATAGACTGAATGGCATTGAGGGATATCCAAGGCTCGTTAGCAAACGTGCCTAATTTGGCTGTAGCCACATCCGCACCTATCTCAAGGTATATCGTCAAGCTGTTTTCGCGCACGGCGTAATGACCGAAGCTCAACTCACAGCTGTAGTCCTTGGCATCCGGAAGGGTGATACGCATTTTGCCGTTAAGATTGGCAGCCGAATATCCCATTTGGCTTATAAGGTTAACGAAACTGGCTCCAAGAACTCCTTCAGGGAATTCAAATGCGCCGTAACGCAGTTTGGCATACATGTCATCATCAACTGCCTCGCCTGCCACGAGATAAAGATTGGCAGCTGTGGTTATGACTCCGTTGCCATAGCCACCGCCTATATTGACACCGGTGTCAAAATGAGTTATCGCGCTGCCGGTTTCATCACAAAAAAACACTCTTTCGGGATCCTCGGCATTGAGATAAAGGTAGCGATTGGCATCAGCATTATGATAACCGGTAAAGAAACTGTCGCCGGCATAAGGGTCAGCCACGCGGTATATATTCTGAGCTTTGTGTTTCTGAATGGTCACATCCCATGTACGCGGGCTTAATCCCATACTGGTAGAGAAAAATGTGGTGAACGCATCATCGGTGAAGGTACAAGTTCCTTCCAGAGTTTCCCACATGTCCACGGCCTTGGGTTCATTAGCACAGGGGGCCTGCATCGGCGTATTATGCACGGCATGACCCATCACGCGCAGATTACGCTGATCCATAACAAACTTTTCTGGTGTTTCAGTCTGAATCTTGGCCGGGAGATTCGGCCCGAGATAGGTAAGTTTAGGCGTTATGGCATTAACGGCCATTGCCATAATAGCACTTAAAGCTAAGAAGTAGAATTTTTTCATATGCAATTATCTGTAGTATTTTTTCTTTTTGGCAAAATCGCCTGCAAATATTGCACATTTATTTGACACCAGCAAGCAGCTGTAAACAAAATGCCACAACACATGGCTTTTAAGCTTCATTTTGTCAGTTCAGCAAGCATTTGTGTAACTTTTTTGCCGGAGTATGGATGAACCCAATCAGGTGCCAGCTCCAGCATGGGCCGGAGCACGAATTCCCGCAAGTGCATGCGCGGATGCGGCAACTGCAACTCGGGAGAGTCAACCACAAAATCATCAATTGCTATAAGGTCAATATCAATCGCACGGTCTGCATATCTCCCTTCAGCAGTGCGGTGAGAGGCAGCGCATATCTCATTTTGAATATGCTGCAACTCATTATGCACCGATACCGAAGTATCACCTTCACTGCACTCAAAAGCCACACCCTGATTAAGAAACATGTTTGACGAATCATATCCCCAAGGCTCACTCTCGACTATGGAACTGACACGCACACCTTTCCACCGCCACATAATGCAAGCAACCGCTCGCTCCAGCATGGAGCGGCGGTTGCCGATATTGGATCCGATGTTCACATATGCTGTGGGCATCAGCTGAGTGTTTTCTTAACTTCCACTTCTTCAAATGCCTCAATGAGGTCGCCTTCGTGGATATCATTGTAACCGGCTATGCTGAGACCGCAGTCGTAACCCGAAACCACCTCTTTCACATCATCCTTGAAGCGTTTGAGAGAAGCAAGTTCTCCGGTGTATTTCACGATTCCGTCGCGTATCAGACGCACCTTGCTGCCACGCTTGATGCGACCGTCGCGCACCATACAGCCGGCCACGGTACCAACCTTGGAGATATGATATGCCTGAAGCACCTCGGCATTACCGGTAACTTCTTCCTTGATTTCAGGAGCAAGCATACCTTCCATAGCATCCTTGACCTCCTCTATAGCCTGATAGATTACGGAATAGAGACGAATCTGGACACCTTCTCTCTCGGCTGCGCGACGTGCGGCGAGGCTCGGACGCACCTGGAAACCAATGATGATGGCATCGGATGCAGCGGCCAGTGTAACATCGCTTTCGCTGATCGCACCTACAGCCTTGTGGAGCACATTTACCTGTATTTCCTCGGTAGAAAGCTTGATAAGCGAATCGCTCAACGCCTCAATAGAACCATCCACGTCACCTTTGACAATGATGTTGAGTTCCTGGAAATTGCCGATAGCACGGCGGCGGCCTATATCCTCAAGTGTGAGTATCTTCTTGGTACGCAAACCGAGTTCACGCTGCAGCTGCTCACGCTTGGTGGCAATTTCACGCGCTTCCTGCTCAGTCTCCATAACATTGAATGTGTCACCGGCCTGCGGAGCACCGTTAAGTCCAAGAATCAGAGCCGGTTCAGCAGGTCCGGCTTCTTTGATACGCTGATTGCGCTCATTGAACATGGCCTTGATTTTACCGAAATGAGTGCCGGCAAGTATTATGTCGCCAACGCGCAAAGTTCCGTTCTGCACGAGAACCGTAGCCACATAACCGCGACCCTTGTCAAGAGAAGACTCAATGATGGAACCGGTGGCAGGGCGCTTGGGATTGGCCTTAAGCTCAAGCATCTCAGCTTCAAGAAGCACTTTCTCCATAAGCTCGTCCACGCCGATACCTTTTTTAGCAGAAATGTCCTGACTCTGGTACTTGCCGCCCCAGTCCTCAACGAGATAATTCATTCCTGCAAGTTCTTCTTTGATTTTGTCAGGATTTGCAGTGGGCTTGTCTATTTTGTTGATGGCAAACACAATAGGCACACCGGCTGCCGAAGCATGGTTTATGGCTTCCACAGTCTGCGGCATCACATTGTCATCGGCTGCCACAATGATGATACACAGGTCGGTCACCTTGGCTCCACGGGCACGCATGGCAGTAAACGCCTCGTGACCGGGGGTGTCAAGGAAGGTGATGTGACGCCCGTCGGAAAGCTTCACGTTATAGGCACCGATATGCTGTGTTATACCTCCGGCCTCACCCGCAATCACATTGGCATTGCGAATATAGTCAAGAAGCGAGGTCTTACCGTGGTCCACATGGCCCATCACGGTAACGATAGGCGGACGGGCCTCAAGATCTTCTTCCGAATCAGCTTCCTGAGTTATTGCCTCCACAACTTCAGCCGACACGTATTCGGTTTTGAAACCAAATTCCTCGGCCACGATATTGATGGTCTCGGCATCCAGACGCTGGTTGATGCTCACCATCACGCCAAGATTCATACATGTGGCAATGACATTGTTAACAGGCACATCCATCATTGATGCGAGGTCGTTGGCGGTCACGAACTCGGTCAGTTTGAGCACCTTGCTCTCGGCTGCTTCCTGCTCGTGGGCCTCGCGCTCACGTGTAGCCACAGCCTCACGCTTCTCCTTACGCCATTTCACACCTTTTTTCTGGTTTTTGTCCTTGGCGGTAAGGCGTGCAAGAGTTTCCTTAATCTGCTTCTGTACATCCTCTTCGTTCACTTCATTGTGAACAGGACGCTTGGCGCGGTCGTTGCCCTGAGCGCGCTGCGTGCGGTCGTTGCGACGATTATTGTTGCCGCCGCCGTTATTACCGCCGTTGTTGCGCTGCTGGCCACCATTGTTGCCACTGTTCTGCTGGGCTGTTTTCTCAATATCTATCTTCTCCTTGCCGCCGATACGCTTACGCTTTTTGCGGTCGCCATTCTGACCGGGAGTGCCTGCAGCATTGGCAGCATTGCCGTTGCTCTTGGCCATGCGCTCGGAGCGTTTCTCTTCCTTGGATTTTTTCTTGGGACGAGTTGACTGGTTTATGGCAGACAAATCAATTTTTCCAACCACATTGATTGTAGGCCCGAGCTTGGGCTTGCCCATAGTGAAAATCTCAGGTTCGGCAACCTTATCGGTTTCCGCTTCTTCAGGCTTGGAAACTACCGGCTTTTCGGGTTCGGCCTTGGGAGCCTCTGCCTTTGGAAGCTCTACTTTGGGAGTTTCCACTTTTGCTGCCTCAGGCTTGGGTGCCTCAGGCTTGGGTGCGGGCTGCGGTTTGGGTTCTTCCTGCTTGGGGGCCTCCACTTTGGGCGCGGGCTTTGGCTCCGGTTTGGGAGCCGGTACAGGCTTAGCCGCAGGCTGAGGCTTGGGAGCTGCAGGTTTCGGATTAAGATCTATATGACCCACCACCTTCACTCCGGGGGTGTTTTTGGGTTCGGTTTTTATTTCGGCAGGCTCGGTAGTTGCGGGCTTCACCTTCTCCTTCTGCCGTTCGGAGAGCACCTGTGCGGCCTGACTTTTCACGGCCTTATCAGGGGCATACTCCTTCACAAGCAGATCATAGACATCATCATCTATTCGGGCATTGGGATTATCCTCCACAGTAATACCCTTTTTACGCAGGAACTCCACAACGGTGGGGAGCGCCACGTTGATATCCTTTGCTACTTTACTGATTTTAGTTTTCGCCATATATAAGTTTAGTATTATCAATTTTGAGTGGGTTGGTGATCACAGATAAGCCTGCCGCAATCCGGGACAGGATGCCGAGTTATTATTCGTCCTCAAACTCTGCGCGAAGCACTGCTATCACCTGATCCACAGTATCTTCCTCAAGGTCGGCTTTGTCTATGAGCACCTGACGCGGTGTGTTGAGCACGGCCTTGGCAGTGACACAGCCCATATTTTTGAGAGCATCAATAACCCAGCCGTCAATTTCATCCTTAAATTCGTCAAGATAAATATCCTCTTCGTTGGGTTCTTCAGTGTCGCGATACACATCAATCACATAGCCGGTAAGCATGGAGGCGAGCTTGATGTTAAGGCCGCCTTTACCTATTGCCAGAGACACTTCATCCGGACGAAGGAACACTTCGGCTTTCTTCTCGTTCTCATCCAAACGTATTGACGACACTTTAGCTGGGCTGAGGGCACGCTGAATAAACAGCGACGGATTGGCGGTATAATTGATCACATCAATATTCTCGTTGCGCAGCTCACGTACAATACCGTGAATACGTGACCCTTTCACACCTACGCATGCTCCTACTGGATCAATACGGTCGTCATAGCTCTCTACGGCTATCTTGGCACGCTCACCCGGGATACGGGCAACGGCGCGTATGTTAATCAGGCCGTCATGTATCTCGGGCACCTCAAGCTCAAAGAGGCGACGCAGGAAATTCTCATTGGTGCGGCTTACGGTAATCTTGGGGTTATTGTTCTTGTTGTCCACATTGGCCACCACCGCGCGCACGGTCTCGCCCTTGCGGAAGAAGTCGCCGGGTATAGACTCACTCTTGGGGAGCAGCAGCTCATTCTTGTCATCATCCAGCAGCAGAATCTCCTTGCTCCATGTCTGATACACCTCACCGCTCACCAGATCGCCTTCAAGCTCCTTGAATTTCTTGTAGATATTCTCCTTCTGGAGATCAAGAATCTTGCTCTGGAGGGTCTGACGCAGGTTCAGGATAGCACGACGGCCAAAATCTGCAAAGATAATCTCGCGTGTATGCTCCTCGCCAATCTCCACATCGGGGTCCTGATCGGCACGGGCATCGCTGAGCGAAATCTCGGTGTTGGGGTCCTGCACCTCACCGTCGGGCACCACTTTGAGATTCTGGAATATCTGAACATCACCTTTGTCTGGGTTCATTATCACATCCAAGTTCTCGTCGGTGCCGAACATTTTTGCCAGCACATTGCGAAACGACTCCTCAAGCACACTTATCATAGTGGCTTTGTCGATATTCTTAAGTTCCTTAAACTCGGCAAAACTCTCCACCATATTGGGAGCTTCCTCTTTCTTAGCCATGAGAAAATATCGTTATTTGAATTTTAATAAATATTTTACTGATTTACATTCGTCCACCTTCAGTGCCACAGGCTCTGCCACCATTTCGGGGCGTTTCTTCCCCTCAAGCTTCACCTTTTTCTGCACCTCTATGGTAAACTCGCCTGCGGCCTCATTGTAGTCGGTGAGCACGCCGCACAGCTTCCGGCCATCCTTTGTCAGCACCTCCACCTCGTTGCCAAGGTTTTTGAGATACTGTCCGGCCACCTTAAACGGGGCAGTCAGCCCTGCCGAGCCCACAGTCAGTTCGTAATCCTCAACATCGCGGTCCAAAGCGGACTCTATTTTATGGGTAATGTCGGCACATGCGTCTATATCCACGCCTGTCGGCGAATCTATCTCCACATTTATTTCGTTTGCGGGGCTTACCGTCACCTCCACCAAAAATGCATCGGTATTGGCAATGGCATCACGCACCACATCGGCCACAATTTGCTTGTCAATCATCTTAATATAAATAAAATGGAGGAAGCAGCTGCCTCCTCCGTGACTTTTATGCCGCAAAGATACACATTTTCGCGCCAATACGCAATCCAATCGCTATAAAATCACATCTCCGAGCCTTATATCGCCAAAAAATTAACAATAAGTTAACATATTTTATATTATTTTATACCAATTTGCACACTTTCCCCTAATAACCTATCGGCACTCCGTGCAAGACGAGAAGCAATATATTTGTTATAAACAATTGATGCCAGATAGCATAAAACAAACGTGACTGCCGACACCACCAGCGTAAGCATCACATCGCTGCGGGCATCAATGCCGGTCAATCGGCTTGCCATTATTACCAATGGACGATACAACGGCTCATGAATGCACATAACCACAAGCGTCACGCTACCGGCACCAAGAGCCTCAAACACAGGAACACGGCCACAAATCATGGCCAGCGATATAACCATAAGCGACCCGATCACCGAACTCAGCAAAAACAACGGTATGGAGGGGAACAAGCCACTCTGCACACTGTTTTTCCCTACGACACCGAGCAAACACACAAACACGGCCGCCGACACGACAAACAGCATCCACGATTTTAATTTTGACAACTGCAATGCCTGCAAAAGTGATTGGAAGTATATGCCGAGCACAAAAAACGGCAACATTACCATGGCCTGACTGATGCCCCACGGCAATTCCCATATCCCGACTTCCGACATCACAAATCCTGCTGCACCTATAGCCAGAACAATGCCCACTCTTATGCCCTCGTTTTTGACCCGAGTGTACAACACATCAGCGAGCAGCTCCACGCAAAACAATGCCGGCAGAAACCACAATACGATATTATGAGACATGGACGCCCCATAATTACAGCCAAGGACGAAAGGGAGCAGACGCATCCACTCGCTATCCACAAGCGATTCACGAAAGCGGGATTCCACAATCCAGAAATATGCCAACGTCAGGGCATAGAAGAACAGATATGGCACAATAAGGCTTTTGAATTTCTTGACGGCAACCTGTTTCAAGTTCCCGTCAGGCACAAACAGAAAACCGGACAGGATGAAAAACAATGGCATGTGAAAACAGAATATGCTGTTGAACAGAAATTCATTTTTAGTAACATGTCCCACTATGACCAAAAAGATTGCAAAAAAACGGGCAATGTTGACAAACGGATAATAAGTGCGCATAAACAATGACAGATTAATACGCACAAATATACAGAATTATATTCTTAACTTTCTGCCATTTAATGATTTTATCTATATTTGCACTTACCTATGTTAAAAACAGTTCTAAAAATAGTACTTGCATGTACGCTTTCACTACTCATGTCGGCATGTGAAGACGCCAGTGACAGACTCACCTTTATCGGGGACTCTCTGATAGAGCGATGGGACACGGCAGCGTTCTTTCCCACTTATGAAACATACAATCTTGGCGTTTCCGGTGCCGGCATATCTCTCATTGAGAACAAACGCGGAGCCTTTCACAATCAAACGATTGTGGTAATGATTGGCACCAATAATTCTTCCTTAATGCGTGACAAATCGCGCGAAGAATATGTGACCCGATACTGCAACGCGATATTGGGACTGGATGCAGCCAAAGTTTATCTGTTTTCGGTGCTCCCGCGAAAATACGAAAACGACAGAGAGAATATAAATACCGATATTTCAAAATTCAACGAATATGTGAAAGCTGAGATGCAAGTGCACCCCAACATCATATACATTGATGCCTATTCAGATTTTCTCAACAAAACAGACATCAATCAAGCCTATTATGTTGACGGTCTTCACCTCAACAGCTCGGGATACGAAATCCTCACCTCGAAACTCCTGCACGTTCTCCAATGAAAAGATTAATCCTCATACTTATGTTGGCAGTAATGCTACCTATGCCCGGAGAAGCACAATTCAGTGTCGGACTCAGAGACACCCGCTATATTTACGGGCAATATACTCTTCATCAGCATTTCTTTGGCCGCATTGAACAAAGTATCTATTCCGAGTCTATCGGATATCAGTATATGCGCGGATATTTAGGCTACAAGACTCATGTACGCAACTGGGGCCTAATGGCAAACGGATATTTCGGCAGCATATTCAACAGGAATTATCATAGCGAAGGAGCAATGTTATCCGCCAAATATTCTTTTCTGAAACGACTGTTCCTAAAAGGCACCATCAATCCTCACCACGACTCAGGATATGGCTACAAAACCTGCTTCAATGCATATGGTGGGGTAGGCATTATCAAAACCCTGGATTTCATTGCCGGCTACAGCACAATCCCGGAATACCGCATGTCGGAAAAACGAGTGCGCGTAGGCTTTGATTTTCATTCCGGCAACCTCAATGTTTCACCCTTAGTGTCTTTTGCCACCACAGGCGCATCAAAAGCCAACAGACTCCGAGTAATGGTCAGCTTCAATTACAATTTCTAATCCCGACAGAGGACAAATTAACACTTTCTAACTTTGTGAATTAAGCTTTTTAGCTTGCGACTCACCGCCAATCTATTTATCTTTGCTAAAAGGCATAACATTCACACAAACGCATAAAATATTCAATAAACTATGAGCAATCACACAGCAACAACCTATAGGCCACCCTTCACACTAAAGCTTCAGAAATATCTGTTGCTAATCATGCTGCTCGTATTTGGCTTGGCATCTGCAACCACACCGGTTGACACCATCAGCTCAGGGCAATTCCCGAAAAATTATTCAGATGGTTCCAAAATATTTGTACAGCCAAAAACCTCAGCAACCATCGAAGCCATCACATTAGGCAACAATTGCACCCTTGTTATAGGTGAATTCGCCAATCTGATTATCGGCAATGGCAAAGCCACAACCGGGTCCAACTGTAAAATCATCCTTGAACCCGGCAGCACACTAAAGATAGAAGGGAATTCATCTCTCACTCTTGGCAATGAAAGTCTTCTTAACTGCAAGAACGGCAATCTGATACTATGCGACAACGACAGTCGCCTCAACCTGTCGGCTGACTGCACACTGTCGTTGGGCGTTATCCCAGTATCCGGCTCCGGCACTATTGCCGCACCGGAATATGGAGAACTGAAAGAAGAACAGCATGAATACGCATTCCTTGACGCCCCATGCGCATATATTTTCAATGAAGTCAAGGTTACCGGCATGTGGCATATTGACCGTGCATACCCGCAATGGTTTGCAGCTCCGGGGTGCGATGACTGGTCAGGACCAATCAACAAAGCCATAACGCTAAAACGCACCGGTGAGGTGTTTCTGCAGCGTGGGCTTTACCCCACAAAGCACTCCA
>ERZ1027089.66-NODE-66-length-63168-cov-20.341657_pt1 | contig 63168 bp, 55 predicted proteins | sample MGYA00519412_ERZ1027089 | MGnify/ENA primary metagenome ERZ1027089 (study PRJEB26926, sample SAMN06164433) | human gut metagenome | biome: ENVO:00009003; feature: ENVO:2100002; material: ENVO:00002003 | host: Homo sapiens | place: USA | collected 2012 ... | reverse complement strand
CGGGAGTATGACAATCAACTGACTCTCTTTTAATTATTTTCATCGAACTCACGTTGATTTAGTGTAACGGCTTTTGAAAGGTCAAGTCCGTTTTTCACATTTGTTCCTGCAAAGGCATACTCGCCCACACTTTCTATTATACCGGATATGTTCAAGACCATATCACCGCAATCTTTGAAAGTCTTGGCACTTATCACGCATTTTGGAGAAGACATGTTGAACTCCTTAAGTTCCTCGCGCCCTTCAAACAGAGATTCGTTAAGAACCACTACATCATAGGTGTCACCGTTTATTGATATGGTCGGCGGTATGGTTATAACACCGTTGTCAGGGATATGCTTTACTTCACTCACACTCGCCCAAATCACATCTGTTCTTATCGGGTATAAATATGGGGGATTTGGAGTAACATCCACATATTCCACTATTTCATATCCAATGCCGTCAATCTCTATTTTGTCGCCAACCTCTGCTTTGCTGGTGAACGATATGGGCAGCAGGGCAATTATTAATGCGGTTATTCTTTTTATGATGATTTTAATTTGGAATGTACATTTTTACGTTTGAAACAGGATATCCGTTCACCATTAGCGATGCCGTCAGGACTCCGCTACATTGACAAGCAGGATGGAGAGCAGTATTCGCATAAAGTGGTAGTGGTTGGTTATAAGAAAGTGGTATCAGATTTCGGGTGCGATATAGTGATTAAATCGTGAATAACCAAAAAATTGGTTAAAAATGCGTTGGTGGTGAGAATGTTGCTGTTTGACGATTTGTCGGGTTCACATCTTTTAATCACTTTTAGTGAATGTGAATGCGACTTTAGGCCACGACATATTGTTTTATAGGTGTAGTTTAGAAAAAAGGACCCTACATCCCTCGTCCTTAATTGTCGAGTAGAGATTACTGGAGATTAAGGCTCTCATAAATAAATAGTTGAAACGGCAAGGGCGGAGCGCATGAGTGCTCCGCCCTTTGTGTTTGATGCAGCAATGTGGTGCTATTTTGAGAATTGGAACAGCAATACGGTTTGGCGTGTGTCGCAGCTGCGGTGGTGTGAGTCAAGCAGTTGGGTCACGTTGTAGCCCCGGGCGATGAGTTGCGGGCGGATGGATGCTATGTCGGTTTCACCAATGAGGAGGTATCCCGACCGTGGGAGTCGGGCTGTGTCGAGCACTCTCAGACGGTCATCAAGATAGAAATTGATGGTATAGTAGCGTAGCATGTCGGTGCCCACCCAAGAGTAAACGATGCTGTTGCGTGGCACAATGCTGTCCACGGCCTGAGCCACAGGGCGGTCGCTTTTGGCTCCGAGCACCACCGGAAGCACGCCTCCGGCGGTGAACCAGAGCATGACGAGGGTGGTGGTCACTGCTGCATTGAAGCAGAACAAGGGCTTGCGGCATAGCAGCAGATACAATGTCTGCAATCCGCAGGCCATGCATGTGAGGAGGAGGCCCCATGCCACAACCCCGTGGGGAATCTGTGCCAACAGTGAGGCCATAGGGCCGTGTGCCAACGGCATATCGCCCCGGTAGCGGGCGTATAAGAGAAGCGCAGGCACAATTACGGCAAGGGCCGCTATGATGCCGCAGTAGGTTTTGAGGAGGCGGCGAGCGGCGAGAGATCCGTTGGCCAACCACAGCACGAGTAGCGTGAGCATGTAGGCCATGAACGGATACATCGGCAGGAGATAAACGCTGCGCTTGCTTGAGGGGATGCAGTAGAAAATGAAGATTACGGCGGCGCACACAGTGGAGTAGAGGGTGGCGGGGTGCATGCGGCGCATTCTTGTCCAGCTGTCGCCGATCCAAGAGGCGTGGGCAAGGACTTTCCACCTTGCCACGAACAAAGCAAGGAGTGCGAGCAGCGTGTATGGAAGCCATCCGGCAATCAGGGTCACAATGTTGTACCACCAAGGGTTGACATGCGATTCATAGCTCATGGTGCCGGTGAGGCGGCCGAAGTTTTCTTCCCAAGCAAGGTCAAAAAATTCCTGACCGCCCATGTGCCATGCGGCGATGTACCATATAGCCGGGATGATGAGTGCAAGTATGCCCGAGGCCACCATTTTGCCAAAAAGAGGCAGAAATCTGTCGCCGCGCATCAGGCCGTATATTCCCAAACAGAGGCACGGCAGCAATATAGCCACCGGTCCTTTGGTGAGCATGCCCATGGTCATTAATACAATGGCGGTCCAAGGGAGTCCCCGGCTACCACGGTGGCGGTAGTTGTAGAGGGAATAAAGCGCTCCCACCATGCATGCGGTAAGCACCATGTCCACGCGGCAGGCCATTCCTGCGCGCCACACTTCGATGCAGCTTGCCATGATGAGGGCTGTCATGCCTCCCCGGCGTCGGGAGCCGGAGTGCCGTTTGAAAAACTTGTAGGTGGCCACACCCATGGCTATGACCGCAATGGCGCTTGGCAGGCGTGAGGTGAACTCCGACACCGAGCCTGTAAGGAGCGACAAGAGGGCTATGCACCAAGCCAAAAAGGGTGGTTTGTAGGGTATGTCACCGCCAAAACTCTCGGGCAGAATCCAATTGCCGGTCTGGAGCATAGATACGGCCACAATGGCCTCGCGTGGTTCGCCCTTGGTGTTGAAAAGAGACATTCCGAGCCATGGCAGGAATGTCAATGCCAATAGAATCAGCACTATAAGGGTGGAATGTCGTCGTAGCAGGTCCGATATGTTCATATTTATTTCAGGGTATGTGAGGGCAAATATACTGAAAATTCCTAAATTTGCATTCCTGTTATGTCACAACACCGCTCATTGCTCATAATAAACCCTATAGCGGGTACATCGTCAAAGCAGCAGCTTCCAGAGGCCGTTGCCCAAGCTCTTGCATCGCTGAATACCGAGCTTACGGTGCGCTACACCACCGGCAGCGGCGATGCCACTCAGTTTGCGCGTCATGCGGTGGCTGAAGGGATGAACGCCGTGCTTGCAGCCGGTGGCGACGGCACGGTGAACGAAACTGCCAAGGGGTTGTCGGGAAGCAATGTGCCGCTGGGCATAATACCATGCGGGTCGGGCAACGGGCTGGCCCGTCACCTCGGCATACCGCTGGATATACGCGGTGCCTTGAATGTGCTGAAACTGCAGAACGTGGTGGACTGCGATCACGGCAGTGTCAACGGCAAACCGTTTTTTTGCACATTCGGCATAGGGTTTGACGCGGCTGTAAGCGATGTGTTTGCGCGCTCCAAGCAACGCGGCAAGCTTACCTATGTGCGCTCAACGGTGGAGCAGTATTTCTCGTATCAGCCCGAAACGTACGCCATATCGGCCAACGGCACCGACATTACTGAAAAGGCATTTCTGGTGGCTGTGTGCAATGCGTCGCAGTATGGCAACAATGCATATATAGCTCCCCGCGCGTCCATTACTGACGGACTTCTGGATGTGACGGTGGTGCATGCGGGCAATCTGCTTACCACGGCTCTCGTGGGCCTGGACCTGCTTACGGGGATGATAGAGGAGAATATGCTTACGCACACATTCCGTTCGGCGGAAATCATGATCAGCCGCTCGGCACCCGGTGTGGTACACCTTGACGGTGAGCCGTTGACCATGGATGCGGAGCTGCATATAAAATGTCATGCGGGTGCGCTGAGGGTGTTTACTCCCACGAGTGACACACCGTTCGTGCCTATCATCACTCCCGCGCGCGACATGATGCGCGATCTGCGCTCGCAGCTGCGCACCCTTCTGCACATATAAGAGCCGGCTCTATCTATCCCGGTTCTATCTATCCCGGCTTTATCTATCTAAGGGGGCCATATCGTTTCGGTATTGGTAATGTGATTTTTATTTTTTAACTTTGCGGCGAAAATTTATGCACACCATGGACCGTAAAGTCAGAGTAAGATTCGCGCCCTCACCCACAGGGCCTCTTCATATAGGCGGCGTAAGAACCGCACTGTACAATTATTTGTTTGCACGCCGCAACGGAGGCGACATGATACTCCGTATTGAGGATACTGATTCACAGCGTTTTGTGCCGGGAGCCGAAGACTATATCAATGAGGCTCTTGCATGGCTGGGGATAAAGATTGACGAGGGCGTGAGAGAGGGTGGCGCATACGGGCCCTACAAGCAGAGCGAGCGCCGCGACATCTATCGCGAGCATGTGAAGATGCTGCTTGACAACGGCAAGGCTTATGTGGCGTTTGACACTCCTGCCGAGCTGGAAGCTGCGCGCGCTGCCACGCCCAATTTTCAATACGATGCATCTACCCGTGGAAAAATGCGCAATTCACTCACTCTCGGTGATGAGGAAACGGCAAGGCTTATAGCCGAGGGCACACCTTATGTGGTGCGATTCAAGATTGAGCCGGGCCGCGATGTGGAGGTGAACGACCTGATTCGCGGCAAGGTTACCATCAACTCGTCGGTGCTGGATGACAAGGTGCTGTACAAGAGTGCCGATGACCTGCCCACCTATCACCTTGCCAATATCGTGGACGACCATCTGATGCTTGTGAGCCATGTGATACGCGGTGAGGAGTGGCTGCCGAGCGCTCCGCTGCATGTGCTGCTGTATGAGGCTTTCGGGTGGAGCGATACGATGCCGGAGTTTGTGCATCTGCCGTTGCTTCTCAAGCCTGACGGCAAAGGCAAGCTGTCGAAGCGCGACGGCGACCGTCTGGGATTCCCGGTGTTCCCGCTTGAATGGCACGACCCCAAGAGCGGCGATGTTTCCGCAGGATACCGCGAGAACGGTTATTTGCCCGAGGCGGTGATCAATTTCCTTGCGTTGCTTGGCTGGAATCCCGGCGATGACACAGAAATAATGAATATGGATGAGCTGATAAGCCGGTTCAGTTTTGAGCATTGCAGCAAATCGGGTGCAAAATTTGATTTTGAAAAAGGCAAGTGGTTCAATCATAAGTATCTTCAGGAGAAGTCGGCTATGGAGCTGGCTCAGATGTTCAAGCCTGTGCTGGCACAGAATGGCGTTGACACCACCGCTTTCAGCGATGAATATATTGCCCGCGCGGTTGATCTGGTTAAGAGCCGCATCAGCTTTGTGCGCGATTTGTGGACACATGCAAAATTCTTTTTTGTGGAGCCTGAGGAGTACGAGGCCAAGAGTGTGCGCAAGCGCTGGAGCGAGGATACCCCGCGCATAATGGGCGAACTTATAGAGGTGCTCAAAGGGCTGGATGATTTCTCAAGCGCGGCAGCCGAGCCGGTGGTGCTTGGCTGGATAGAGCAGAAAGGCTATCATCTCGGCAATGTAATGAATGCATTTCGTCTGGCAGTGGTGGGAGAGTGCAAGGGCCCGCACATGTTTGACATAACTGAGCTGATGGGCGTGGATGAAACCGTGCGCCGCATACAGCTTGCCATAGAGCGCATTAAACCCTCGGAAGCCTAAATATTGACAGAAATCCGTCAGCATGAATTTGCTTTATAACACCGGTATCCGTGCTTATGCTCTCGGAGCCAGGGTATTTGCACTCCGCAATGCCAAGGCCAACCGCATGGTAAAGGGGCAGAAACAGACTATGGAGCGTTTGCGCCAAGCGTTGCAGCCCGGGAAAAAATATGTGTGGGTGCATGCGGCATCGTTGGGCGAGTTTGAGCAGGGGAGGCCGTTTATAGAGCGTTTGCGCCGAGAAAAGCCCGAATATGGGGTGGTGCTTACATTCTTTTCTCCGTCGGGTTACGAGGTGAGGCGCAATTATGCCGGAGCCGATGTGGTGTGCTATCTGCCGTTTGACACTCCGCGCCGTGCCAAAAAGTTTATTGAGACTGTGAATCCGGCCATGGCGGTGTTTGTGAAATACGAGTTCTGGGGCAATTATCTCAAGGAACTTAAGCGCCGCAACATACCCACGTACATCATATCGGCCATATTCCGTCCCACACAGCCGTTTTTCAAGTGGTGGGGAGGCATGTTCAGGCAGATGCTCGCATGCTACAGAACCATATTTGTGCAAGATTCGCGCAGCGCGCAGTTGCTGTCGTCAATCGGGGTGCGCAATAATGTGATTGTGGCCGGTGACACTCGCTTTGACCGCGTGACTGATATTCTCAATACCACAGTGGAGATGCCGGCTGTGGAGAAATTTACTGCGGGCGCACCGCTGACCATTGTTTTCGGCAGTTCATGGCCGCAGGATGAGGAACTGTATGCTCCGTGGCTTAAGGCGCATCCCGAAGTGAAAGCCATTATTGCGCCGCATGAGTTTGATGAGGGGCGCCTTGAGGCTTTGCGTCATACGGGTGCCGGTAAGGGCGTGATGCTCAGTGAACTTGATGCCGATGCTGACGCATGCAAGGATGCACAGGTACTGGTGGTGAACTGCTTCGGAAAACTTTCAAGCCTGTACCGCTATGGTCAGGTGGCATACGTGGGCGGCGGTTTCGGCGAAGGGATACACAATGTGAACGAGGCTGCGGTGTATGCCATGCCGGTGCTTTTTGGTCCCAAACACAAGAAGTTCAAGGAGGCTACCGACCTGATAGCCTGCGGTGGAGGCTTCACGTTCACCAACCGCGCCGAGCTTGAAGCGCTTCTGGATATGATGCTTGAGGATGGCGGCAAACGGATGTCAGCCGGAGCCAAAGCCGGGGAATATATCGAGCGCAACCTCGGGGCTACGGACAAGGCGTTCAAAGAAATATTTGGAACCAGCTCTAAATTTTGAGAGAACCGACTCTAAATCTTGATAAATGTTTTGGTGCGATACATCGCCAGAAGTATCATAAACACGATGAGATAGTTGGCGGTGGTTAGCCACGTGTCCCACCATTGTCCTAAAATAGGCTCAAGTCCCCAAGATACGGAGGCGGCTATGCTCCTGAAATTTACAACTTCCCCAAGAATGTAGGCTGTTATGGAGTTCATGCCATAGATTTTGAGCCACAGCAGGCCTGTGGTGTGATGCTTCACATCCACCCACCAATGCATGATAGCCATAAGCAAAAAGCATATTCCGCCCGACAGCAGTGTCATGCTTCCGCTCCATATACGTTTGATTATCGGGGTTTCAAGGCTCCATAGCATTGCCACGGCTATAAGTGCGCACCCTGCGGCCGCCAGCCTGACTGTGGCGCGGGTGGAGTAGCGGCGTATGATTCGCGAGGCAAAAGTGCCGAGCATTACGGTGACTCCGAAAGTTAGGCTGCTCCATATCCATGTGTAGGTGATGTCGCCGCGCATGGTGCCGAGGACCATTGCGTCAATGCGTGCCGCGAAGTTGTGCTCCACGGTCCAGTCGCCTATGGCGCTCATGGGTATGGAGTAGCACAGGAGCAGGCCGAGAGTGAGCCAAAGCTGCATGCGGAGATTGAAGCAGAGCATCAGAATGCTTGCAAGGAGGTAGCCGGCAGCTATGGCCTGCAGGGTGTTGGTGTACCAAAGCCATTCGGCAGGCCGGAAGCTGAGGAGGTTGCCCTGTACTACCATGCCAAGTATCCAGAGCACTATGACCCGTTTGGCTACATGGAGCCAAGCATGGCGCAGGGGCACATCGCCGCGCAGATATTTGGAAAAAGAAAACGGCATTGCGGCCCCGGTCATGAAAAGGAACAGCGGCATCACTATGTCCCAGAAGCGGAACCCGGTCCATACTTCGTGGTCAAGCTGGTACATCAGGCATTGCCATGCCGGGTGGTCAAAATGCCGGCCAACGGATATGAGCACGGGCTGAAGCCCCACCAGCAGAAAGAGGTCAAGGCCCCGCAGAATGTCAAGTGACTCAAGCCGGGAATGTCTGTTCATGGCTCAAAGATAGAGATTCGCGGGGAAACACACAAATCGGTGCAACTTTACTGCTTCAGAATTGTTGAGTTGTAAAAGCAAAACAATAGAATTATGTCACAAAATCGTCTTCATCCCACCGACAGAGTCAAGGTAGTAGTGTCGCTCGGCTCTGAAACCTACATATTTCACGGCTCCGGCTTCAATACTATTGACGAGGCTATCAGAACGGCTTTTGATGCGTCGCCGTTCAGCAACGTGAATATAGAGGATTGCGTCTTTACGGTGCAGAATATCGACACGGCCACTTCGGCCCGGTATCGCGTGAATGCCGGCAACAATGTCAGGATATTGCCTGTGGAATAGAACTTTTGCACAAAAAACGCTCCGATGAGCCATTTTTATGCTCCATAATGTGACAAGTAAGCCGGAAAATGGTTATCTTTGCCAGACAATGAGGCTTTTTGCCACCTGATATGAGAGTAAAAATACATAGAGAAGGCACTAATATATTGATTATCTTGCTTCTTATGCTTGCCATAATCAATGTACCGTCGTGGATGTTCATTCGTCCGCTGGCCATTCCTATTGTGTTTACTTCCATTTCGGCAGTGGTGTTTCTGCTCGTGCTCAATTTCTTCCGTTCGCCGCGCCGCAATTTCACCGGAAATGAGGAAAATGTGGTTGTGTCGTCGGTTGACGGCACGGTAGTGGCACTTGAGGAAGTGTATGAGGGGGAGTTTCTTCATCGCAGGGCTATTCAGCTGTCGGTGTTCATGACAGTGTTCAATGTGCATGCCAACTGGTTTCCGGTCAACGGCACGGTAGAGGCCGTGCGGCATCACAACGGTCGTTTCCTGTCGGCCTATCTTCCCAAGAGCAGTACCGAGAACGAGCGCGCGAGCATACTCATCCGCACCGAAAGTGGTCATCAGATTCTTGCCCGCCAGATAGCGGGCGCCATAGCACGGCGCATTGTGACCTATGCCTATCCGGGTGTGGAGGCGTCTATTGCCGACCACATGGGCTTTATCAAATTCGGTTCAAGAGTGGATATTTTTCTGCCTCTTGATGCAGAGATTCTTGTGGAAATAGGCCAAAAGACCGTGGGAGGCATAACCGAGGTGGCGCGTCTCAAGCCCATTGGTGCTTCCACTTGATTTGTTTCAAAAAATATAACTGATGTTCCGCACCATTAAAGCATATATTCCCAATACGATAACTTGCCTCAACCTTTTGTCGGGCACCATGGCGTGTGTCATGGCTTTCAATCTGTATCATACTGTCGGAGGCATGCTCGGCTATGAGTGGGCATTCCTGTTTATCGGGGCGGCGGCAGTGTTTGATTTTCTTGACGGTGCAATGGCCCGTCTGCTTCACGCCTACTCCGATATGGGCAAAGAGCTTGACTCGCTGTCCGACCTCGTGAGCTTTGGCCTTGCGCCCGCCATGCTGGTGTTTAATTACATGAACTATTTTCATCCGGGCATATCGGCGTGGTCGTTCATATCGCTGTTCATGGTGGCGATGGGTGCCCTGAGACTGGCAAAATTCAATATTGATACGCGTCAAACCACTTCCTTTATCGGATTGCCCATTCCGGCCAATGCCATATTTTGGGTGGGTATGCTGGCGTGGCTTATCGATACGGCTTATCCCGGCGATCTGGTAATGGCTGTGATGGTGGTGGGCATGTCGCTGCTGATGGTGTGCAATCTGCCCATGTTCTCGCTTAAGTTCAAGAACTTCAATTTGGCCGACAACTATCGCCGCTATCTGATTATTATCGCGGCAGTGCTGTTTGTCGGTGTGGGTGGTATCCCCGGATTGGCGTGGACCATCATGTTCTATCTGCTGCTTTCGCTTGCAGACAGGATGTTTTCGCCCAAAGCTGCGCAATAAGAGCGCATTTGGGGCGTTTAAAATTCGTTGAACACACTTTCTACATTCCGTTACTGTTACTATGTCGTTTGGATCTTTTTTACTTGTTATACTTCTGATATTTATCGGCGTGTGGCTATTTCGTGCCTATCGCAGGATGCGCAGAGTCTATCGCATGCTGTTTTATGGCGAAATGCCTCAGGAGTCCGGTAAGAAACGCACCCGGCGCACCTCCGGACATGAAAATTCGCGTCCACGTTCTCAAAACAAGGTGTTTACCGCCCAAGACGGGGAATATGTGGAGTTTGAGGAGATAAAAGGAGCATCTTCAGAATATGTGCATGCCTCGTCCACCACATTTCAGGTGGAGGAGCAGGTTGAGGATGCCGAATGGGAAGATATTAAATCCTGAGTTGCCGTATGCCGCAATATTATATAAGTGAGCTATATGACTTTTTTGAGCAATTGAGGGCCAACAACAATCGCCCTTGGTTTGCGGCCCACAAGAGTCAGTATCAGGAGTTGCGCCAAGCATGGCTGGCCGATGTTGACCGCATGATAGCTGCCATGGCGCAGTGGGAACCGGCTCTTGCGCATCTTGAGGCCAAACAGTGTGCCTATCGCATTTACCGAGACACCCGTTTTTCGCCTGACAAAACACCGTTGAAGCTTAATTTCTCTGCCGCGTTTGCGCCCGGAGGCAAAAATGACTTTCATGCCGGTTACTATATCGAAACCGGTATCCGTCCTAATGGATCAGGCCTTTACGGCGGATTGTATTGCCCTGACGCTCCGATGCTCAAAAAACTGCGCCACGCTATTGTGGATAACATTGAGGAGTTTGAGGAGATTATTCATAATCCTGAGTTGGAAAAAGAGTTTCCAGGATGGGTCGGGGAGCAATTGAAAACCATACCCAAAGGTTGGCCAAAGGATCATCCACAGGCCCCCTTGCTGCGCTTAAAGGATTATGGCAAAGCGCATTTCTGCGACAAGGAGTTTTTCTTGGACCCGGCATGGCCGGAGCGTTCCGCACGCCTTTTTGAGCTGCTCAAGCCCATGAATGATTTCCTCAATTACAGCATAGACGAATAAAAGAGCGAAAAAACTTTCGCATAAATTTGCACAATATAAAATTTAGAGCTACCTTTGCATCGCTTTTCACAAGAAGCACCAACGGAGATTCGCTAGCTCAGCTGGTAGAGCACAACACTTTTAATGTTGGGGTCCTGGGTTCGAGCCCCAGGCGGATCACCAATAAAACAAGCCAAATTGCTAATCCACAGCGATTTGGCTTGTTTCTTTTCTTAAAACTGTCCTCCTTTTGTCCTCCTAATCCGGGGTCAGCGGATTTTAAGGGGTCAGCTGCAAAACCCGGTTGAAATGTTAAAAAACTACCCGAGTGTAAATTTATTTTTAGGGGATAGTTTTTGGACTAACATAGAAATGCTATCATAGCGCATTGGCAAACAATTGCTTATATAAGCAAAGAGATATAAAAATATTGAGCCACATAAATCATCCCCAACTTGCCCAAAAATTTAACAACCGATTATTTACACTGACCCATTTTAAGGGTCAGGCCGCCGACAATGCGGATGCGTGACAACATATTGTAGTCAGTTATGATTTTTTGCCATCGAGACGCTTTCTTTCTGCTTCGAAGGCTTCGAGGATGTGGATTTCGACAGGAGATAGTTGATATTGGGTGCGCTCACGGAAATTGTCGTATTCCTCATTGGCTTTCAGTTTAGCAACTTCGGCTGACACGGTTCCTGCATGGTCCAGCAATTCTTTACCCGACAGCTTCAGGAAGTCGTCGAGCTTCTGAATCCAGTCTTTCATATACATCGGGACGTGACTCTTGGCCTGAAGCTCGGCAAAGTCAAGATATAGGTTGACGATTCGGTTCAGCATATCGACTTCCTCTTCCGACAAATAATTCTTCGCAATCTCGGCCTCATGTTTGGTTGGCATGGCTCCTCGCCACGAAGTCAAACCCATGAAATTGTTTTCAGCATTGGCACGGTCGTAGATTACCTCTGCGGCAGTATGTCCGTGCGCGGCAAAGTGCATCTTGTTCTGAACAGTCTTGAAGAACTGTTGTGTGATGGAGGTGCGAGGGTCATAGTCTATGCTGAGGGCGTAAATCTCCAGCACCTTGCGATAGAACACCTTTTCAGAGCTGCGGATATCGCGTATGCGGGCTAACAGCTCATCGAAATAGTTTCCTTGTCCGGCGTTTTTGAGCAAATCGTCATTAAGCACGAATCCCTTAATCATGTACTCTTTTAACACCTGGGTTGCCCACTGGCGGAACTGCACGCCACGATGCGAATTGACACGATACCCCACGCTGATAATCATGTCAAGATTATAAATGGGAATCTTACGCTCAACCTGTCGTTTCCCTTCCGTTTGAACTTGTGCAAAAAATGCACAAGTTGAATCGGCGGTTAATTCTCCTTCATCGTAAATTCTTTTGATATGCCGCTGTATGGTTGAGCGGTCGCGCTGAAACAGCTCCGCCATCTGGTCAGCCGTGAGCAACACAGTCTCATTGGAGAGCCGAACCTCAATCTTCGTCTCACCTCCTTGCGTCTGAAATAATATAATCTGTCCGCTGTCCATATCAATCATTTATTAATAATCATCGTCCATCATGTCATAGTCGTCCTGCTCGTCAAGGAAATCATCGTATGATTGAGAATATCTACCGGAATTCCAATCATTCTGAAATTCATGACGACCGCTGCTATGATAATCACCGTCATAGTCTCCGAGATGCAGACAGGAACGATTATTGCGCATGAATATATCCAAATCATCAAGATCCTCAGAATTGTCGGAATCATCAATTAAATTATTACCGACATCTGTAACTGCATCATCTGAGGCTATTTCCTCATCGAGATTGCCGTTCTGATGTTCACTGTTTCCGTTAATTGAAACTCCTGAAACCTCTGTGCGCGAATCATGCTCTGTTGTGGGCTTCCTGAATTTATCAAACAACCAGCGAAACAAGAAAAACTCACCGATGTAATTCCAAAATGTCATATCAGTCGATTCCGTTAATGATGTCATACAGATTCTCGAACTTGTCCACAACTCCGTAACGGGTGGTGTGGGTCGAGATAGAGTTAAAAAGGCGCTTGGCACATTCGGTCTTGGCTTTTTCAACGCCTCGGAGTTCCATATTGTCAAGCGACCCTTTTGTCTCTGCAACAAAGAAAATATGACGGACTGTCCCTTCCTCAAAAACTATCGCCCAGTCGGGAGCATAGTAACCAACCGGTGTTGGTATTTTAAGCTTGCGCGGCAGTTTGGCAAAGATAAGGACTTCCGTGGCTGATTGCAATGAAGCTGCGAAGTTGCGCTCACCATCGCTATCGTAGGCTACGTATGGCGTGATATGCTTTGACAACTCAATCGCCTTGTTGACATTCAGTCTACGCTCCGGCACGAAAATCGTGCTGTCGTATGGCTCGGCCTTCGTGGGATTGTAGGTAATATGGTCAACAATCATTGTCGCCTTTTCTTCGCGGATAGCTTTGATGACGTTGCGAATAAATTCTTCCGGGTTATTTTTGAAGAGAAACGCTTTCAGGCCGATGCCTTTAAGGATTTTCACAACAGTGCGACGGGTTAAACGAGCGCCTTTAGCAATGTCACCGACAACATCGTATGGAACAGACGAGGTACATACATCCGTTAACTCACGTGTTGTCGATTTAGTATTGCCAAATTCTGTGACTTTCTCTTTATCCTGTTGGCCTGTAACCATCACATATTGAAGTTTGGTTACAGTGAGATTTTTCTTCAGATTGGCAATTGCTTTCTCAATAAGTTCCTCGCTGTCGTAATGAACGGTATAGACATATTTGTGGTTAATCTCGTTCCAGAGTTTCTGAAAACGCTTGTCTGTAAAGTTGTCGTTAAGTTCATTCGCCGGAGTTGACGCAGATACTTCCTCAACCATATTTTCCAGCACCTTGGGATTGAAGATTCCGGCAATCAATGTCTGCATTCCTTCTTCGATATTTTTTATCGGAGAGTCGGCGGGCAGAATCATCAGCTCGTTTGCCTTTGTATCGGCATGATATTTCGACGTGAGATTACCTTCGCGAGTAACGTATCCGCTCTGATATAGATAACCCAGAATCAGAGTGGCATCCATAAGGTCGATGGTATGTTTCTCTCCATTGGAATCTGTTACAACCTTGCCGATAAAGTAATCCTGTGAGGCAGCAGTTACGCGGTCGCGCAGTGCCTCACGGGTTTCGCGTTGCAAGGCTGTAGTGAAGTCCGTGTAGCTTTCATTGGCAATCACGGTCAGTTGGTTCACCTCGTGAACATCCTCGCCGAGCAGTTCCTTATCCTGGCGAATACCATTCTTGTCAACGCAGATGCGCAAGCCTCGACCAACCTCTTGACGTTTGGCGGTTGCCGAATTGCTATGGCGCAGTGTACATATCTGGAATACATTCGGATTATCCCAGCCCTCACGGAGTGCCGAATGGGAGAAGATAAAGCGGGTTGGTTCTTCAAAACTTAGCAGCCGTTCCTTATTCTTTAGGATAAGATCGTATGCCGAGGTGTTGTCCTCAGAATCTTTCTCTTTTGAATTGATTGTCCGACCTTTCTTGTCAATAGAAAAATAGCCCTTATGTGTTTCGTATGGTTTGAAACTTTGCAGGTATCTGTCGTAAGGAGTATCAAAGATTGTAATAAAATCGTTGACAATCCGAGAGTATTCTTCCTCGAAGATACGCTGGAACTTCCCCTTGACTTCATTGCCGTCCTCGTCATATTGGCGATAGTGGCTCACTTCATCAATGAAGAAAAGGGAAAGGCACTTGATGCCGCGGTTAAAAAGTTCCTTTTCTTTCGTAAGGTGGGCAATGATGGTCTGCCGGATTTGAACGCGCTGGATGGCTTCCTCGTTGGTATCGCCGACCACATCGCCGCAATAAATCGTCGTTCCGTTAAGGAACGTGACATAGCCACGGCCACGAGGATTTATTTCGGAGATAACGAAGTCCTCATATTGAGCAAGTCCTGTCGCGGCAAAAAGTGAATCGCCGGTGGCGAACTTTTTCACTTCGCGACGGATAGAGCCATCGGCCCGTTTGCACTCCAGTTCAATGCGTACCTCCGGCGGACGCTTTGGCGACAGCACCATACCGTCGATATACATATATCCGCTCGTTCCTTTGAGATTCTTGACCTCGAAGCCCTGCACCTGAATACGCTTGACAAGCTGTTCTCGGTAAGCGTCGTAGGCATCGAGCGCATATATGGTATCGTGCTTGGTTTTATGTGTGGCAGAATAGTTGAGCACAAAGAGCGGCTTGAACTTGGAGAGCGCTCCCTGAGTAGCGGCACCTTCCATCTTCTGAGGTTCGTCCATGATTATAATTGGACGGTTAGCGGCTATGACATCAATCGGACGGCGCGAGCCAAATTCATCACGCTTCGAATAGATGATACGGCTCTCCTTGCTGCGGCCACCCTCTTTGAGGGAAGCGGCAAATGCCTGAGTATTGATAATCATTACCGATACACCGCTGTCTTGCGAGAACTGGTCGAGCTGATTGAGGTTCGAGCTGTTATAGACAAACCAACGGGCTTTCTTGCCGTAATGCTCCATAAAGTGATCTTCGAGCATACGGAAAGACTTCGCCACACCCTCGCGGATGGCGATGCTCGGCACAACGATGATGAACTTGCTCCAGCCATACTGCTTGTTGAGTTCAAACATCGTTTTGATATAGACGTAAGTCTTGCCTGTGCCGGTCTCCATTTCGATGTCGAGATTCACCACACCGTGGCCATCGCTCAGTGATGTGCTTGGTACGATTTGGTTCTGAATCTGAATATCGCGTATATTGTCGAGAAGCCGCTTCTTGTCAAGCTCTACATCGGCATTGCGGTAGCCCGCTTCTTCCTCCTCGGAGAAAAGCGTACCTTTGGCAAGTTTGCCGACGTCGCGGCGGTAGTGTTTCGGGTCACGTTTTGGTTGTCCCCGGAACACATTCACCGTATCTTCGACAGCCTCCGTCTGATATCCTTGTATCTTAAACTGAAACTTCATTACTTCGGCAAAATGTTTTTGGCCCATTCGGGGACAGATTCGACATACAGCTTGCCTAAATCCCCGTCGCGGAGTCTGAAAAGAGGCTGCGCCTTGACATCTTCGAGCGAGTTGTCATACACATAAAGTCGGTCAACCTCCGGCGCGATTTCAGCGCAGTTCGCAATAGACTTTATGTAGCGCGAGATGATTTTGGGGATAGGCACATCATGGCCGCCTTTCATCACACGGCGGGCGATACGCGCCGCGTTGATGGTGGGGTTGGCGGTCGAGATGAAGAAAATTCTCACAAAATATCCGGCTTGCTTTGCGCGACGGATAAAGTCGATTTTGTCGGGGGCCGACATTACGGTTTCAAAAATCAGACTTTCACCGTTAGCGAGACAGCGTTCACGCCATTGCTCGCAATAGAGAGCGGCCTCGCGCACAGCCTCGGGAGAGTTCCAGTTGCCGAACTTCTCCTGAGCCACAATGTCGGGGTTGATATAAACCGCGTCTTCGAGCCATTCGCTCGCAAGCACTTCCGAAGTTATTGTAGTCTTGCCCGACCCATTGGGGCCGGCAATGACAATCAGCAGCGGTGCGTGTCCTTCCTTTCTCATTTGTTATCGGATTGAGTTGCACCACGCTTTTTAGCCTCGTCGCTTGCGCGGCGAAGTTCGGCGAAAAACTTCTCGTCAGACTCGCGGTTGGTTTCCCTTACCTTTTCAGCCGCATTTTCCATCAGCTGACCTAACTGTTCATCGCTCGGCTCATGGCGAGCGTCGAAGCGGTATGATTGAAATTCTGCTTGTGTCATATTTGAGGCTTTTGGTTTTAGGCTTTAGGTGTTAGATTTGTACGATAGGCTATCAGTGCGTTCAGCATTTTGCTTAATTCAATCATCAAGGAAGATGCTGAGTCTGTCTGATGTACTTTGAAATATCCCAGTCTATGACAAATTTTGATTTGAGTCTCTAATTCCAGTAAAGACCCCCTTGATATTGTTAGAAATTTGATAAACTCTTTATCCGAATTCCTGCCATGCCCTTCAGCAATATTGGAAGGGATAGATACAACTGCTCTTCGCATCTGGTCCGCTAATGCATATGTTTCTTCCCTCGGCAATAGTTTTATCAAGGAATAAATCTCGACTGTGAGATCCATTGCCTTTTGCCAAACCTTCAAGTTTTTATAATCACTTGTCTGCATCTCTAAAGCCTAACATCTAATATCTATCATCTACAATATATGGGTTGTTATCTTCTTTTCGTTGGAGTAGGATTCGATAATTTGGTCGAAGTTGTCGAGCACATTGTCATTGGCAGCGGAAGCGTCACGGATAACAAGGTGCGTAGGGAGTAGCTTAGCCATTTCTTTGATGGTCGTTTCGTTAACGTCTTTGTCGAAACAAGCCAGCAGGTAATCATCATCGACTGAGAACACTTCCTTACCAGCGACTTCCTTACGCTCGATCTTTGCTGAGAGTTCTATGCCGAGGTCAAGCATAACCTGAAACAGCAGGTCTTCACCGGAGCGGTCGGCCTTGATGTTATCCACAAGGCTATCGAGGAGTGATGGCTCAAACTTATCGGGAGTATAGAATACATCCTCCATATTCGACGAGTCGAGTTTGAGGACACGGAAGCCGGTGTCAAGGTCTTGTCCTTGCAGCCCCGCTTCCTCCTTAATCTGTTTCCCAGCAAGGCGAATACGTTCTTCTCCAATCTTACAAATATTGCTAAAACCTTGATTCTTCTTTACTTCGCTCACAAGTTCGGGCAATTGAACAAGTATGAATTTACAATGAGTATTTTTCTCAGAGTTTGATTTCATGAGAGCATGTGCAGTAGATGCCGATCCTGAAAAGAAATCAAGAACAATAGAATCATCATTAAGATTAGCCAATGTAATTAATCGTTGCATAAGTCTGACTGGCTTGGGGCCATCGAACACGCCTTTATCACCAAATAAGGCAACGACTTCTTTAGCACCTTCTTGGCTATGCCCAACCTCCTTGTAAAAAAGGATTGAAGTTGGAGCCATGCCATCAAACTTCAACTCTGAAAGGAATCGCTTTATACAGGGGACACTATTGCCATCTGAGCCGAACCATATTCGATTGTCGGCGAGTCTCTCGCGGAACGCGTTCCGCGAGAGCCTCCAGCAGCGAGCTGCTGGAGGCTCTACAATACGCCCGGAGGGTGTTGTTATTGGATAGTCCGATTCCTTGTTGTATGTCTTCACTGACATATCGCTTGGCTTCCACGGACCTCTTGGGTCATTGTCTGGATTTGAATAGCGTGCATTAGCTTCTTCTGTTCGTTCCAATCGTCCAATCTTAAAAGAATCAATATTCTTTGCATACATTATTATGTAATCATGGCTATTAGAAACGAATTTTGCATCATTCTTGGGCGAATATGCCCTTTCCCATATCAATTGAGCGACAAAGTTGCGACCTCCGAATATTTCATCACATACTTTTCTCAGGTTGTCTTGTTCGTTATCATCTATGGAAATGAAGATAACTCCATCATCGCTCAATACATCGCGAGCGACTTTCAGACGAGGATATATCATATTGAGCCAGTCGGTGTGGAAGCGACCGTTGGCCTCGGTGTTGCGCTGCATGGGGTCAACGGTGAGGTTGCCCTCGTCATCATACAAGCCACTGCTTTGCTCAAACTCGTCGCGTCCTTGGGCGAAATCATCATTGTAGACGAAGTCGTTGCCGGTATTATAGGGTGGGTCAATGTAAATCATTTTGACACGGCCGAGATATGTCTCGCGAAGGACTTTGAGAATATCGAGATTGTCGCCCTCGATGTAGAGATTTTGCGTGGTGTCGAAGTCTACCGACTCCTCACGGCAGGGGCGCAAAGTCATATTTGTAGGCTCGTTGGCAAGACGCGACGCAGCCCGCTTATCAGACCAAGTGAACTGATAGCGCTCCTCACCCTCGTCCAGCACCTCGCCCGACAGCTCGGCCCGGAGTTTGTCAAAGTCTATGGCAAGTTCCGGCTTACCATCTTTATTTAGTCGCTCAGTGACGCACTGCGGAAACAACGCGGCTATCTTCGCCACATTGCCACCCACAACATCACGGCTCTGCATTTTCAATTTATCCATTGTTTTCGTAATTTAATTTCTCTACAAACATATCTGCAATTTCCTCAATAGTATAGTTGGAACTTATTAAGGCTATTGCATCGCTAAGCATTGGACTAAATTCTTTTGCTCTTTCAGGAGTGATATTGTGCCAGATTGGAAGAAGGAACTCTCCAAGTTGCGAGCCAAGACTAAAAAGGGCATTAAATTCTTTTTGCGTCCAATACTTCTGAATATAGAACTCAGAGAGAACTATTATAGCAAATTTCGATTGTCGAAGTCCTAAATCAATATTTTGTCTGATACTTTTACCCCAAGTAAGTATTTTTCTATCATACCATACTTTTACACCTCGTTGTAAGAGTGCTTCAACTAAGCTATCTACAAATGGCACTTTGTCTTCGGAGGCATGAGAGATGAACACATCGTATGCGTCTTCCGAAGATACGTTGATGAGCGGATAAATTTGTCTCATCTTTGATTGTTCAATTTGAACAGATTTAACAGTTTGGGTAAGCGACTTCATTTTCCGCTCATTTGCATCGGCAACCTTTTGTTGAGCCTTTTGACGTTTCTTTTCCTCTGACTCTTGTTCTTTAATTAGCTTCTTTTCTTCAGATAATAAAAGCTTTTCCTTTTCAGCTCTTTTCCTTTCGAGGTCTGCCATTTCTTTCTGATACTTAGTAGCTTCTTTTGCATATCTTTCGCTTTCAGCGATTTTAGAACGAACAGTAGATGAAGACTTTGATTTACGCGCATCTGATACAGCCTTGTTAGCTTTTGTCTCTGCCTCAGATGTACGCTTACGCTTATCGGCTATTTTTGTCGATAAGTCGTTTATTTCCTTTCGGTATCGTTGAATAGTGGACTGTATAGAAGAAATACTCATAGGAGAGATTTTAATTTTTTGATTTCAGCATATAATTCACGTTGTCTGCGTGGTTGAGTGGAGGACCGCATTTGACGTTCCAACGCTTCAACCTGACGTAATATTCGGTTACGTTCATCATCAACGCGAATTTGCTCTGTTAAAGAATTCCCCTTGGTAACTTCAAGAGAGCCGATGGTGGCGACAATATTATCCCACACGCTATCAAGGTTGAGACCTGATAGCGTAAGATTTACCGATTCAGAGGATTGCCAAGGAGCGGTAAATAACTTGGTGTGATACACGGCAAGTTGCAACATATCATTATGCTGGAGCGCAAAAATTATGCGGTGCGGTATGAGTTTAGATATAAGAAGAATATTCTTGGTGTCGTAATCTCGATGCTTCAACTCCACATTAATCACGAAAACGGCTTGCACCTCGCTACCGACAGCGATAGCCGGGAGAGTCTGAGGTGCAATGAAGTTAACGATTTCCATACGGGCAACATCCGTATCGAAAGCGTCGCGCTGTGCCTGTTTCAGCTCAAATTTTTTATAAAGTTGAGCTTTAGGCAATGGGCGGTTAACTTCAGTCGTTAGTGGTAGTCCGAGCATTATCTTGTATTGTTTGGATAAGTTTGTCAAATTGACTATCCTCTACCTTACTATCACTGCAACATTGGATTATTCCAAAAATGAATGACAATAATAAAGCGCATATAGCGACTATATAAGAACGATTGCTTATTTTTAACGCATCTTTACTGGTTCTTAATGATTCATTGGTAGTGAGCAGTGTTGCAGAATTTAATTTTTGTTGAGAGATATGTCTTCTGTCCTCTAATGAGTAGAATCCTTCGCGTACATACTCCTCTGCAATCGGCAAAGGGTAGATTATAGAATATGCAATCTTATCAAGATTGTAAGCGAAACTATTTGGGATAATTTGAGCATCTACGTTAGTCGCATACGTCATATTACCTTTTACTCCAAATATTTGATACTGAAAATCCCCAAATAATGAAAGAAAACTTTCATCTACACCATTTTCGACAAATTGATTTTTATCAGAATTAAAGGAGTATTTTTCTTTATCATATAATATCCTTTGCTTTTCAGGTAGGCGACTTGGTATTTCCAGTAACTTTACAAAATGTCGTTCTACTAATTCTTCGATAAAGAATACAAAGTCCAATACTGAGAATAAATTTTCACGAGTGGATTCCTCAATGGTTCTGTTCTCTCTATGAGGTGCATATACAAAAACTTGGGGAATTGGTTCAACATCCCATTTTAAAGCCAATATTGATAAGTTTTTTCGCAATAAGGGCGCAACCTGTAAATCTCGTAATTTACCAGATTGCTTATACGCAACTAATTGCTTAATAATCGTATTCTCCTTTGATGTGAATAGTCTCATAGTTGCCTTATTACGAGGAAACAAATCAGTTCAAAATCATCAAGTCCGCGGACTTGATTACCGAATAGCGCGTTGGGGTCTCCCTCAAAGAAAGAGAAAAGGTCGCTTTGCTCCTTTACTTTGACAATCGAGGCGATGGCATCACCGAGCAGACTGGAATATGTGCCCATGCGCTGTCCGTCACGGGTCTCGGCGTTGAACTTTCGGCATAGTTCGAGAATCGGCTCGGACTTGCCTCGGCATAGGTGACGCATCCGGTCGAGAAGCCCTTTCGGGTCGAGATGGTCTACAATCACCTCGGAGTCTTTCGAGATATAGACCATGTAGAACGGATGCAATCTGTTCTTGCGGTCGATGTTGATTTCGTTATTGCGATTTTTGAGAACAAAAATCACACCAGGAGGCGCGTCCTTATCGGAAGCGACAAGGGCATGAAGTCCCATCGGGGTATGTTCGATGTCGTGACCTTCACGAATATAGTCGAGCAAGTCAAGACGAAATTCGTTCAAACCCAAGTCCATGATTGAGACTCCGGTGTTCATTTCCTCAATATCGACGACTTCTTCTTTGAGGCGTTCCAACTGGTCGCGGCGATATTTGAGATCGCCCTGTTCTTCGGCAGAAAGCGGGTTATCATCGCCGGTGGCGGTGAGGACGGACACTTTCATGCGGGCCTCGACTCGACCTTTGAGATTGATGTAATCGTCAAGATCCATGTCTGGCCAATAGTTGACAAGCTGGATAACCGCGTTGCGCGAGCCGATACGGTCGATACGACCGAAACGCTGAATAATGCGCACTGGATTCCAATGAATATCATAGTTAATGAGGAAGTCACAGTCCTGAAGATTCTGGCCCTCCGAGATGCAATCGGTGGCGATAAGCACATCTATTTCCTCGTTGAGATTGGGATATAGGGAGGCTTTTTCTTTTGAGACGGGTGAGAATAGTGTAAGAACTTTATTAAAGTCCATCTTCTCCCGCAACTTCAACGTGCTGCGAGCATCTACGTCTCCTGAAACAAGGGCTGTGTTCAGCCCGGTACGCTCCTTGATGAGCGGTGCGATGTTCTCGTAGAGATACTGAGCCGTATCGGAGAAGGCTGTGAAGACGATAATCTTCTTGTTATCGCCGTTTATGGGATTGGCAAACTTGTTGCGAATCTCCTCTATGAGCATTTGCAGTTTGCTGTCATGTTCAGGGGTGATGTCGGCAAGCATGAACAGCAGCGTGTTCAGATTGTCGAGGTCTTTGGCGAGATAGCCACGCCACTGAACATAGTCCATATCCTCAAGCGCGATCTTCGTCTTCTTGTTTCCGATAAAGACCGTATCCTCTCTTTCGTTGAAGTCGAGTCCATATGAGAAGTCATAATCGCAAACCATGGATGGCGCTTGCTTGGCGGCAAGGTCATCGATGGCCTTTATCGTGGCTTCGATATATTTTCTGATTCGTTCAAGAGTAAGGCGGAACGAATTGACAGAACTTTCAAGACGTTTGAGCAGGTTGATGCTCATGAGTTGCCTGATGCCTCGTTCACGACCGCTGCGGGAGAGTCCTATAAAACGACCGTCTTCGCGCTCTTCCATATATTTCTCCAGCTTGCTCGGCAAAATGAAATCCGATGGAGTATATATAGCGAGGTTAAGCTCAGTCACACTGACAAAAATATCATTAAAGCTGACAGCCGTAGGCAGGTCAGTGAGTTTTGGAGCACGTGAGATCGGTTTCAATCGCTCTGGGAACTTGCCGATGTCGGTGGTATCGTAGTATTGCTCGATATGTTTGCGGGAGCGTGCAATGGTAACGCTGTCAAGGACTTCAAAGAAATCGAAGCTCAACATTTCGAGCAATATCTTTGTGGTGCGCTCCTCGACAGGGAGTTTGGACCAACGATTGAAAGCGGTCTGCGCCTGACGGAAAATATCGTCGAGAGAACTTGACGTTTTGAGTTGGGCATCCATTTGTGAACTGTCCCCCTCGTATGCGAGTGCAAGTTGATTACGCAGGTCATAGAAGCGGTTGTTGACAGGCGTTGCCGACAACATGAGCACCTTGGTCTTGACTCCGGCACGGATAACCTTGTTCATCAACTGGAGATAGCGGTTCTCGCGCGGATTTTCATCGTTTTCGTCTGTGGTGATTTTGCCGCCGTTGCGGAAGTTGTGGCTCTCGTCGATTACCACGAGGTCATAGTTGCCCCAATTTATATGTTCAAGGTCGAGACCATTGCTTTGGCCGGACTGACGCGACAGGTCGGTATGATAGAGAATATCATATCGCAGACGGTCGGCAACGAGAGGATTGTTTACATAGTTGCTTCGGTATGTAACCCAGTTGTCGTGCAGTTTCTTCGGGCACAGGACGAGAACGGACTTGTTGCGGTTCTCATAATATTTTATTACCGAAAGAGCGGTGAACGTTTTGCCGAGACCCACGGAGTCGGCAAGGATGCATCCGTTGTACTTTTCCAACTTGTTGATGATGGCAAGAGCCGCATCACGTTGGAAATTGTAGAGTTTATTCCAGATAACGCTTGACTTGAAGCCGGTGGCTTCATTCGGCAGCACATCTTCCGAAATATCTTCAAGGAACTCATTAAAGATATTGTAGAGCGTAACAAAGTAGATAAACTCCGGGGAGTTTTCTTTGTAAGCGTTGGTGATGTTGTCAAGCACTTCTTCCGTCACTACCTGTAATTGAGCGCCGTCGTTCCAAATCTGATTGAAGATTTGGAGATACTGCTGAGAAAACGGAGCTTCCAACCTATTGATGGCGGTGGCAATTTGATTGCCACGCTCACAGCCAAGTTCCACGGTAGTAAAACCGTCAAGCGGCAAATAAGTAGTATCATCGACGATAGCAAACGACGGCATACCGGCGTTTGTTCGGTTCGACTTAAAGCAAACCTTTTTACGAATCCACTCAGCGCACTCTTTGGCTACAGCTTTCAAAGAAAGCTCATTACGAAGCTTGATTTCAAACTCGGAACCATAGAGGTCGCGTTCTCGATTGAGGCGAGGAATATAAAACTCACGCTTCTGCTTGTCCGCCTTTTCTGTTATGAAAGAAGGGGAAGTGAAAATAAAGCGAAGTTCTGATATATCTGAGAGCTGCTCTTTCAACTCTTGAAATGCGTATATGGAAAAACACGACGCGGCAATAGCCACCTTGGAACCAGAGCGCAAGGTGGACGTCATATCGTCTTTCAACGTCTTATTTACGTTGTCTATAAATTCCATATAAATAAAATGAGAACACCCTAGTAGCATCTGAAGGCCGACCAAAGCCTGTAACGACTACGAAGGGGTTCTCAAAGTTTTCTCGGCTCTCGCCTTATGCCTTTGTGATAATTACTTGGTCATTTCCAGATTAGCGTTACTTAACAATTACAAAGTTACAAAATTTCCGTGAAAGTTTGGCAGTCAGGCATAAATAAATTTTAACGTCTGCCTAATACACCGCGTTTGGGCTGAGAGGGTTTCATCATTCGGTGGGCTTGCATCATGCAGCGGTAGGCGTAGCGGCGGTCATCTTCATCCGGATTGCGTCCCCATGGGAGCGATATGTCGCCACCTCCGCCTCCGAATGACTGGGCGAATTGGGTCGCTCCATCGAGATAGCCGAGAAACAGATACATGGCACACTTCAAAATCTCGTTAGGTCGCTCGGCTATTGCTGTGAGGAAATCGCCATCAATATCGGCTTTCAGCTCCGATGGTATTGCCGCGAATAGTTCACGGATATCAACCACAAGTCTGCCGAAGACGGCATCTGTCAGCCTCATGCGTATCTGTTCCTGATATTTGCTCGTCAAGTCAAGATAATCCCTTTGAGTATTATCGCGTTTTACGGTGAGAGCATCAAGTTCATCCTGAAGCTCGGCGAGTTTCCGGTCGGCGGTCTTTAGCTTGTCGCGCTTGTCGGCGAGTTTCTGTCCGGTAGATTCAAGCTGGTTTTCAAGCTCGACGATGCGGCAACGCAATTCGGAAACATCTCCGGCTCCATTCTCGATATCCGTCTCCAACTGAGCTATCTCGTCATTAAGTTCAGCTTCCTGCCTTTCAAGATTCGAAATCATGGTCGTAAGTCCTTTAACACGTGTTTCAGCCTTCTTGATTTGGTCTTCAAGTTGGCTCAACTGCCCGGACTTGTCGCTTATAAGTGTTTCGAGTTTGGCGTTTTCACGGTGAAGGTCTCGGTTGTACTCGGCGGTTGAGCGATGGCGTGCGCCGGTTATTTGGATGTCATCGCCACGGTCGAGGCCGTATTTCCGGTTCACTTCGGCAAGTCGGGTGTGCAGATCTCTCATGTGCTGCCGGGCGTCGTTCTTGTTCTTACCTCCGAGAACTTCCTTTGAACTGAGGCGTCCGTCGGCGGTCAACGGCACGAACACACAATGCGCATGTGGTCCTGTTTCATCGAGATGGACAATAAACGAAGCTACGTTTTCTTCTCCGAATTCTCGGCATACAAAACCATAGATGTCTTTTGCCCATCGCTCTATTTCGGGTTGCCGAATCAGATGCCCGTTTGTTTCCTCATACTCGTTCAGCTCCTGAGAGCCGAAAGCCATCTCGCGCATCCGCTCACGGTTGCCGCCGAATACGACCATGACTGCACGGTTGGAGATGGCGGTCACTCGGGCACCGGGTCGGAGATGTTTTTTGATTATCTCCTCGACCCTGTCGCCTATGCGCCGCGATTTGTCAACTGCGGTTATCTCTCCTCCCGGCCCGACCTGAAAGTTCACAGCGGTTCGGGAGCGGTCGTAGTTGTGGTCGGGATTCTTGGCCTTTCGCTCGAACAGTTCATTGCTCCAGTTGCGCTGATGTTCATTGCTGACATTGGCATCGACTGATTTGATGGGCTTGAAGTTCATCATCTGTTTAGGTGAAGACATATAGTTATTGGTGTAATTGGTTAGGTTGAATAAAATTGTTTCATAGTTGCGCTTGCGCTGTCTGCTCTTTCCGCACAGAAAGCCGCCCACCTTCGCATGAAGGTATATTAGGCTATTACCCAAGCGTATTGATGTAAAATACTTATACACTGAATAATATGACTAATATATCAGACATTGAGGAACAAATTAGGAACAGAAATAATTTATATTTGTAACTTGTATTTTTGAGCAAAATGAAGCTTCATAAAGTGCATAACATTTCTAAGTAATAAGGGCACGAAGAACTGAAGCGACTTAAATCCGACCTTGCCGCACTCGACCGCAAGATAACTGCCGAACTTGCCCCTAAACACAATGAAAAGGACGGTGAGGAAGTCAAGCGGGATGATCAGCCACAGCAATCCCAGCGAGTAGAAAATCCGGCTCAGTTCTCCGGTTCAAAGGAGTCGATGGTGGCTGAGCCATTAAGTAGTTACGCATATCGGTCTTCAATTCGTAATCCGATACATTTTATGTAGAATTTAATTTGCGCAAAAACGTTTATTGATAATTATCCGCTGTCTATTGGCACAAACTTGGCGCTCTATGGTGAATAGTATTACTTTGCATCACCTTTCAATGGGGTAAGGCATAACTTAACAATAGAATAAATGAAGAAATTTTTAATTGCTGTGGCTCTCATCACAGCTTTCGGTGGAAGTTCGGTATATGCACAGCCACCGACCGATCCCAAGACTCCGGTATCAACTACTGTTACCGGCTCCTTCAAGGAAATCAAAGCGGATGAACTTCCTCAGGCAGTCAAGGACGCACTTGCAAAAAAATACGAGGGCAAAACAATCAAAACTGCCTATGTCATGGAAGCTGCCGGAGTAAAGACCTACAAGGTAACTCTTTCTGAGGCCGAGGGCAAAACTTCGGATGTCCTTCTCAACGAGAAAGGTGAGGTTCTTCCCAACATGACCGAATCTGTGGCATAACACAACCTCAGACTCTCCAGATAAACCGGGCTATAAACTTGTAATGTTTTAGTCCGGTTTTCTATTTGAATATGACTCGTGTAATTTCAGCTGCATATTGCCTGCCAATAGGCAATGTAGAGCCATCACTGAGGGTTACTTCCTGCTTGCTGAAGTTTTTTATCTTAGATTTTGAAACGATAAAAGACCGGTGTATCCGTAAAAAACAATCCTGTGGCAATAATGCAAATATATTCTTCAGAAGGATGCGTGACATTATGCACTCTCCTGAGACCCTGAAAATCTTGGAGTATCCTTCTGTCGCTTCGATATAGAGAATATCATCTATCGGAATACTGATGTTGCTGTAGTCCTGCTTTACTGTGATACACTGCGATGCGGATTGTAAGTGCTGGCGTCCGATGCGTCTCAGGGCTTTAGAGAAGGCTGTTTGGAAACGACTGTATGAGAACGGCTTATGAAGATAATCGACCGCATCAAGGTCGAAACCTTCAAGAGCATACCGCAAATATGCGGTAGTGAATATGAAACATGTGCTTTCGGGTAATCTGGATGCTATTTCCAGACCATTTATACCATCCATTTCAATGTCAAGAAAGACGATGTCCGGTTTATACCGCTGGACTACATCAAGACCCTCCTCTGGATTATAAAACGTCTGTAACTCAATGTTTCCGATCCGCTGGCAAAATTTTGCTATAATATCCAATGCCGGCGGTTCATCATCAATTGCAACACATCTTATCAAATCAGTCATTGCTCTGTAGATTTATTTTAAGTTCCACATTGAATGTTCCGGCTTCTTCCTTGATGTTCAGGGAATAATTGCCGGGGTATAAAACATCCAGCCGGTTTCTGCAGTTATTCAATCCGACCGGCATATCTTTACGAAACTCGTCAGAGTGTTTCACTATTCTGTTTTCAGTTTCAAAAGAAAGTAATCCGGAGTTCAGATGAAGCCTGATCAGAATCTGGCAGTCAACACTTGTTGACGCGCCATATTTGAAGGCATTTTCCACAAAAGTCAAGAATATCATAGGCGGAATATTGGCGGAGAGGTCATCGATCGAGAAATCCCTTACAACATCTGTATGATTGTCAAGACGGATGAGCTGCAGATCGATATAGTTGTCGATATAATCAATCTCATCGGCTATCGTGACCCAATCATTGTTGGATGTGGTATAGGTATATTTCAGCAACTCTGTAAATTTTATAAAAGCGTCTTCCGCTTTCTGGGAGGTGCCTACTATGAGACTGTATATGGAATTAAGCGTATTGAAAAGGAAATGAGGATTTATCTGTGCCTTGTAAAGCGCCAGTTCCGCCTTGTCACGCTGATTCTCGACAATATTCTGCAATAGTAGCCTATGATATAACTCTTTGATAAAAGCCACGGTCAATGAGTAACACATAACCGCCAAAAACATCAGCCAGACAGTTATCGTGACATTATAATTTCTCACACGGGTCTGATATTCGCTCATGGATGGTATGACAAAATCCATCTCAGGCAGAGGATAGAGAGTCAGCAGGTATGTCAATATTATAAGGATAATGGAAAGACAGACAATCTTATAATAAGATCTGGACAGAATGAGCTGGGGCAGGTGCAGCATATTTGTGGCAAAGTAGCAACCATAGAGGTAAGCTATGGACAGACAGGAAAACACTGGAGATATGCGCCACCAATATTTCGCCGGTCCCAGAATTATCAGGAGAGGCATAATGATGATGCAGAAAAATATATTGAAGATCAGATTGGTCTTGTGCTCAAATGATTTCATAGTGCAAAATTAGTCAATGTTTACGGCACGGGCAAATATACAGTCATACCTTCATTGACACATTTCCGCAGTCTGTTGGCACTTGTTATGATGGTACTGAAAAGTTTCCGAATTTTGCATCAAACCAAACAAAGAACATTATGAAAGTACAACATTTTCTAATCTCGATGGCTTTGGCCTCGGTGCTGTTCTCATGCAATGGGAACAAGGAAAAAGAGCAGCAATCCTTAGCGGAAATTTCCAAACAGGAACTTGCCACTGCGTTGAACGAGCGCGACCAACTACTGTCTTTGGTCAAGGAAGTATCTGCCGGTCTTAACGAAATCAAGCAACTCGAAAACATCATGACCATCGCTGCGAATCAGCCGTCTGAAAATCCCGGACAAAAAACTCAGATTCTTGCAGATATTGCAAGCCTGAAGGAGAAAATACAGCAGCGTAAGGCTCGGTTGAACGAACTGGAGAATAAACTCCAGAAGTCAACGATCAATAACAAGGAACTTCAGGAAACAATAGAAGCACTCAGAACACAGATTGACTCCCAGATGGAGGAGATCGAATCCCTCAAGCAACAACTGACAGCTGCGAATGAACACATCGGAGCATTGAACAACGCAGTGGATTCACTGAATACAACGGTAACAACTGTTACCGGCGAGCGCAATGCCGCACAGGAGGCTTCGGTAAGACTGGAGAATGAACTCAACACCTGCTTCTATGTGATTGCAACAAAAGCAGAGCTAAAGAAACATAATATCATCGAATCAGGTTTCCTCCGCAAGACCAAATTGATGAAAGGAGATTTTGACAAGGGATTCTTTATAATCAGCGATAAACGCACGCTTTCCACTTTGCCGTCAAACGCTTCCAAGGTCAAAATCCTTTCCAATCATCCGGAGAACTCATACGAGCTTATCGAAGAAAACGGACAAAAGACTATCAAGATAACTAATCCCGAACAATTCTGGAGCTTATCCAATTACCTTGTCATCCAGAAAAACTAAACTTCCATACAAATACATGAAGGGCGATGCTCTAAAGCCTAAGCATAGAGTGTTGCCCTTATGTATATCTGTCATACCAGATAAGGAAACGAATAACAGATTATGAAACGAACAGCAATCATATTATTCACAATGGCAATGGGTACGGCAAGTATGCTTCCCCAGACACCTCCGGATACAGTGGAAGCCGTAGCTCCGCATACAGATACAGACTTTGCGGTGGAGGGAACCATAACTGATAAGTCCGGAGAACCTATAATAGGTGCATCTGTCAAACTAAAGGGAAACACAGGGATATATGCGGTTACTGATGTTGACGGCAGGTTCAGGATTACCAATATTCCGGACAGCTGCGGCATTTTACAGATAACTTATGTGGGATATGTACCGCAGGAAATAGAAGTTTCTTCAGATAAAACCGACTACTCTATAGTCCTGAACAACGATTATTCGGAACTTGACGAGGTCGTTGTTGTCGGGTATGCCACCCAGAAGAAGGTTGATCTTACCGGTGCGGTTTCTTCAATCGGGTCAGGCGCGCTGGAAGACCGCCCTCTGACAAATGCGACCAACGCTCTGGCAGGTCTTGCCGCCGGTCTTACCGTGACGAATTCCGGAGGCAACACACCGGGATATGAATCACAGAGTATATTGGTGCGCGGATTAGGAACGCTCAATAATGCTGCCCCGCTTGTGGTCGTTGATGGAATGACCGGCATAGCGTTGAGTGACATAAATCCTCAGGATATAGAGAACATCTCTGTACTTAAAGATGCAGCTTCGGCAGCTATCTACGGTTCTCGTGCAGCCAACGGAGTCATTTGTCACTACACGCCACGGCAGTGAACGTGCGCCCAGAGTGACATACAGCGGCAACGTGTCGTTTGAGACAGTCGCAAAGCGCCTTAACCTTGTGACCGATTATGCTGATTTTATGGAAATCCAAAATGCGGGTCTGATTGTCAACGGACAGGCACCACGTTTCTCTCAGGGAAAAATCGACGAGTGGCGCAATGACGCGGGACGCAACCCTACTATTTATCCGAATACCGACTGGCAGGATCATATCTACCGTAATCCTTCGGTTGTCCAGAATCACAATCTTTCAGTGACCGGTGGCACAAAAACGGTAAACTATAATATCTCATTAGGATATGTCAACAATCCCGGCATGATTTATTATACGGACTACCAGCGCTATCAGCTGAGGTCGAATATCAATGTCAATATTAAACCGTGGCTGAGCATAGGTACCGACCTGTTTGGATATATTGACAAAAACAATCCGTCATCGGAAAACGCAGCGGCAGGCGGTGATGTCATTTTCGGTTCTGGAGCGTTCAATACTGTGCCGGGTATGACATTATATGATCCGGCGACAGGTCTGTATGGAGGTATTCAAAACCCGGAGGAGGAAAATGTGAGCAATTTCAATCCGTACCGCCGCCAATGGTTTTACAAGACTGAATATCCGACTAAGACAAAACGCTCTGTAATCAAACTTCATGCAAGCGTCTCTCCGATAAAAGGGCTGACTATAAAAGGTGCCTTCTCATACAATTATTGGGAACGTAATGTGGAACACCATCTTACCGACCGTGATTTGTTCCGCTTTACTTTTGACGGTCCTGTTCTCATACGCGAGGGAGTTGTGCGCACATATATACGCCGCTACAATTACAAAAATACATTCCGTGCGTCAGAACTCACCGCCAATTATAATTTCAATATCGGGAAACTTGATGCCACGATTTTTGCCGGTATGAGTCAGGAATACAACAAGTATGACTATGATTATTACAGGAAATATGACCTTGTGGATCCCTCTCTCGGAGCAATTGACGCAGGAATGACCAACGGCGAGATTACCGGAAATTATAATGAATGGGCCATGCGTTCATATTTCGGTCGTATCAATCTCAACTGGGACAACCGATATCTTCTCGAAACCAATCTGCGTGCCGACGGCTCATCCAAGTTCGCACCGGGGCACCGCTGGGGCTATTTCCCGTCAGTTTCCGCCGGCTGGCGAATCTCACAAGAGAAATTCATGGAAGGGACCTCCTCATGGCTTAATCAGCTGAAACTTCGCGCGTCATACGGTTCTCTCGGCAACAATGCCACTACAAGCTACTATATGTACCAGTCATTGTTTGCGACCGCCAATTATGTGCTGAACGGCAATATTGCCGGAGGTTTGGCACAGACCGTACTCGCAAATCCCAATCTCACATGGGAAAAGACATATATGACCAATGTAGGACTTGATTTCTCGTTCCTGAACAACCGTCTGCATGGTTCGGTAGATATTTATAACAAAGACACGAAGGGAATATTGATTTCACTGCCCGCGCCACTCGAACATGGCACCAGCGTGGTACCGAATCAAAATGCCGGAGAGGTTAACAACAAAGGTTTTGAACTTGACCTGCATTGGAATGACCGCATTGGCAAGGTTTCCTATAATGTCGGTTTCAATATGGGATTTGTAAACAACAGGGTCACTAAATTCCAAGGCGATGTATCATCAATCAGCGGTGTATATAAAACACAGGAGGGTAAACCCATCAATCAACTGTATGTCATAACTGTCGATAGGATTGTGCGTGATCAGTCGGATTTGGACTATGTGCAGACCCTCGTTGATAAGAATCCGAATTATTTTGCCACATACCAGAGGCCGGAACTTGGCGATTTTCTGTATCGTGACGCAAACGGCGACGGCAAACTTGACACCAATGACCGCGTTGAGATAGGATACGGCACTTTGCCACGGCTTACATACGGTGCGAATCTCGGATTGAGCTGGAACAACTTTGATTTCAGCGTCCTTTTCCAAGGCGTGGGCAATCATCAGGTATATTACAACAACCAGGCGTTCCGCTTTGTCACAGTCATGGGGCAGTCGCTCATCAAGGATATTACCAACAATGCATGGACTCCTGAGAATCCGTATAACTCAAAATATCCGGTTCTGCGAAACAATGCAAACGGCAAAAACAATATAGCCAGTGACGCTTTTGTACATAATGCTGCATATTTCCGCTGCAAGAACATACAGCTCGGATATACCATTCCGCAGCAGATAACAAGAAAGTTCTTTGTGGAAAACCTGAAAGTTTACGCAAGCATCGACAATCTCTTCACAATAACAAAATTCCCCGGACTTGACCCGGAGGTCGGCGCCAACGTGGGCTATCCGTCGGTACGTCAATATTCTGTGGGATTAAACATATCTTTTTAACCAATGAAATTTATGAAAATGACATATATGGCCGGACTTATCGCTGTCTCAGCATTGTTTTGCGGTTGCGAGAGTCTGGATTACGCTCCCGGCGACCAGATGTCGGGACAGACATTCTGGCAGACCGAAGAACATGCGCGACAGGCGGCCGTGGGTATGTATGCCGCTATGAGGGCGGACTGGTGTTTCGGACTCGATTTCACATTCGATATGTGCAGCGACCTTGCCGACGGCACTACCCCGTGGTCGGATATATCACGCGGCAACTCTTTCGCGTCCAACAGCGGAGGAGTACAGAATCACTGGCAACATCTCTATGAACTCGTCCATCGGTCCAATACAGTAATACGCAATGTGGCAGGTATGCCGATAAGTCAGCAGACGATTGACCGTGTTACGGGAGAAGCGAAATTTCTCCGTGCGATGGCATATTTCCATATGCTCAACTGCTGGGGCGGAGTGCCTTATTATGATGAAACCAGCGACATCAACGAGCAGTTTGCAAACCTTAAATCTCCGAGAAGCACCGCAGATGAAATACGCGGACATATAATAGCCGACCTTACCGATGCGATTGAAAAACTGCCCGTAAGCTGGGATGCCGCAGACCTCGGCCGTGCCACCAAAGGTGCGGCATACGCTCTCCGTGGCAAGGTGTATCTGTATAACCGCCAGTGGGACAAGGCGATTGATGATTTCGAGGAGATTGTCTATAACAAAAGCAATGATTACGGCTACTCGCTTCATCCGGACTATAACGAGTTGTTCCGGCTCTACAACGGAAAACACAGCCCGGAGATGATATTCTCCATCCAGTCGATTGACGGCAATACAGCCGGATACGCACTTAACATAGTCGGTTACTTCGGCAATAAATCGACTATGCGTCTCATTGCAAGCAACTGTATTGTTCCTTCCACGACTCTTGTGGATATGTACGAGAATCTCGATGGTTCTCCGTTCAACTGGAATGATGTTTTTCCTGGTTTCAACGAAGGCGGTTCTCAGTTGCGGCGAAAATATATGAGTGTGGCAATAAATCAAGGCAGTACGGAAGTAACAAGCACACTTGACTGCGACACGACAAAAGTCATGGACACATACCGTCTGCGCGACCCGCGCCTTTGCCTGAATGTCATTACCCCTTATTCCCATTATCTCGGCACCGATGCCGGCTCCAACCCGATGGACAAGCAGTTTGTGCTTGCCGACCCGTCGAAAGGCGGCGCGCCGATGGAGGCGATGGCGTTTATCCGCAATTCAGAAGGCTGGAACTCTTATTTCTGGCGCAAGTGGATACCGACAGGCAATCTCGACGGTTATTGGGGCGAATACAACCGCACGCCGTATGAATTCCCTCTAATACGACTTGGCGATGTGATTCTGATGCTTGCCGAGGCGTATAATGAAACCGGAGCCACCGACAAAGCCATTTCTGAAGTAAACAAAATCCGGAGCCGCGTCGGGATGCCCGGACTCAACAGCGGGGCTGCGTGGCTTGCCGTCGCCGGTAAAGAAGATATGGCGGAGCGTATCCGTCGAGAACGGGCGTTTGAACTTGTCGGAGAAGGTCATAGATATTGGGACTTGCGTCGGTGGGGGCTGCTCGAAAAATCAGTTAAAAATGCAACTGACATATTCGGTGACCTTATGTACACACGCTCCTATCAGCCCCGGCATGAAATGTGGCCGATTCCACTTGTGGAAATGGAACGGAATCCAAATTTGAAACAGAATGAAGGCTGGTAAATGAATAATGTTCCTAATTTCATTCTCTTTATCCATTCAGGCACCGTCAATAATGGCGGTGTCTGTTTTGGCATTGTAGAATGATTTAGTCTTAATAACCCAATTGTTAAATCATAAAAAGGAGCAATGAACAAAATTCTCATTGTAGGATTCGTGCTTAAGGATTTCTTATATGGTTGCGTTCTATGTTCAGCATTCCGAGACAATTCATAGCTATAATCCTATTTCCTGTTTGCCATCGGTAAGTCTTTTATCTTCTGCGGCCTGATTTCGGGGTTTTGCCAAGACGGGCGGCTGCTGCACGGGCGCATCTGCGGGCACGTTCTATCTCATCTTCGTCCTTGCGGTCACGCCGGTTGTCATCGTTGGACGAACCGCCTCCGCCGCTGCCGGTTGAAACGGTGTCGAGAGCTGTCAGACCAACGAACAAAGCAACCGCCATATCGGTAAGCTCCTGCCAGTTTACCATCTCGCGGCAATCAAACTCATCGTCGAAGACCTGCATGACGTCGTTTGGAATGTAAAACCGGGATGTTTTGCCTTCATGCGAAAGCTCGTAACCCGATGTGCCTTCGCGCCATGAAGAATAATCCGCAACTTGTCTGTCGGTAGATACAACAGGCTTTGATACAACAGGCGCAACCGGCTTTGTGCCGGATTTCTTAACAGGTTGAGCCGACTTAACTGCGGACTGACTATGAAGTCTGTTCCATGTGTCTTCGATTCTTGATGCTGTCAGTCTGCGCCCTGTGCCAAGTTCGGATGCCTTGAATGTGGCTTTACCTTTTCCGATAGAATAACCGTAAACGCCTTTCTTGCCGGGTCGTATCATAATAGTATAACCTTTTGCCCGGATCCGTGCGGCATAATCATTCCATGACCACGACGGCATCGCACGCAGAATATCCATAAGGTCGTCGGCAATCTTGTCGGCGTTCATCCTGTGTATTTCGGCGGCTGTTATCCAGCCTCGCCGAAGAGCCACGTTCTGTGCTGCCTCCTGCGCGCGGATGTGAATGTTGTGGTCGTTGTTGGTCTTGCCGTCGCGGTCTTTCCGGCACACTGCGGCGTGAAGATGCGGGATGCCGCTGTCGGATTCATAATGAAGCCAGACAGTGTAGCGGCTGTTTGCAATGTTTGTCTTATGCGAATACACCTTACCGTTTTCATCCTCCAGCTCTATCTTGTCGAACTCCCTCACAAAGTCGTCCCACAGCTTCTGCCAGTCCTGCATGGTGAAGTTTTCGGTGTGTTCTCTGCCGGGACAGATTTCCATCCGGATAACACTCTTCTTCATCGGCGCACCGGCTTTCATCAGATCCCAGATGCCCATTGCATCAAGCTCGCACGGAAGAAGATTGTCCTTGACACGATAGATCAATTCCGGATTTTCCTTGTTCTTCGACTCGCCGGATATGTATCTTATACAGTTGATGCCGTGACTTATTGATGCTGCCTTCGCTACCATGACGGTTCCTGTTCCTTGTCCGTTTCAGATGATGTTCCCGGTACGCGGTTCGGGGAGAAATATCTGTTGATTATATCGGTGATGAGTTCAGAAGCCCTGTGGAGGCGTACCAACGCCTCAGTCATCCACGGCTGGTTGCGGAACATCGCCATGCGCTCGTGCTTCGGCATGGCGTTCAGCATCGAGGTATATTTGGCATAGTCGCTGCGGGCGATTATAAGCTCGTCGCGGACTTTGGTCTGCGCAAATGTCAGACTGGCTTTCGGTTTGTAGCCGTAGGCCCGTGACAGCAGGTATTCGCTGCGGTTCATCCCGCATTGGGCGGCGAGGCCCTCTATCCGTTTCCTCTGCGATTCGTTCACACGGAACGACATGGTAGAACGGCGACGGCCACTGTTTTCATTAGGTTTGTTCATCGGAAGTTATAAGTCGGTTATGAGAATCTTATAAATGATACTGATTATTATAAAGGTCATCGGTGCGAGCCTGCGAGCGGCGTCCCGTTGCCCTGTGCGGCAACGCAAGAGAGCCGTGTATGCAGTGACCGACAGGGAGTGTAATACAGCGGCATATCTTGCAACGAAATCCCTGTTCCCTGCTTTCCTGCGGCTTAAGACATACGGCTAACCGTGGGTTAACTATGGGGCAACCCGCAACCCGGAAGATTCACCGTATCGGCTGCCGGAAGCTCAGTCCGCATTGAAAAAGGCGGGGTTGCGGATATAAGGCTTGTCAGGGCGGCTCCAACCCAGTACGGAGGGGAATGTCATCACCGACCCTACAAGTGAACGGTTCGTGTAGATAAGCCCGGCCTGTTCCATCCTGTCAAGGAGATTGCGCAATCGGGTCCGGTTCATCTGCCATTGCTCCGCGAGGCGAAGCTCCGAATACTGAGCCTGTCCAGGTCGCAATGCCAGAGGGCGGCGGAAGTCGTCTGACACTTTCGCATTTACAGCCATTCTTGACAGCAGGTCGTAAAATAGCGTAATATTGGAAATCTTGTCGCCGCGTTTGTTCTCGGTGGCGCCGCTAAGTAGATTCATCACCTCGGTAGTCATTCTGAAAGTAATGATTTCAAAGCGCGACGGTATTTGAAATTTGTATGTTTCCTTGGATAGTTTGTTCATGTGTACTTGTTTGCATAGATAGTGTAACCAAAATGTTGCCGGATAGAAGAGCCAACTTTAGATGAAATGAATCTGAAATTATTCTTTGTATGTTCTCGCTATCCGCGCAACACTCCGGTTCACGGTTAAAACTGTTACTTCCCTGACATTGATGAGTTGTAGAACTGTATCATCCTCACGCCCTCGTCAATGTCGGTCTTGCATCGTGCGATTTCACTTACGGTGAACATCGCCGCCGTCATCTCCTCCTTGTCGAGATAGCGGATAGCAGATTTGACAAGCTGACGGGCCCGCGACTGGCGGTGTTCCGAAAGCTCCTGCACGGACATCTCCTTCCTGTTCGTTCCGGAGTTGAGAAAGAGATTGAGACGGTGACGGTCGGAACCTTTCACCGTTGCCGCCTCCTGATTGCCCGCGCCGATTGCGATACACGCCGCAAGCGCGTCCGCCTCATGCATGCCGAGCGAGGATAACAGTTTGCGCTCTATCTGAATTATCTGCGATTCTTCAATCGTTTTGCTCTTTCTCTCCTTACGGGGAAGTGCCGGAGCATCCATCGCTTCGATGGTCTGTTCCACATTCTGAATAGTAGGTTTGGTTGTTTCTGTCATGATATATAAGAATTTTGGTTATGGTCTGATACTGTTTTTGAGAATGTAGGCCTGTGCCTGACTTTCGATTTCCTCGTCCGTGGCGACGCGGACGCTGCGCTGCCACCTGTCGAGGTCTTCGGGGTCGAAGTAGCAGAGCTTGCCTCCCGGCTTGTAGTACGGGATGACACGGCGCATCATCAGCTTGTAGAGATAGCTGAGCTTGATTCCGAGGTATTCGGCCGCCTCGGTCGGCGTTAACATACTTGGTTTTGTCATTAAGATTCCTGTTGGTTATGAAATTATTTATGATTGGTTTTCTTGTTCGGACTGCAAAGCTATAATACAGGAATGGAAATCAAACGAAGATGGCTGCATAAGCCCTTGTCTTTTAAGGTTATCTATGAAAATCGCAAAATCGGCACCGATTTTCGGCACTCGTTCACACCGTTACAGCAGTTTCAATTGTGAATAGCAGGGCAAGAAAAATCCCCATGCCGGACAAGGCACAGGGAAAAAATTTAATTTATGTCGGTATTTCCGCAAACAGGGAACGGAACTTTATAAAAGGAGATAGGTAGTGCTATTCAAAAGCCTTGTCAATTCGGCTCACAGCATCATCTTTCTTCTGGTCAACAATTTTTCCGTAGATCTGAGTAGTTTTCACATTGGCGTGACCGAGCAATTTCGACACCGTGTAAAGGTCTGCGCCGAGGGTCAGCAGCATGGTGGCGAATGTATGCCTCGATGTATGGAACGTGACATGCTTCGACAGTCCGGCTTCCTTCGACCATGCTTTTATAAGGTCGTTCAGATACTGTCCTTTCGGCAGCCTTGCAAAAACATTGTCGCTGTCGGCGGCATCGCCACGCTCCGGCATCCATGCCGTCGCCTGTTTTGAAAGAGGGAGATAGTTCGGTGTCGCGGTCTTCTTCATGACGATTCCGACTCGCCAGATGTCACCGTCACGCACAAGGTCTTTCCACTTGAGCGCATAAACATCGCTCAGTCGCAGACCGCAGTAGCATGAGAACATGAAGGCGCGCTTGACAATCTCATGTGAACACTCAGTGGCTATAAGTGTCCTGATCTCGTCGATTGACAGGTATTCCCTCTTGCTTTCGGGAGCTTTGATGCGTTCCTGCGGCGTCAGCCGGTTGACAGGATTGTCGGGAATCACATCAGCCTGCACAGCGGCGTTGAGTGCGGAATTGAAAATACCGAAATAGCTACGCTGGGTATATGGGGCAATCGGTTTGCCTTGTGCAGTACGGTAATCATTGCGTAAAAAATCGATGAAGCCGAGAATAAACTCCTTGTTGACATCCTTCATTCTGACTTCTTTTCGATACTGTTCGAATAACCTTTTGACCTTCTTGACAATCTTCATGCCACGTGCGCCGTTCTTCTCTCTGTCTTCCTTATAGGTGTCGAGCCAGTCGGAAACGAGGATGCCGGCACGTTTGGAAACGTGGCGCAACGAAGCCTTGTCCTCGGAAAGCTGAATTATACGCTGCGACTTTATCTTTTCGGCGGCCGCCATCGTGGTGCGGTTCTGTTCCTTGATATTGGCGTTCAGTTCTGGAAGGATGTATAGCTTCAGGTATTCGTAGCTGCGCTTGCCGTCAACATAGATGTCAAGGTATATCGACTTTGAGCCGTTGGCGAGTTTCTTGAATCGCATCCTTACCGGCTCTTTTAATTTGGTAGTTCTTGGTCTTGCCATTGGAGAGTAGTATTTGTATAAATGGGTTTAGATATTTTTGATGTATTTGTAACGGGGTTTACCAGTCTATGCCGTCGGCGAGACATACGGCGTTGTCCTTTGCCTCGTCGATAATCCTGGCGTATATCTGGGTAGGCTTCATGCTGGAATGTCCGAGCATCTTCGACACCGTATAAATGTCGGTTCCCAAAGTCAGCAGCATTGTTGCGAAGGTATGCCTTGAGGTATGAAAAGTGACGGTCTTGGTTATCCCTGCGGCTTTCATCCACCTCTTCAGATGATGGGAAATAGACGGTCTTTTAAGAGAAGGGAAAACAAATTCGCCAGTCTTTTCCGGCATCCATTTCATCGCCTGTGCGCTCAACGGTATATGTAGGACACGTTGGTTCTTGCTTGCCACGATCCCGATTTTCCACCGCCCGCCGTCATTGGTGATGCTTTCCCATTTGAGGCTGATTACATCGCCCAAGCGCAGTCCGCAGAAACATGAAAACAGGTAGGCTCGCTTTACGGTCTCGTTCCTGCAGGGAGTGGCGATAAGGGCTTTGACCTCGTCAATCGTCAGGTATTCGCGTTTGCTCACATCATTCTTTGGCTTCTCATTTCGAGATAGGCAGTTCCACGGATTAGAGCCGATTCGGTCAGCTTGCACAGCCATATTGAGCGAACATGAGAGATAGCCGCAGAAATTGAAAATTGATTTCGGACTGAGCTGCCTCCCTTGTTTGGTAAGGTACTCATTGCGAAGATATGTTATAAATCTCAGACAGAAATCCTTGTCAACATTCTTGAGTTTTGTCGTATCGTCAAACTTTGCGAGAATTTTACGGTAGCACCTGATGCGGGGAATTGCTTTGATGCCGCGCCGCTCCTGCTCGTCGATAAAATAGTCAAACCACTCCAGCATTGTAACCGGATGCTCTTCTGCAACAGGAGCTGTCTTCGATGAAAAATATTCGTCGATTCGCTGATGCAAGAGGTCATTCGCCTTGCGCATGGTGCGGGCGTTCTCCCTTCGGGCTTTCTCGTTTGTCTCGGCTATGAGGAACAGCCCCGTGTTCTCATAGTGATGCTTCCCGTCATAGAAATGGTCGATAAGAATAGCCTTGCGGTCTCCGGCCCGTTTCTGGAACCGCAGGTTAATCGGCACATTCCCGGCTATTTGTTTCCTGTTTCTTCCCATATTGGAGAGAGGTTTGTGTATTAGAAAAATTCAATATAAATTCGTGACACGTTTCCGATGTTTTCTTATTCTTAACACGGTATCTGTCAGTACGGCAAAGTTACAAAATAAATCTCAAATCCATCTCACTTTGGGAAACAAAAATGACACTTAAAAGAGCAAATCTCGGAAATCATCGGAATTTACTTAAAATCATATTAAACTAATATTAAGCATTTTAATTATATTCTCCCTCCCATTGTTTCCCTTGTTTTCGCTATAATGGGTATTAGGCTCTACCTTGAAGGTTATTATTGCAAGCAATCTTGTTCCCTCTTTCCGAATCCATCAAAACCGAATATTATAGGATTACAAGAGGCAACCGTCGAATGTAAAGCTGCTTGATTTTTGATGAGATGATGAATCAGTACATAACCCGCAGTAAAACAGCGACATCCTATTCATCATAAGTTAATTATTAAATGAAGGGAAAAAATAAGTTGTTTCAATAATCAGTCTTCATGTCGATGATGAGAGTCTTTGACACTATAACTTGCTGATTTTCTCCCCTTTCATTAATCCTTTCATCAATTCATCAAAATAAAGATAAATTCAGAATAAAATCTTTGGTAACTGTGTAGTATCTGCCGACAGCGTTCTTCGCAGTGTATTTTGCAGGGAACAGGCCGACCGTATAGGAGCGATATGTTAGCGAGTTCGATACCGGCTTCAGATGCCAGTAGATCTGCAAGAGACGCCGTATCTCGCTTGTGTCGGCACGGACATTCCGATAGGTAAGTAAGGTGGCTATGTCGTTCACAACGAAAGATACCGATGATTCGCCGGTAGTGTCCATTATATCCATGAGCAGTTCGGCAACCTCAAACTCTATCTTGGAGCGGTTGGAGACTACGATACGGTTGAGGGCTGCCGTGCGCAGTCTTTCCGGACTGAACCACATTCGGTTTTCGCATTGCACCGACAATTCTCTCTGCATAAGGAAGTGGAGAAACGCCGGAATTTGTGCCACAAGTTTCTTCATGAAGAACGGGTCATCGCTTTCTAGAGGGTTAATCTTGCGCACCCAGTAGCGGACTTCCTCGCGGTCGATTACAATAGGAAAATGCTCGTTGTTGGAACATAGCACGAACTTTCCGAAGAAGGCAATCTCGTTTCGGTCCTTGCCTTTGGACTCCATCTTATACGAGTTCGCTGTGCTGAGGTTCTTCAATCGCTCGGAATCTTCCCGTCGTGACAGCAGGACTTCATCGACCATGATAAGCAGCTTCCCAGCCCAATCGGAGTTGAACTTGCTCCGGAAGTCCTCGTTGGTGTTGAAGGTCGCGTTGTCCTGAAAGATCGCCTTTAGCAGATTGAGGAAAGTGGTTTTGCCCGTGTTGCGTTGCTCCGACACCAGTATCAGTATCGGAAGCTTTTGAAGCGGCATCTGATACAGCAACTGGATATAGTCAAGACCATACTCGTAATGCTCCTCGAATATGTGGCGAAGCAGACCGTCAATCGCACTCCAGTCTCCCGGCAGCGGCTGATGAGTGATTGGCTCATAGAGATTGTAGGCGTTGCCGATTATCTTTCGGTAGTCGGTGTGGCTCGGAACGGTGCAAAAGCAGTCATACTTCGGCACATCATTCAGATAGTCCTTCCCGTAGTCAGTCTTGATAATCGAAGCCTTCCAATAGACAAGACACTTACAAGTGGTTCCGTTCGCCTGAGGTCGCAAGACCTCTCGATAATACTCCGTGCCGACACGGATATATGGGCACTCGCTGTCATCTTGATTCGACAGGTCATTATGCCACACTGGAGTGTCAGAATACTTGACATCCACCACCTCAGTTTCTTCATCCGATGCCACATCATCGTGAGTTGGTTTATCGACATAAGCCGTAAGTAGCTTGATAGGTTCGGTTGTCATAGAGCACCCTTTATCATGCGTTCAACATCGGAAAGGCGGTATCTCACCTTGTTACCAATTTTGATTTTCTCAAGATACTTGTCGTTATCCCATCTCCATAAGGTCGATAAGGTTACGCCGAGCATTTTGGCGGCTTCCTTAGCGGTTATATAGATTTCTTCCTGTGGCGCGTTTGCCTCAATCTGTTCCTGATTCCATGCTTTGAAAGCCTCACGCAGATCATCAATGTTCATGATGACCATCGTAGTTTGTTTTTGGCTTGAATTTTGATCGTTGTAGAACATTAAAACTTTAATCGGTTTCTATTTTATTAGCGCAAAATGATTGCGTAATTGTTTGATTTTTCCGCAAAGTTATAATGATAAAAACGGTTTGTCAAGAGCTATGCAATACTTTTAAGTATCTATAATAAAGGAGATTATATTTATATATAAATCAAAAGACCATATTGAATTAGCAGATATTCGCATAGTATTTACGCTCGCTGGAACTTCATGGAACAAATCGAATATGCCTACAAGAAATCAGTCGCAAATGGGGTTTTATGACAGGTATAAATTTTATCACTCGTTAGGAAATGCTCCCGGATTTATAAATATCGAATTAAGACTATTTAACCACCATCTTTTTGCAAATTCATTCACGCAACCACCTGTTTTTTGCGATGACAAAAGAAATCCGACAACGCGAACTATCGAATTGCCGGATTAAAGATGAAGTATTGTTGGATTTTCTGCTATTGTCGGTCGATTACCTCCCAATGGCCGCCTTTGTCGGAACCCACTCTGCGGATTACACCTATTTGTTTAAGCTTTCTAAGTATTTTCTTAATTCCTGATTCAGACATTTGCATCAAACTCATCAATTGATGAATCGTAGTATTGGGATTCTCTTTTAAGATTCCTATTATTTTCTGGTCACTTTTCTGGTCACTTTTCTGGTCACTTTTTGGTTCGGTTTCTGGTCGGTCTGTATCGGATTTCTCGGGACCTTTGAACTGGTTGATATCGGTTGTTCCTCCCAAATTGATTGCCACGAATTTCTCGCGGGGAATGTGGACGGTAACGCCTCCCTGCTCAACCGAGAATGTGGGCGGAGTCAGACCATCGGCTTTGAAGCCGTTGACAATCTTCTCTATGCCACGGCCCCATGCTTCGATGAATCCGGCGCGATAGAACGCCTCTGCCATTTTGGGATTGCGTGGCTGAGAGGTATGCTTACCCATGAGCTTTTCAACAGATAAATCATCAGGCAACTTTCCTTCGTTCCAAAGCCGAATATGGTCGCTGTAAACGCTCATCTGCGTCCAAGTACCTTGATGGTCACGGTGAACTATCGAGTTGCAAATGATTTCTCGTAATGCTTCCTCTGGAAGTTCAAGCGGCTCAACACGCTGCAAGCCTTCATAGTGAATGGGGCGTATCAGATACTTCTCGTCCAAAACACGCATCACTCTTTCCGGCATCTGTATGAGGTTGCCGTCAACAATCTCCTGACTCAACAAGTCATAATTGGTAGATCCGAAACGCCCAATCTTGAAACTTGATGTAACGAAACGCCGTTGCGGATGTTTGCCAAAAAGCAGAATGGCACCATTGCAAGGCACTCCGTCCTCCATAAGTCCTAAATTTGAAATAACCTCCTCCGGCGTGGAATTCTCTGCATCGGGCGACATTCGCTTCTCCTTGATACCTTTCTTCAAGAAATACCGGATTGCCTCCGGGTCTATATCGTCAATAGTAGCACCATAGCAGGGCATATCTTCCCAGCTTCTGCCGAATTTCTTCATTAGAAACTGTTGTAAAGGCAGCCCTCGCAGCTCTTGATTGGTTGCGCCGCTCCGCATATAGAAAGCGCCTTTATAAGAGATAGGAATGTTGGACTGCTCAACGTCGATCTCGATTATATCTTTACCATCACGCTCGATGTGACTGACAGAAGGAACGATACCCAACATCGTCACAATCTTGTTGGGAATATCCTCCAACTGCTGATGAAGATGCGTAACGCCAATGACCGACATATCATCGTCAATGCCAATATATATCTTTCCACCCTGCGCATTAGCGAAGCCGCATACCCACTTAAGGTACTCGTCTTTCCAAATCCGCTTATATTCAGTGTTATGATTTTCGTTGTTCATAATGCAAATTTAGCAAATATTATGCTATAACTGTATCTTTCTCAATATCCCATGACATTGACAAGCTCACGCTTCATGTCCTCGTCTATCTCACGGTATCTTGCGAAAGCCTTGCTGCCTACTGAGTGTCCGCTCAAGGCACTTACAAGATTCTGGTCTTTGACCTTTTTATAAAGGTTACCTACGAAGGTTCGTCGGGCCATGTGACTGGTTGCAATGGTATTGATTGGCACCTGCTCCTCGATGCCGGTTGTTGGATTTAGGCGTGTGACGAGTCGTGTTATTCCTGCTGCTTCAAATATTTCTTTGATTGCTTCATTATATTTCTGCTGAGATATGAATGGCAACAACCGACCATCCTTGACTTCTTCACGGTGTTTGTCAATGATGAACTGCGCCCTGTCCGAGAGCGGAACACGAATTGTTTCAGGGCGTTCCTCGGCGGTCTTAGAAGCGATGTATTCCACGCCGCCATTGATTACATTGGCAGGAGTCATCTTCATCACATCACCCACGCGGCATCCGATACAGCATTGGAAGATGAAGATATCCCTTTGTGTGTCAAGATGCTTGTTGTGCGAGAAATCGAAATCGGCGAGCTGCAACACTTCTTCATCCTTAATATAGATAGGAGTGCCGTATTTCTCATAGACGGAACTCACATACTTTGCAAAAGGATTATTCATGGTTATTCCCTGGGCATGGCACCAATGGAACAGAGCCTTGAAGCGTTTCGTAAAAGTCACCATGTAATTATCACCTCTTGGTTTGGGTTTCTTGACCTTGTGCGTCTTATGGGTAATGGAAGGGAAAGACTTGTAGATGTCAGGATACTTGTCATACAGTTCCGGCTCCGCCCGAAGGAAAGCCTCGAAAGCATATATATCCTCTGTTGTGCAGGTGTTGAAAGAGAACTTATAAGATTTCTCGCCTGTCAGACGCTGATACATCTCGAAGCGATGCAACGCGCGCTGAAGGACACGATAATGCCTCTCGCGTGGTTCCGACAACTGTTTCTGCTTGAGAAACTCATCTATAACATCATCGAATGACAGCTTCTTCGCCTTTACCTCTTTCGGCGCATACTTCTCTGGATTGCGCCATCGGTCAATCTGTTCAGAAATGAAATCCTTTGAGAGTTCTTTTATCGGATGTGTCTCGCTCAATCCGATTAAAAATCTCTCAAGCGATATAAGTCTGTCTTCTGTATCGCGAAGTTCCGCAATCTCCTGTTGATTGGCACGAGGCTTTATAAATGTGCCATCCTTGAAACGTGATACAAGGACAAAAATACCGGACTTGATACGGATTTTGTCATTCTTCGATAGGCTAAGTCTAAGCATTATTTCAGACTTACCATTGTCGTTAACTTTTGTCGAAAGGCTTCTTTGAATTGTTGCCATGGGAGAGATAAAATTAATTATCAGGTACTACAATACAAAGGTAATACTTTTTGTCCTCCTGAGCAAATTTTTGTCCTCCTTTTGTCCTCCTAATTGAAATCTAATGAAAATAGAATGAAATACGGTTTGCAATCCATTAAAATAAATCCGCAGTAAAACAGCATATTATCAGCGAATTACATATTTAATCCGATTCAAATTAAATTCTACCATATTTCAAATCCCTGCTCCCACGCGGATCACCAATCAGACAAGCCAAGTAGTTAATTCGTAACTACTTGGCTTTTTCAATGCCCGATTTTTGTCTGCAAATTGTCTGCAAATTCATAATTTAGGGTCAGAGCAGCACTGACGCACCTTAGATTCGGCAACGCAGACACTCTGAGTTACGATTTCTTGCCTCCGAGACGTTTTCTTTCTGCTTCGAAGGCTTCGAGGAAGTGGATTTCGACAGGGGATAGCTGATATTGGGTGCGCTCGCGGAATTTTTCGTATTCCTCATTGGCTTTTAGTTTGGCAACTTCGGCTGATACGCCGCCGGCATGGTTCAGTAATTCCTTACCCGACAGCTTTAGGAAATTGTCGAGCTTCTGAATCCAGTCCTTCATATACATCGGGACATGACTCTTGGCCTGAAGCTCGGCAAAATCGAGATATAGATTGACGATTCGGTTGAGCATATCGACCTCTTCCTCCGAAAGATAATTCTTCGCAATCTCAGCCTCATGTTTGGTTGGCATAGCCCCACTCCATGTTGTCAGGCCCATGAAGTCTCTTTCTGCATTTGCACGGTCATAGATTACCTCTGCGGCAGTATGTCCGTGAGCGGCAAAGTGCATCTTGTTCTGCACAGTCTTGAAGAACTGTTGGGTGATAGAGGTGCGAGGGTCGTAATCAATGCTGAGGGCATAAATCTCCAGCACCTTACGGTAGAACACTTTCTCAGAACTGCGGATGTCGCGGATGCGGCCTAACAACTCGTCGAAATAGTTTCCTTGTCCAGCGTTTTTGAGCAAATCATCATTAAGCACGAACCCCTTAATCATATACTCCTTCAGCACCTGAGTAGCCCACTGGCGGAACTGTACGCCCCGATGCGAATTGACACGATACCCCACGCTGATAATCATGTCAAGATTATAATATGCGACTACATAGGTTTTCCCATCAGAGGCAGTAGTTGCATTTTCTGCAACAACTGAATTTCGCTGTAATTCACCACTTTCAAGCACGTTTTTAATATGTCGTGAAATAGTCGATTTATTACGCTGAAACAACTCCGCCATCTGGTCTGCCGTGAGCCAAACCGTTTCATTGGAGAGACGAACCTCAATCTTCGTCTCACCACCCTGCGTCTGAAATAAGATGATCTGTCCGTTATCCATAATTACAAGTCACCAATCATATAGCCATTGTCCACATCGCAGTTGTTATCAAAAATCAATAATAAATTTTTGGATGTTGTCTCTCAAGTTTGATTTAAAAATATCATATTTAATAACACAATTTAGAATCGTATTTTCTAAGGTTGTTTCATTTATGCGACACACATCTATTAGTTTTCTGACTATTCTTAACGTTATCATTTCAATATCTTCCGCATAATATTTAATAATGTATTGAGGAAATGTTGCGTTATGAGCAATTAAATTACGAAATCTGTATATTAATGTAATATTGCGAGAAAGATTTTTTTCGTACTCATCAAATCCATCCAAAGTGTAAAAATTATATACTCTTTCGATTTCATTTTTGAACACATCATCATTAATATTTTCAATAATTTGGGGTAAATGATCGTAGAAACTTCGCAATTTATACTTGTCATAAGGTTTCAAATTCAATGCGGCAACATTTATTATTGTTTCCGGCAATCCAAAATAGTTTTTACGACTGTTAATCGACATAAGTAGGTAATCGTAATAGCTATACAATGGAGTTTTATAGTAGCAAGAATAATTAATCGCTTTTACGTTTCTGATGATATAATCAATAGTCGAAATATCGCCGTTACATATATTCGCTCTAAATGAAGATCCAATATTTAAAACGCTCTCTAATGCAATCCAATGGTATAACAGTTTATCTTCCCAGGATGATGACTTTAACCCTTTATTAAGCCAATGAATGGCATTTATCAATCTTTTATCATTTAGTGATTCACAAGAACGGATAGTGTTAAATCGTTCCAATATCAAAGAAAAATCCTGTTCAGACGATGAGATATCTTTCGCTGAAATATATTCTAAATATTCATGCGGTTGTTTCCATTCACCAACTATATTACCAGCACAAGGGAAACCATTATGCACAATAATGTAATTCTCCTTATCAAATGAGACATTATGATCCGCAAAATGTATGCTGAGTAAATCCACAAGCTGTTCAATGGCACTAAACGCCTTATTTTTAGCTGTATGCGTAAAATGGAATTTGTATTCTATAGGTAATGCAATATTCAAATATTCACGATTTTCTGATGCCTGCTCCAATGGACAGTATTTCCGACTTTCTTCATCGGTGATATATTGTTTTTTAGACGGATTGTAAATAGTAATTCCATTTATTGAATATTCTGAACACCCCTTAAGTCCATTCAATCTAACAATAAAGAATGCTGGCTCTGCTTCTTGGAAGTATAAATTGCGGACTACTTCAAGCCAGTTATCGATATTCAAATTAGATACTATTTCTTCGAGTTTAGCATAATATGCTTCTTTGTCAGAAAATTCATCCAAAGAAATACCCAAAATAGATTTTGGTGCAGATATTACACAACCACCAGCTTGTTGAATTATATCAGGGTATGAGGTACTTAGAGACTCAATATCCTCAGGATCATAACCTTTCGCAATGAATTCTGAAATAATAAGAAATGTATAGTAGTTAATCTTGCACCGAGATTTCTTGTCTAAGGTCGATATCCGTTTAATAACATATCCAGTATGATCTATTAGAGCTTTAAAGTATTCCCCATTTTCAAAATCCTTTTGAATCTCATTACACAACATTTTTACATATTGTGTTTTGTTTGTATTCAGAATATTGGAAATTATAAGATTTATTTTTTCATAAAATAAATCTTTAAAGACCACTTCTTCCTTTAGTAAATAACATAATCTTTCTTGGAATAATTTACAATTCACCTTATTCTGAAGACCTTGATAATCGATTTCAGAAATAATCATATCTATTAAGAAATGTGGACTTTCTAATGGAAATAAGTCAAATTCATTGTCTCTGAATTTATGAGACATCCTTCGCCAATAAATTTGCCAATACTCTAATGGAGTTTCAATATTTATACCTTTTATTTTGTGATGATTATCCATTTTTATTTATAAGGCGACAAACTTGTCTTGCATTCGATTTTTGAGGTTGAACTTATTCGTTGAGGCAATATTGCACTCGATGTATAAGGATTTATTTCTCATAAAACTGGGAAATGATTTTACTGGTTTCCGAGAGAGAATATATGATTTCTTGGTAATGGCGAATATCCTCAAATGATAGTTTTCGGCCTTTTCTGTCTTTGAGCCACTTTTGAGCAGGTTGATAACCGCCAATATAATAGTTAAACATACTTTCCTGAATATTGTCAAAATATTGCGTTTCGTTTATATATACGCGGAGATCTTTAAATTCAACTTTCTCAACTAAGTTGCTTCCCACAATTGGATATCCGATCTCAACTATCCAAGTTGAAGAATTTACCATAGTATGCAACTCGCGTAATTTCTTTCCAATCTCCGATATTTGATTAAATTCGTCAATATTTTTGGGATATGGCACTCGTGGAAAATCTAACTTTAAAAACTCTTTGTATCTATTTATGTAAATTGGAGAATTTAGCATCCCATAAATATAATCGAAAAGTTCCATCGCCTCTACATCTTTGCCGATTCGGGAGTTAACTTTTTCAACTATATCTATACGATAATTCGATATTTTTGATTCTGTTTCTAATGAACCATTGGTATCTAAAAAGGAAAATAATGGAGCAATATAGCTACCGTCATAAGGTGTGACTATTTTATGCTGACCCAAAGGAACTTTGGATACAAAAACCCCAAAATGCTCTTTCGTTTGACGGGTGGTTATTAACGCTATATTATTTTCATCAATTAGTTGATTATTGATTTGTGGACGAGGATAATCGAATGCGTAGTCACCATATAACATCCACCTATAATCAAACGGGCGATATAAACAAGTTACAGGACAATCATCAACTTTAACCATCATGCGGGCTTGTGAAAGTTTCCAATCTCTATTATCCTTAATCAAATACAACTTTCGGATTTCATCGTCGGTGATAAACCTATCAAGAAAGTCCCTTATTCTAATAGATGCAGTTTCTTTGTCAAATGCAATGGCAAAATCATCTCTATGAGAATTAGGACCCAATAAGCATGTTGTGAAGAGTTCATTAATCGCAAAACCCTTCTTATATTCCTTTTCAAGACCAAAATCTTTTGGCACAAAGAAATACATCGGTGATTGAGGATTCAACTCTGTATATGGAACGGTAGTTATATTATTGCTGTTCAAGAATGAGTATTTGGACTCTCTTTTACCGTATAAATCATAATGGAATAATCGTCCAAGGGCGTTTTTCTTCTTTTTGCCTTTTTTTATAAAAAAGTTTATACATACACCCTGCATGATGTCAAATACATTCTCATCCTTACTTCCATCGGGCGCTGTTTCTTTCTTCTTGGAATTGCCATGCAGATTAATGGTATATATTGAATCAAAAGCACGAAGCAGTTCCCATCGCATTCCACGGAATGTCGGATTGTCTAAAAATCCATGTGGGTTGATATATGCCAATATACCTTCTCCATTTTGTTCTATAAAATATTGCGCCATTCTGATGAATTTCACATAATCATCATTAAGCCACTTAGGATTTCGCTCGTTCAGAGGAACTTTGCCACCTGGTTCTTTCTTATATGACTTCATCAAATCAGTTATCCACTGACCGTTGTTTGTGCTTGACCCATTATACGGTGGATTGCCAAGCATTACCATAACAGGTGTATCTCTCTTTATTCGACCAGCTTCATTTGCTTCTTGACTCAGCCACATCGAAAAGAGCGTACCTATATCTTTATGATGTTCTTCTAATGAATTTGTAAGATAGATTCTTATTCTGCGATCAGAAGTATGAATATAACCTGTCGAATTCAGAATCCAATCCAATTTAAGATGCGCGATTGCGTAAGGGGCCATTAGAATTTCGAAACCATTGAGCCTAGGAAGTAGATGCTTTTCAACATATCCCTGCCACATCCCCTGCATATTTGAAAATTTATTGTGTATGCAGTTTATAGACTCAGCCAAAAAAGTGCCTGTTCCGACTGCAGGGTCAAGTATCTGCACACGATGATATTTTTCAAATTTAGTGTGCTTGCTCCCTTTGACCTTAGGATTGTAATTCTCATTGATCACCTCATGCTCAATCTCAGAATAATCAGCAAGTCCATTTGGGAGGTCAAAGTCTCTTTTCAGTATTTCGTCAACAGATCTTATTATAAAACCTACAACGGCAGAAGGCGTATACCACACTCCTTTAGATTTTCTCAATTTAGGGTTGTATGAAGCAAGAAAGTCCTCATAGAAATGAATCATCGGATCTGAGTGCCGGTTGTTGCCACCATAACCTTTAAGAATTTTAGGCATATCAGTAGCAGCAAACGAGAGAGCCAAATCATCAACTATCCATGCAATTCGCTCATCAAGATCATAACCAGCTATGCTTTGAAATATCTGACGGAGAAATGGATTAGTTTTAGGAATCAATGTCGCAGCTTCATGTCTGGAAAAGTCCTCCGGGGTTTTATCATGCATTCTCGCGGCAAACATTCCGTATGCTATGGTTTGAGCATAAACATCAGCAAAACTTTCGTGAGTGATATCATGGAGAAGAACTCTTTTGAATGCCTCATATTGTCCTTTAAGTTGGATGCTGGCAGAATCATTCTCTTTATCCAACACTCGCTTAATAGTCTCCGCTAACAATCGCGCTTTTGAAGCCATTATCGATGCAAGCCTACCGGCAGATGTTATCTTTTGTGGCAATGAATTAGTAAACGCCTTAATCATAACCACAAACTTGCCGAAACTAGTATCAATACCGACAATTTTATTCCCATCAACTTTACCTAAACGGATACAGTCTTTCAGCTCGCCATTTTCATAAAAATGGAAGTCAAGATAATCTGTGAATATGATTCTATCAAGAGACTCCCTATAACGATTGAATTGTAATTTATGCTGTTTGTATCCATCAAGATCTGAATCATTAATATCTTTAGCTTCAACAAATGCGACCGGAGCATTATCTGATTTGCGAGAAATTATATAATCAGGTGCTCCACAATCAATTCTGGCAGGCTCGTTTGTGACCACCATATCCGTCAACATTGCCGACATTAGCTGCTGCAATGCCGGTCTATAGCTATGTTCACGAGCGATTCCTGTTCGGAACTGCTTGTTTAATTCAGATATGTAGTCTTTTAGAGTCATACTCAAAAACAAAAAAACTCCGACAGCAGTTATCTGAAGGCTGGCCGAGCCTGCAACGACTGCTTGGGAGTTTCGGAATTTGATTGGTTGTTGGCTTCGTCAGCCATTTGTGTTTAACCTTGTGGCCAATTTTCAGATGTTTATAGTTTCTCCAATCACAAAGTTACAAAATTCCCGTGAAAGTTTGGAAGTCAGGCATAAATAAAATTTAACGTCTGCCTGATATACCGCGTTTGGGCTGAGTCGGTTTCAGCATCTTGTGGGCTTGCATCATGCAGCGGTATGCAAAGCGGCGGTCGTCTTCATCTTCTTTGCGTCCCCATGGTAGCGAGCTGCCACTGCCTCCGCCTCCACATGACTGTGCGAATTGGGTTGCGCCGTTGAGGTAGCAAATGGGGTGTTGCTGTCAAAAATGCACGGAATAGTTGGTGATTCGCACATAAATGCATATATTTGCGGCATTTTAGTGTATTTTTGTATAGATAGTCTAATTTAAAACAACATTTTGCTTATGAAAATTTTTACTCTGATTATTACTGCGACAGTGGGGATTATGGCATCAACAGTTGCTGCTTCAGCATCGCCGCGCTTCAAACACGCGCCCAAGAGCGCCGTGACTGTTCAAGCTGCCGATACCAAAACCAAGCATTTCAAGCGGGCATTGCGTCAGGCTGATGCCGAACCATCATTGTGGCGTCACCAGCATGAGGAAGCATACATGTGGGAAGAAGAGTGGATGCCGATAGGGAGTTATGCAATAACTTATACCTCATCCGGACTTGTGGCGGCCGAAAAAAGCTCAGAGCCGGATGTGGACGGATATACTCTTACCGCATACCTCTATAATGAGAATGATATGAAAGTTTCCGAGCTGACTACAACAAGCGAAGACGGCATTACGGAGACGAACAGCCAGAAAAAGGAGTATGCCTACGATTCCCGCGTGACAAATTTCCTGACTTCGGTGCATGAATGGATGTGGCAGTCGGATGCATGGGCACAGCTTGGCAACAACTATCATCACACCGTGACCCGCAATGCCGACGGCAATATAGTAAAGGTGGTCCGCGCCATACTTTTTGACGGTGTGTTTGACCCCTCTATGGAAATGAATCTTGAATATGGTGCGGACGGCAAAATTAACAAGATCAGCACCAAAGTGCTCAGCTATGACTATGATGCGGGCAGCTATGTGTGGCTCGATGGCGTAAGCTACACTGACATTGTATGGGACTGCACTGACGGTCAGGTGGTGGACTGCGAGTTTGAGGATTTAACTTCAGGCAACAACCGCATAGCTTCTGCCCATTATGTCAACAATGAGAGCGGCGCGGAATACGATGCCGACATAACCATTACCTACAGCGGCCAAAGCTATAAAATGGTGCTTGACGGAATAGTGCAGGGGTATGAGAATACAACCCAGACTGTGGAAGTGGCATACACCGATGCCAACGGCAGCTACACTCTGACAGATATTTTCGAAACTGTGGAAGGCGAGGATGTATATTCTGAAAAATATACCGATGTTTATGAGTTTGACCCGTTTGGCTACACCACACTTGAAGAGTTCCGCTATCAGGCCGATGGAATGGAAGAAACCGTTGAAGGACGCACTGAAGGGACACTCACATACGACGACACCTATGGTTATCCTCTGACTTATACTACCTCAACTCAGGAATATGATGAGGAGTCAGACACCGAGTCAATGGTTCCCAATATGCGCTATGAATTTTCTGATTATGCCGACCTGTTGTCCGGAATCGAAGGCATAGCAACCGACACCAATGCCGACAGCCAGCCTGAATATTACAATCTTCAAGGCATAAAGATGGCGGCGGACGCACTGACTCCGGGTTTGTATATCGTGCGCAAGGGCAACATATCCGCACTTCAAATCATGCGCTAAACGACGCCCATTACGGATTTACAGCACAACGAGGGTGTATCGTAGTTTTTACGGTACATCCTCTTTTTGCGGTTATAGATATTGTTGCTAAATTTGCTGTGCAGCCACACCGGAGCAACGATGTGACTGGCAATTGGATATACAGTTATGAGTGATGAATTGATTAGAGAAATAGGACTGGTCCTGCTAATGCCGAACGGAGCGGAAGTTCTGTTTAGGTTGGCGGTGCTTTGGGAGGATAATGATGTGCCGCCGGAGGATGTTTATATGCTCCCGTCGAGGCCGGTAGATGGTGAGGTGCCGGTGTCGTTGCCGGAGATTATGAGAGATGTGTATTTCGTAACTTGGCTTGATAATGATTACAATGAAGAAAATCAGGGTATCAAAACGATGCTTTCCGAAAAAGATGCTTTTTGGAATAAATATATTATAGCTCTGAAAAAGCTCGTAGAGGTCAGTTATTATAACTATCAGAGTATTGTTGATGATAAAGACTGTGATGAGGAAGAAGTTTTATTTCGCAGAAAGGGACGGCGATACATGTCTTTTATAAAAGATTTGGGCGAGCCGTATAATATACGGTATAAAATCATTCATGTACTTTCGCAGCTACATTCCCAAGCGCGTATCCGTAATCATTTCGGAGGATTCACCGGAATAGTCTGTAATGCTGAAACATTTATCAAATTCTGGAATGAGAGCCTGCAAAAATTGCAGGAACTGCAATTGGCCATTCAGAAAGAGGATGTTGAAGACCTGGAATTGACATTTGGCAGAATACTGCAGTCAGAGGTGTTTGAGGAAAGGTTTGACAAAAGATATATGGGTGAGGATGGTTGCTTTATGAAAACCAATGTTGTTACGGCTGACGCAAATGAGGATGTGTTGTGCTTTAGCGGCCTCAAAGATTTTGATGGGAATGATTATTTGTCTCGCGCGGTCAAGATGATTGTTGATTCGGGATATTTTCATAACGCATATCTCGTCAAGGTGCGCGATGGAATAAGATACTATCTTTCAGACTCCAAATATATCACGCTTGGTGAAGCAAAAGCTTTTGGCGGACATTTGGAAGCAAGAATGTTTTCATGCTGTGAGAGAAAAACTTTTGCCGATTATGACTGGAGCAAATGCGTTTCCTACAAAATGATTGTAAAATACGAGCCATGTGGCATGTGTAGCATTCCGGTAAAAAAGCATCGCGCAAAGTATAAGCCGAATGAATTGGTGTGGGGAAAGAAATGGGACTTTCCCCTGAAGGACATGGATAAATATGACGCTATTGCTAAAGAAATATATGATGCAAATAATCCTGCAAAACTATGAGTCGCCCTGCGGCACGCTCGTGCTCGGATCTTCAGGCGACAAGCTGTGTCTGTGCGACTGGCAAACGGGACGGCACCGCGACTATACCCGCAACCGCCTGCATCGCTTGCTTGATGCTGATTTTTGTGATGGAACTTCTGCGGTCATAGACCGTGCCATTGCTGAGCTTGACCAGTACTTTGCCGGGGAACGGCAGGAGTTTGACATACCGTTGCTGTTTGTCGGCACGGATTTTCAGAAAATCGTGTGGAACGAGCTGCTTAAAATACCGTATGGCAAAACTGTTTCCTATGGTGAGATGGCTCTCAGGATAGGCAAGCCTACCGCCATCCGCGCTGTGGCCAATGCCAATGGCGCGAACCCGATGTTGATATTTGTACCGTGTCACAGAGTGATCGGCAGCGACCATACTTTGACCGGCTATGGTGGCGGCCTTGAGGTAAAGAGGTTTCTTCTGAATCTGGAGCTATTACCGAATCAGATATTTGACCGGAGCATAACCGCCGAACAGCAGCATACCGGGAATGGCTAAGTGAAAATCCTGACAGGCTGCAATGAAACTCCCTTTCATGGCCCATTCACTATAGCTAACAGGTATCTGCGCGTTTTCCTTGATTTAAATACCATAATTGCGGATTTGGCGACAATGCGACTGGGCAATAGAAAAATATTTAAAAATGGTTGGTTAAATCATGGATTATCACTACCTTTGCAGTCCGATTATGTCCAAATTAATAAACCCAGCCCGGAGCGCAGCGAAGCTTTTGGCCGAGCAATGCTGTGGTAAAAGGCGTTTAATTAACTATTAATTAAGCATTTAAAAGTGGATACTTTAAGCTACAAAACTCTTTCCCCCAACGCTCAGTCAATCGAGCGCGAGTGGGTGGTAATTGATGCCACCGGCCAGGTTCTTGGTCGTCTGTGCGCTAAAGTTGCCAAAATTCTTCGCGGCAAATACAAGCCCTGCTACTCTCCCAATGTGGAGTGTGGCGACAATGTCATCATCATCAATGCCGACAAAGTCGTGCTCACCGGCAAAAAGATGACAGATCGTGAATATCTCTCATACACCGGCTATCCCGGCGGACAGCGTGTCACCACTCCTGAGGTGCTCATGAAGAAGTCATTCAACAAGCATCTCAAACCCGGCTATCACCCCTTATATATCAAGGTGATGAAAGGCATGCTTCCCAAAAACCGTCTGGGCCGTCGCCTCATTGAGAATATGCACGTGTACAATGGCGCAAACCATCCCCACGCTGCTCAGAATCCCAAAGTTATCGATATCAACAACTTGAAATAAACTGAAGTATGGAAACAGTTAATGCAGTAGGCCGTCGTAAGGCCGCCGTTGCCCGTGTTATTGTAAGTGACGGTACAGGTGCTATCACTATCAACAAGCGCCCTCTTGAAGTGTATTTCCCCTCTTCAATACTTCAGTACATTGTTAAGCAGCCCCTCTTGCTCCTGGATGTTCCCGAAAAATACGACATCCACGTTAACCTTGACGGTGGTGGCTACAAGGGTCAGGCCGAGGCTCTCCGTCTCGCTATTGCCCGCGCTCTTGTTAAAATCAATGCTGACGACAAGCATACACTCCGTGCCGCAGGCTTCATGACTCGTGACCCTCGTGCCGTAGAGCGCAAAAAGCCGGGTCGTCCCAAAGCACGCAAGCGCTTCCAGTTCTCCAAGCGTTAATATCCTCGCGGCCTTTTGCCGCTTGATATATCTGTGTTTAGTATCTAAATCGCGGGGATGGACACGTTCCCTACCTCTCGGTTGTAATCTTTTAAGAACGTAAACCTACAAAAAAACAAAATGTCAACACCAACATTTGACCAACTCCTCGAGGCAGGCTGCCATTTCGGTCACCTCAAACGTAAATGGAATCCTGCCATGGCTCCTTACATCTTCATGGAGCGCAATGGTATCCACATCATAGACCTCTACAAAACAGCTGCAAAGCTGGATGAGGCTGCAAATGCTCTCAAGGCTATCGCCAAGCAGGGCAAAAAGGTGCTCTTCGTAGCTACCAAAAAACAGGCCAAACAGGTTGTAGCCGACAAGGCTGCTTCCATCAATATGCCCTACGTGATTGAACGCTGGCCGGGTGGCATGCTCACCAACTTCCCCACCATCCGTAAGGCTGTAAAGAAAATGACCGCCATTGACAAAATGACCAAGGACGGCACTTTCGACAATCTCTCCAAGCGTGAGAAACTTCAGATCACCCGTCAGCGCGCCAAACTCGAGAAGACTCTCGGTTCTATCGCTGACCTCAACCGTCTTCCCTCCGCTCTGTTCGTAGTTGACGTGCTCAAAGAGCACATCGCTGTGGCTGAGGCTAACCGTCTGGGTATTCCCGTATTCGCTATGGTTGACACCAACTCCAACCCTAACGATGTTGATTTCGTGATTCCCGCCAACGACGATGCTTCCAAGTCTATTGAACTCGTTCTTGACACTCTCTGCGCTGCTATGGCAGAAGGTCTTGAAGAGCGCAAGGTAGAAAAGGTTGACGCTCCCGAAGCTGCTGCTGAAACCGAAGCCGCTCCCCGCCGCGAGCGTCGTCGCGTAAGCCGCGCCAAAGCTGAAGCTGCTCCCGAAGCTGCCGAGGCTCCTGCTGCAGAAGCACCTGCTGCTGAGGCTCCCGCCGCTGAATAAGTTTTAATCAATTACAAATTTCAAAACTCCTAACTTTAATTATATGGCAGTTACAATGGCAGAAATCACCAAGCTCCGTCACCTCACCAGTGCCGGCTTGATGGACTGCAAAAAAGCCCTCGCCGAAACCAACGGCGACATTGATGCCGCTGTGGAAATTCTTCGCAAAAAGGGTCAGGCTATCGCCGCCAAGCGCGAAGACCGCGAAGCATCCGAGGGTTGCGTACTCGCTGCCAACGATAAGGATTTCGCAGCCATCGTGGCTCTTAAGTGCGAAACCGACTTCGTTGCCAAAAACGCTACCTTCGTTGACCTTACCAAGAAGATTCTTGATGCCGCTATGGCAAACCGTGTTAAGACCATTGATGAACTCAAGGCTCTTGAGCTTGATGGTCGCTCCATCGCAGACCTCATTGTTGAGGAATCCGGTAAAACCGGTGAAAAGATGGAACTCGGTGCATATGAATGCCTTGAGGCTCCTTCCACTACTTCTTACAACCACCTCGGCAACAAGCTGAGCACAATCGTTGGCTTCAACCTTGAAAATGTTGATTATCATGTTGGGCGCGATGTTGCCATGCAGGTTGCTTCTATGAATCCCGTGGCTGTTGACCGCGAGCATGTCCCCGCTGAAGTGGTTGAAAGCGAGCGCAATGTGGCTATCGAGAAGACCAAGGAAGAGCAGGTTAAACGTGCCGTTGAAGTGGCTCTCAAGAAGGCCGGTATCAACCCCAACCTCTGCGACACCGAGGCTCACATCGAATCAAATATCGCCAAAGGCTGGCTCACCGAAGATGAGGCTGCCAAGGCTCGCGTTATTGCCAAGGAAGCTGCCGAGGCTAAGGCTGCAAACCTTCCTCAGGCTATGATTGACAATATCGCTAATGGTCGCGTTAATAAATTCTACAAAGAATCATGCCTTATGGAGCAGGAATTCATCAAGGACGGAAACCTTACAATCGGTAAGTTCCTTGAGCAGGCTGCCAAAGGCCTCGTTGCTGTAGAGTTCAAGCGCGTTAACCTCAACGAGGACTAATCCTCCCCGCTATCTTGCGCGAATTTTTCGCGCTATGCTTTGAAGTCATAACAACTTTTGCATATCTCGGCATCCCCGGTTCGTTTAGAGCCGGGGATGCTCTTTGTTAAATGCTTGGAAATTTGTATATTTGCATCGCTATGACTAAAAAAAATTTCTGTTCGATATTGGGCGTTGTGCTCGGAGTGGCCTTGGCGTCCGCAAAAGATTTTACCACCTACGTAAACCCGCTGATGGGCACTCAATCAAGTTTTGAGCTGTCGGCGGGCAACACCTATCCAGCCATTGCGCGTCCTTGGGGCATGAATTTCTGGACCCCACAGACCGGTGAAATGGGCAACGGCTGGCAATACACCTACGATGCGCACACTTTATGCGGTATAAAGCAGACACACCAGCCCAGCCCGTGGATCAATGATTACGGCCAGTTTTCGCTCATGCCGGTAACAGGTTCCCCTAAGTTCCGTGAGAGTGACCGCCGCAGTTGGTTCTCACACAAGGGCGAAAAGGCTTTGCCGCATTATTATTCGGTGTATCTTGCCGATTATGATGTGCTTGCAGAACTGACACCTACTTCACGTGCGGCGGCACTGCAAATAACATACCCGCAAGGCAACAGCTATATGGTTGTTGATGCATTTGATTCCGGCTCCGAAATAGTCATTGACACGCTCAACCGGCGCATTACAGGCATTTCACGCCGCAACAGTGGCGGGGTTCCGCATAATTTTGCAAATTATTTTGTGGTGGAGTTTGACCGTCCGTTTACTTATGCGGCTACATTTGCAGCGGATGCCAAAGGCGATTCTCTGGAGCTTCGTGAAGGTGAACTCATGCAGAAAGCTTTTCATGCCGGCGCTGTTGTGGGCTTCCCCACCAGCAGGGGCGAGAAAGTGAACGTAAAGGTTGCATCCTCGTTCATTTCTCCGGAACAGGCGTTGCTCAATATCAAAGAGGTTGAGGGCAAAAGTTTTGAACAGCTGGTTCAGGAGGGGAAGACGGAATGGAACAGTGTGTTGGGGCGCGTGGATGTGACGGACCATTCCATTGACCACTTGCGCACATTCTATTCATGCCTGTATCGTGCCACACTTTTCCCGCGTGCTTTTTACGAGATAGATGCGTCCGGAAAGCCTGTTCACTATTCTCCCTACAACGGGCAAGTGCTTCCGGGGTATATGTACACCGACACGGGCGTGTGGGACACATTTCGCGCATTGTTCCCGCTGCTTAATCTGCTGTATCCATCGGTGAGCCGTCAAATGCAGGAAGGCTTCGTCAATGCCTATCGTGAAAGCGGTTTTTATCCCGAATGGTGCAGCCCGGGTCACCGAGGCTGCATGGTGGGCAATAATTCGGCATCTGTTCTTGCCGATGCATGGCTGAAGGGAATCAGGGTGGAAGATCCTGAGACTATGTGGCGGGGAGTGGTGCATGGCGCGCATGCCACGCATCCCACTGTTTCCTCCTCCGGGCGGCTTGGATATGAGTACTATGATTCTTTGGGATATGTGCCGTGCAATGTGGGCATTAATGAAAGCGCGGCGCGATCGCTGGAATACTCTTATGATGACTGGTGCATATATCAGCTGGGTAAGGCACTTGGCAAGTCGGATGCGGAATTGGACCCATACGCAAAGGGTGCCATGAACTATAAGAATCTCTTTGATAAGGAAACTTCGCTCATGCGCGGCCGCAATGCCGATGGTTCATGGCTTGAGCCGTTCTCTCCGCTCAAATGGGGCGATGTGTTCACCGAAGGTAATGCGTGGCACTACACTTGGTCGGTGTTTCATGATCCCGACGGACTTGCGGAGCTTATGGGCGGAAAGAAGCAGTTTGTGGCCATGCTTGATTCTGTCTTTTCCGTACCGCCATTGTATGACGACAGCTATTACGGATTTCCTATTCACGAAATTCGTGAGATGACTGTGATGAATATGGGCAATTACGCTCACGGGAATCAACCTGTTCAGCATATGATATATTTGTACGATTGGGCGGGAGAACCATGGAAAGCCCAATATTGGGTGCGTCGTGTCATGGATGCCATGTACTCACCCACTCTGGACGGATATTGTGGTGACGAGGACAATGGGCAGACTTCGGCATGGTATGTGTTTTCTGCTCTCGGGTTCTATCCTGTGGCGCCCGGGGCAGGGGAGTATGCTATCGGCAGTCCGCTGTTTCAGAAAGCAGATATAACGCTTGAGAACGGCAACCATATCGTTGTCTCCGCGCCCGGCAATACTTCCGACACTCCCTATGTTGGCCGGATGCGGTTCAATGGCAAAGAGTATGACAAGAACTATCTCAGGCATTCAGATTTGGTTAAGGGCGGTCTGATTGAGTTTTTCATGCAGCCACAGCCCAACTTGTTGCGTGGCACTTTGCCTCAGGATGCCCCGTATTCGTTCTCTCGGGAGTCGCGGCGGTAAATGTGATTTTACGGTGCCAATACTATCGGCATCTTAGCGGGGGCATGAAAGCATCCTCTATATGCACTATTTTTACCCCTGTTTCCGGCGAGCCTTCCACCACTATGACATCCATTTGTGGCTCGTGAGGCAATTTGTGAGATTTCACGTATGCTTCTGCGGCATTGCAAAGATGACGCATTTTCTTGGCATCGATGGCTTCAAGTGCTCCTTCGCCGAACGATGAGCGTGTCTTTACTTCTACAAAAACCACTCTGCTCCCTTTGAGGGCCACAATGTCTATTTCGTTGTGCCCGAATCTTACATTGCGTTCCACTATCGCATATCCTTTGGTGATTAATGTTTCGCAGGCCAGATCTTCGCCCCATTTTCCTAATTCGTTATGCGTTGCCATGGATATTTGCTTGTATATATTATTGTGTTGCCGCAAATATAGCCATTCGCTTTTTCTCGCACAACATTCTGTTGTATCTGATTTCCATGTATTTCATGGGAGTTTGATAAATGTTTTGAAAAAAAAACTTTGCGCCATAACAGCCGCGCTTACAGCCGGTTGGGATTTCATGTGAAAATTTTGGGATAAAAAGATGTTAAAATATTTGGTGGGTTCGGAAAAAGCCACTACCTTTGCACTCGCTTTTGGGAAACAACCCCGCCGCAGCGGCAGCGCGGCCCGGGAGCGAAAAAAAGTTCTTGAAAAATTTGCGGGAATGAAACAATGTCCGTAACTTTGCAGAACCTTTCGGCGGAAACGCCGCAGAGCACATTGAAATAATTGCAATAGACAAGAAGTAGTACAAGAGTCATTATATAATGAAGCTCTTAGTCAAGTTCTGAATACGACAGGTCGATAGATCTAACGGAAGTGATCCTAAGCCAGTGCCGCGGGGCCGACAGGCACCGGCGGTGAAAGCAAGACAAAACTTTATTTAGAGTGTTTGTCTTTTTGAATTGAGAAAA
>ERZ1027089.34-NODE-34-length-79956-cov-19.224328_pt1 | contig 79956 bp, 74 predicted proteins | sample MGYA00519412_ERZ1027089 | MGnify/ENA primary metagenome ERZ1027089 (study PRJEB26926, sample SAMN06164433) | human gut metagenome | biome: ENVO:00009003; feature: ENVO:2100002; material: ENVO:00002003 | host: Homo sapiens | place: USA | collected 2012 ... | reverse complement strand
GCTCACACTGTCGCTGTGTCGCTCACTGCTATATATGACCGCACTGTACACTGTTGCTGTCGCAAAAAAAAAAGCACGGCATTTAAGCCGTGCCTATATAAGTTATTATTAATCGATATATTTAAATGTATAGTAATATCCGCTAGCGTATGAATGCTTCCTTATACCTTTACATATTTTGGTAACAATGGAATTGTCGACCTCCGTCAATCGCTCTGCTTCCCTTGTTCCGCATACTATTACTGTATCAATGCTTTTATTTAAAAGTATATTTTCTTTGCTGTCATATTTTGTAACAAGTATATTTTTCGATTTTGTTATATCTTTATCGGTATGTTTTACCATATTGCTATATAATCCGCTGTCTATTATCTTTTTGCGTATAGTATCTACATATTTATATAACGTTCTAGCTGATATGTTGATTTTATGGCACACTTCGTCCGCTGTCGCATTATCCAAAAAATACCATTTAAGCACTTGTACTTCTGTATCGGTCAGCCTTGCCGTATCGCATAAATGCTTTACAGCTTCTAACATTGATATATCTACACTTTGACCGTCTGTCGATACTTCGGAAGGCTGTATACTATACTCAATATAAGTAAGTGACTGTATGGTACTATCTGTTGTTCCGTCAGGCGTAAAATATACAGTTTTTTCCAAAGCTGAATATAACTTGTTACGCTGTATTTGCTGTGCTTCGTCTGTAAAATATTTGCTTACAATTTTACCCATTTCTTTTATATGGGAAGTTTTGGAATATTTCCATTTATCTGGCGGAACGGTTTTTCCGCTAGCTGTACGAATGCTTCTTTTATCGACTATATCAAATTCATTTAATAATATTCTGTCTGTCAAGGTGTTGTTATTGTATGCCCTAGTGAGTGCGTCATATACATATACTGTCAACATATCGATTATATCTATAGCTTCTGTCGCTGTCGCTGTATACAAGCTATTCAATGCGCCTTGCAAAGCGAAGCGTATACTAATCTTTTTGTTTTTTAAGTCTTTGTATGCGTCTGTCAATGTTTTGTATTCGATAGTATCTGTTATTTCGGCATTACGCATTTTACAGATTTTAGTATACATTTCTTTACCGTCGGCTTCATACTTTTTCAATTCGTTGCTGTATCTGTCTATAATATGCAATTTTTCAATGGTATGCTTGCTATAGCATACTTGCATACGCACTTTGTTAGCAATTTTCCATGAATTTACAGTGTTAACTGTCGCTGTGATACGCTTTAATCTTGCTGAAGTCAATATTTCGGATAATATCGTAATTTTTTGTGATAATATGTTGCCATATATACCGCTGTCGCTGTCTTTGCTTGCTGTCGCCATTATATAGTCAGTGTATGCCTTTGATACGCTTATAGCAAGGTTATCTATATATGTAAGCTTGTCTGTGTTTGTCGCTGTGTCTGTGTCTGTCTGTGCCACTGTCTGTGTGTCTGTGTCTGTGTCTGTCACTGTCGCTGTGTCTATAGCGATACTGTCATAGTGCGCTATGCTGTCGGGCTTTGATACTGTGACAGCTCTTGACGGTATGCCGACGGGCTTTGCACGGTATATAGTACCGTTAGCGGTTTTGTAGTACGTTCTGTAAGTCTTTTCCATTGTTAATCCTCCATTGCCTATAGGCTGTATGTGTATTGCCGTTACTGTCTGTAATGGCGGTCGGATTTTTCCGACTGCCTATATTCTATCACAGCACCGCTTGTTTGTCAATACTTAATTCACATTTTTATATATGACCGCACTGCATACCTCGTTATATGGCTTTGTTATGCGATTTGAGCGTTCAAGGTCTTTTTTTCTCACTATGTGACATAGGCGGTGGTTTTGGTTTTTTTGACAGCTTCCAGATACGCAACCGGTACAAGTCATTTCCCCTCCCACATCCTACATTTTTCCTTTCCCTTCTCATTTCTATTCAACTTTTTCTTAGTCCAAAAATACGAAAGCACCGTCTTACAAATGGCTATGTTATCACGGATTCCGTAACTGCTGCTTCTCCTAGATGCGACTGTTCCCCAAGTAATGAACAGTTCCCGAATCTTACGAAAATTTATTTTTTAAATCGTTCAAAAACCCCTTGACAATATTGCGTTTATAGTGTATAATGATTATAGTGAATGAAAGTTATGTTAATCATCAATACAAATTAAAATCCAGAACAAGAAAGGAACTACTCCATGTCAGGTATTTCAACATCATTAGAACACGCATCGACAATTCTTATCGACTATACAGCTCTCAAGAGAAACACAAGAGTGCTAAATCCCGATCTTATAGCTCCAGCTAAAGAGGAAGTTATTAACGAAACTGTGATTGATAGGACTTCTGAACCTATCAAGAGCATGGATGATATCATAGCTATATCACGTTATTTAATCACACATGGACGTTTCAGAGATAATATGCTGTTCATAGTTGGTATCAATTTTGGACTACGAATAAGCGATTTAAGGATGCTCCGTTTCTCTGACTTAATTAACGAGAACTTCGCATTTAAAGACACTTTCCCTGTATTTGAGATAAAGACCAGAAACACCAGAAAGAAGAAGAAGAACAGATACATCACCGTCAACAACGCTGTAGTGGATGCTATAACTCTTTATCTTGAGAATACGCCTAACGTATCTTTAAGTGATTATTTATTCCGTTCTGAATCCAACAATGGAATGTATTTAAACGAACCCATCACTCCTCGTTCAGTAAACAGGATACTCAAAGGTATAGCTAAAGATTTACATCTTGGAATTAAGATGAGCACACATACGTTGAGAAAGACTTTTTGTTATCACCAGATGGTTATGTCAGGTAACAGCAGTCGTAAGTTATTACTTCTCCAAAAAATGATGAATCATTCCTCTCCCGCTCAGACGTTAGACTATATCGGTATAACGATGGAAGAAATAACGGAAGCATATCTTAAGCTCAATCTTGGCAGCGTAAGCGAGAACTATCTCATAGATAGTGCTATCGGTGAGGATGAAACTGCTACTGTTGCTTAACGACAATTGTTGCGGTACGGGCAACAATTGAGGAGGCTTGAATTTATAGACAACATGATTTCTATTTTTGGATGAAAAATTAGACAGTCCCATTCCGCTCTGAACAGCAAATCTCTCCAGTAATTTATACTAACAAAGAAGGTGTTTTCCTTTTTTAGGCTGCATTTTTCCAAACGGCTCCACGACTGGGCTCAGGGGCATCAATTTTTGCATTTTACAACTTAAAAAGCCGTAAATGGTTTTTTTATTCCGTTCATAGGATACGTCTTTCCGTTTTTTTTATTTCAATCACTCACCCACTGTTTCAACCAACTATTCAGCAACAAGGAGGCAATATATATGATTAAAGTTTGCGATGCCATAATGGGCACCGGCAAAGCTCAACCGTTAACATCCCCCATTCTTACCCCCGATGGATTCATACTCATGAATGACGTAACCGTTGGGTCGTCCGTAATAGGAGAAGACGGTCTACCCCATACCGTAGTTGGAGTGTTCCCACAAGGTGTCAAAAAAGTATATCGAGTAACATTCACCGATGGCAGCCACACCGAATGCTGTGACGAACATCTGTGGACTTATCAGTTATCTCGTGACGTAACCCGTGGGATATTCCGAACTCGCTCGTTAAAAGAAATACTTCTTGACGACCTGTATGTCGTTAAGAAGAACGGAGGTGTCCAGTACAAGTATAACATCCCTATCGTGAAACCCGTCCAGTTTGATAAGCGAGAGTTAACAGCCACACCTTCTGCTCTTGGTAAGGTTTTAAGCACGCCTGTAGACTATAAAAGCATAGAGCGTATGGACGATGTTTTGGACGCACTCAAAATGTATAAGATGGACGATGTGCAGCCTGATGAGTTGTTTATCCCTATGGATTATAAACTGTCTTGCGAAAACGACCGAAGAGAACTGCTTAACTCTTTGGTTAACGGCGACACCGTGATTAATCACAGATTTGAGTATTTTACAGAGTCAAAAACATTAGCAAAAGACATTCAATTCTTAGTGCAGTCATTAGGTGGTATTGCCAGAGTAAAAGTGCAGTGCAAGAACAGCCAGTCCGGAATGGATAAATCAAACGTGAGATATCTGGTCAAAATAAAGACGCCAGATTATTCTAAGGGAGAGAATCACGGAACCGGAATCAACCGAGCTATTTGTAAGATAGAGTATGTAGGAAACAAAGAATGTCAGTGTATACTTGTAGATAGTGAGAAGCACTTATATGTAACCGACAGTTTCATAGTGACGCATAATACAACGGCAGCTATCAACTACATGAACGCACACCCAGACGACAGGTTTATATTCATAACACCATATCTGGACGAGGCTAAAAGGATCCAAGATAAATGCCCGGCTCTAAACTTTATTGAACCTTCAAATCAAATACCACAGTATGAATTCAAGAAAGGCACGCATACAGCCGCCCTGATAAAACAAGGCAGGAATATCACTTCAACACATCAAGCGTTTAAGTCGTATACGAAAGAGATGCTTCGGGAAATACAAGAACAAGGATATACGCTTTTTCTGGACGAGTGCATTTCTTTGGTAGAAACACAAAGCGTAAAGAAAACTGATATAGAGGTGTTATTGAACTCGGGGCTGATTAAAGATGTCGGGAATTCTTATGAGTTTGCGGTAAAGAATTATGATTGTGGAATGCTTTCTCCTATTAAAGAAATATTCGGAAGACAGTCGGTCAATAAAATAGACAGCGATGATGGAACAGAATGCCTATTCTATTGGACACTTTCTCCCAATCTCATTTCTTCATTTAGAGATGTGTATATTTTGACATATTTGTTTGAAGGTCAGGGGCTAGAACATTATCTAAAACTCAACAATCTTAGTTACGAAAAGACTAACGTGACGCTCAAAGATGGTTGCTTGCAATTTGGAAACAATAATGTTTATGTACCTCAGTACGTTAGCAACCTCTCAAATATGATACATATAGTGGATGGCAAATTGAACGATGTCGGTGACGAAAAAAACAATTTATCTATGGCGTGGTTTGCCAAAAACATAGAAGGCGCTCGCAGATTGAAATTAAACCTTTACAACTATTTCGTTAATATGCACAGAGGCGCGGAACCAAAAGAGAAATTATGGTCTACCTACTCGTCCTATAAGGACAAACTAACGGGTAAGGGATACTCAAAGGCGTTTTTGTCTTTTAACACACGAGCCACAAACGAATACAGGGAAAGCCGATATCTGGCTTACGCTGTTAATATATATATGAATGTCGCGGAAAAGCTGGCGTACACTTCCAATGGAATAAAGGTGGACGAGGACGCGTATGCACTGTCTATAATGCTACAATGGATATGGCGTAGTGCCATCCGTGACGGAAAGGAGATTGAGTTATACATACCCAGCAAGCGAATGAGATCTATACTTACCAATTGGATTAAAAACGTTTCAACCAACATCTGACTAAGAAAGGAACAACAAATGAATAATTGCAAATACTGCTACTTCTATGGAACGAGCGAGAGCGACTGCTACAACACACAGGGTTGTGATTTCTTCACTCCTCTTGCCGAGCACTTGATTGACAAAGATATCTACGAGGAACATGAGCGTCTAAAGAATGAATACTATGACGCATGGCAAGACTACATAAAAGACTACAACTGAATATCAACAATTTCAATAAATACTTAACCAACATTTTAGCAAAATAGAAAGAGGTGACTTTTTCTGAAATTAGCAACATTTCAAAAATACATTCTGAAAGTCCATACTTCACGCCTTAGAAAATCAAAGTGGAATTTAACGTTACCAATAGACGAGGCTCGCAGATCTGGCGAACTCATTGCGCTCGCTGACAGTCAGGTGCTTAGATGGATTGATGAATTAAACGGCGTGATAGACACATCGTATCAAATACGGGAAATACGTCATGAAATCAAGATGCTCAAAAAGGATGGCAACACCACACAGAATAAGCGTGAAATCAAGAGGTTGTACGCAGAACTTGACAAAGTACAGTTTATTCCTGATTATATGTTTCTTGTTATTGACAAAGAAAAAGACTATTATAAAGCCTGCCAGGGCTTCACAATAAACGGAATAAAGTACCGCAGACTTCTGGGAACGAATGGTGGTATAAAATGCAGCACAATTGTATTCACCAGTGACAGAGTGACGGACGAACTGAAGCGACGCATAGATAATGACAGAGATTTGTCCAAAGAATTAGTACCAGCCAAACTTGAGGCATACAAAGGTTTGTCGTGCAGCGCATCAACGCCAGTAACCATGCCAAAGGGAGTTTTGGTCGTTAACGATTGCGAAACGGATTTTCTATCAGACATCACATACATATCAGACGAGAATGATGGGGAGCCGATCATAGAATTCAGACCCAATCAGGAAATACATCTTGACGCATCAGATGGATACGGAATCATGCTCCCTTCCTTAGCAGAGAGATGGAGCAACGAATTAAACTTAGGTTACACGATGAGTGGATGTAATACAAGATTCTCCTTCGAGAAAGGAACAGTATTCACATTTGATTTTCTGGACTTCGCAGAAAACGTAGCTGGTAAATATCTCGTCACTGACGCATGGGGAAATCAGGTTGATATTAGAACTGTCGAACTGGTGCTCACAACCTCGATGGTAAAGTTATGGGATAGTTATCAGAGTTGCAACGATTATATAGCAAAGTCGCTGAACAACGGATATACATTCGCCGTCACCAAGATATGCCCGGAGTTCTTAGAAAACGAGAGGGCTTTGAATTACCAATTTATACAATCGTTCGACCTTGACGACGATGATATAAACGAATTAATAACCCCGACAATTGAAGAAATCAAAGATGTTATCGGTGGCGACTGGCGCAAATCGCTTCTATTTCTTAAAGGGAAACACATGACAGAAAAGAGCTTTAACGGAAGTTCAGACGTTGTGGCAAAAGCATTAGCTATAGACAGCCGCTTAATTAATGATGCATATGTACAGAACCACATTTATCAAATGATACATAACAGAATTGACCAAGCAAAAATAGGAGCCATCAATGTACATGGTAATTACTCTATTGCATTAGGAGATCCATATGCGCTTTGCCAATCTATATTCGAGCTTCCGATAACAGGACTGCTGTCAGCCGGAGAAGTATACAACCAATACTGGAGTAATTGTGGTTCTGAAAAATTAGTGTGTTTCCGAGCGCCAATGACCTGTCACGCTAACATTCGAGCAGTCAAGCCTGTGAACAACGACAAAGCTAACTACTGGTTCAGATATATTAAAACTGGAACCATATTCAATGCGTGGGATACATCAATGGCTGCATTAAACGGGATGGATTTCGACGGAGACATAGTAATGCTAACTGATAACCCGATTCTCTTAAAAAAGCATCAGCCATTGCCCACATTGATGTGTGCCCAGAGAAAGGCTGAATCCAAGATTGCGTCAGAGGAGGACTTCATTCGCTCAAACATAGAGAGCTTCGGCAATGATATTGGACAAACCACCAACTGGGTAACTACTATGTTTGAAATACGATCTCGGTTCAACAAAGAGAGTGATGAGTATAAGGAACTGACATACAGGATTCAGTGTGGTCAGCTCTATCAGCAGAATGCGATAGATAAGGCGAAGGGAATCATTTGCAAACCTATGCCAAAGGTGTGGTATGACAGATATTCTGTAAACAAAATTGAAGATGAAAACACAAAAGACTTATACAGAACTATCTCTGCCGAGAAAAAGCCTTATTTCATGACATACATATATCCAGCGCTGAAGAAGCAATACTCAACATTTATAAGCAACACAGAAAAGAACAGCCTGAGAGAATTCGGAATGTCCGTAAGCGAATTAAAGTCTGTGCCAAGAGATCTGTTAACAGAGAGGCAGAGAGAGTTTGTTAAGTATTATGATTACAAAATGCCAGTCGGTGTGTCGGAGTGTGTACTTAACAAAATATGTAGAAAATTCGAATGCGAATTTGATGGAATAATATCAAAGAAGAAGGCGGATAGAAATTTTGACTATAACATTTTAAAGTCAGACGCAGAATACACGCCCACTCAGAAAAGAGACATCAAAAGAGTATATAAAGACTACATAGATATTACAAGGTGTTTTATGGCAAGAGCAGAAACTGAAAGGCTTGATAAAGACTATGTTGTATCAGAGCGCTCTCGCATCAACGAGTGGTTTAAGAGAAAGTGTGATGAAATATGTCCAGACGAGAAGTCGCTGTGTAACATTTTAATTGACATTTGCTATGAAAAGAACTTGTCGAAGTTATTTGTATGGACGATGGTTGGAGAGCAAATAATCAACAACTTGCTCGAATGTAACGGGTTTAAAATCAGATATCTCTCGAAATGTGAAGACGGAGATGTCAAGTACGCTGGCGACAGTTTTAGAGTTTGTGAATGTGATGTTAAAAAGGAGATAGCATATGATTATACTGAATGAGAGAGAATGGGTAGAGAACGCAATACAGGAACGTACAATAGGCAAGAAGCCGACAGAAACATTGTACAGAATTGCTAAGTATTATTTTGAAGAAGGTTACTCAAAAAAGGATGTCAGGAGATTTTTAGACAATTTTCTCTTGCAGTGTGACCAAAGGGCGATGGTGTATGAATGGGGCGACAGGCTTGACAAGATAGCGAATTGGGCATCTAAGAATAAACTCATCGTCATAGATTACATAAGCATTTCTGAAACCGAAATGCAAAAGATAGATGAGCTCTTTGCCGAATCCAGAACGCTACCTCGTTTGGCATTCACACTCTTGTGTATTGCTAAATTCAAATCTATTACAAGCAACGCAGACGGATGGGTGAACAATAACGACTCAGAAATAATGGCATTGGCAAACATAAAAGCGTCGGTAAAATTTAGAAGTAATTTGTTTTCACAATTAAGAGACAAAGGATTAATCAGTTTTTCGAGGCAAGTAGACAATACAAGTGTCAAGGTTTGTTTTATGGATGACAACAAGAGCGAGGCGATTAGAGTGTCCGATTTTAGGAATTTGGGAAACCAATACTTAAAATATAAAGGAGAAGCGTTTTTCGAATGCGAAAACTGTGGCATTACAACCAAGAAGGGTAAGTCTTGCAAACCCAGAAAATACTGCCCAGATTGTAGCAAAATAGTTCAGGCTAGGCAAAATAAAGAATCTGTGTACAGATTGAGATAAACTACTTTTATTACTGTTGGAATTTACTATGTCGTCTAAAACGGCTCTGAGAGCCGTTTTAGCAGCACATGCACCATACTATATATGGATAGAAATATATACTAAAATCAGATATATTTAACGAGGGGAGGATACCCCTCGTTTTTGCATCCAGCCATCTTGCGGCATCATTGCAAGAGGACTTTTTAAAGTCATTTATTAGAATTAAAGGAAGATATTATGATACTTATCAACAAAGAAGAAAGCGAACAGATTAGAAGAAAATTTCCGTATGCTCATATCGTAAGAACTATGAAACAGAATTCAAAAAGACATCGTTACTATTGTGAAGAATCGCCCAGGGTAATGAACTACCTTAACGAACTCAGAACAGATGCCGAGGTGTACTCTAGTGAGCATAATTGAACGTATTCCTGGTGAGACAGATTTTGATTATCATAAGAGACTTGTTTACGGAAAGTTAGTAGACAAGACATTAGCAGATGTAGACTATACAGAGTTGTCAGAACTGGTATACGGGCAGCCATATTCGAGTGACGTGGCTAGGAGAATGATGTATGGGTCGAGAAGGACTCTCGATTTAATCGGCTCAGAAGCAGTCAAAGTTATATCGAATAACGATGGTGGTTCATCACTCATTGATAACATCAATGAAAAACTTGACGAATACAAAAGAGAACGCCAGAAGTTTTTTGACCAAAGGAGAGAATACAACAAACTAGTTAGTTCCGATGGTAGAAAAGAACATCTTTATGATAAACTCATAGAGGCTGCACACAATCTAAATAATACAATAGGGCTCGTATATGATGATTATAATGCGCATCGGAAAGAAAGCAACACAGATCAGAATAACGAAGCCGTGTTGGTACTGAGCGACTGGCATTACGGAATGACGACTAACAATGTGTTTAACAAGTATAACACAAAAATATGTCAAGAAAGGGTTAAAGAAATAACAGACTCCGCAGTTGATAGAATTGTTCGTAACAAATGCAGGAAATTACATATTGTAGTGTTAGGCGATTTAATACACGGTGCTATTCATGTGAGTGCCAGAGTAGCGTCAGAGGAACTAGTGTGCGATCAATTAATGCAGGTGTCTGAAATATTAGCACAAACAATCCAGTATATCAGCGCTGCGGTGGATGAAACGTATGTGTATGTGACTTATGGTAATCATGCAAGAACTATTGCCAATAAACAAGACAACATCCATAGAGATAATATGGAACGTATAATACCTTGGTGGTTAGAACAAAGGTTCAGTGGTGTGAACAATATCTTCATTGTGCCTGAGTCTGAGAGCGAGTTTCTATTTATCAACGCAAGCGGACACGACATACTTGCCGCACATGGAGACTTAGATGGCATTAAAACATCTCCGCGTCTGTTATCAACGCTTTTTCAAAAGAAATATAACAAGAACGTTGAATATATTGTGCTTGGCGACAAGCACCACCGAGAGAGCTTCGAGGAGCTCGGTGTTACTTCTACAATATGCGGTTCTTTATGCGGAACTGATGATTATGCCAACGACAAAAGATTATTCTCCACTCCGTCTCAATTACTATTGATTGTTAATCAGGAGGCGGGCGTAGACGCAGAATATCACCTAAAATGTAAAAATACATAAAGCAAGTACAATTTGAAAGAAAGGGGGGAAGCTATCATGTCAAGGAAGACAAAGATGAACGCAATCACATCCGAAGAGTTGCTTAAACAAGTCAACTCTGAAAATAAACAACTCTTAGATGACTTTTTGGACTATTTAAAATCTGTTAGAAGAAGCGAGACAACAATAGCCGCATATAAAAACGATATTGAAATAGCGTGGGTATGGTGTCTGCAAAACATCGGCAATATCTATTTTATCAATTGGACAAAGAGGAATATAGTCGCATATCAAAATTGGTTGCTAAATAACAACGAAAACTCCCCCGCAAGAGTTAGGAGGCTTAAGGCCGCCCTGTCATCTCTTAGCAACTTTATATGTAATGTTTTAGATGACGAATATCCTAACTTCAAAAACATTATAAAAAAAGTAGAAAATCCTGTGAATAGACCGGTTAGAAAGAAAACTGTATGGGGAGAAGATGAACTTGATTCCCTATTAAATATATTGGTCGAGAACAAAAAATATAAGAAAGCCTGTTTTCTTGCACTCGGTATCTGCAGTGGACGAAGAAAAGCTGAACTTTGTAGATTTAAAGTTAGTGATTTTTCAGACGACCACTTAGTGTGCGGAGGTTCGCTGTATAAAAGTGATCCGATTAAAACCAAGGGGCAAGCAGGGGGTAAATACATCAATTGTTATACACTTGCAAAGAAGTTTAAGCCATACTTAGATTTATGGATAGAAGAAAGAAGTAAATTAAAGATAGATAGTGAGTGGCTGTTTCCTGCGGGAGATGGAATGGAAGGGCACATCGGAATTCCAACAGTAAACAGTTGGGCGGTGTCGTTCACAACATTGACGGGACGTGACTTTTATTGGCACTCGCTGAGACATCTATTTACAACCAACTTAGCAAGAGCGGGAATACCAGACAATGTAATCACACAGATAGTCGGTTGGGAATCAGCCGATATGTGCAAGGTGTATACAGATATAGATGCCGATGAACAGATAGGAATGTATTTCAATGAGGACGGAATTGTTGCTCCGAAAAAGAAAGACTTATCTGAACTATAATCGGACAGAATGAAAGGATATTAAAAATGACAAAAAAGGATGCGATAACGTTAGTTGTCGAAGCGTTAAAGCAGAACGATGTTCGCAAGCCTGTTTCGTTCCCGAAACAGACTTTTCATATTACAGACGACGAAGGAAATCATAAAGATTTCTTTGTAAGAAAGTCTGACAAGACGGTTATGTATAATAAGAACGACGTGTCTGCTGTGATAGAAGCCTTTCTTCAAGTAGTGGAAGATGCCATGAAGAGGGGCGAAGAAATATATTTACACGGATTTGGAACGTTCGGGTTAAAACTTAGAGCTGCAAGAAAAACTAAACTTCCGGGAACTGACGGTCTTGTAGATGTTAAAGAAAGATATGTTCCTAAATTCTCTTTTGGCAATAAACTTCGTATGGCAGCAATAACATATGACCTCTCAGTGAGAGATAGAGATATCTCGCTGCCTCCCATAATAAAGGACGAAGATTTTGATTGTGAATATGATGAACAGGATAGTATAGATGACGATTTTGATGATAACTTCGTTGACGACGACAGCGGCGTAGACGAGGATGATTAATTATGGCTATGGAAATGGGAAACAAGACTTATAAGGGAACTGAATGTACTTGCGGAAGGTGCGGTAGAGTTTATCCAAGGCAAAGAGGATACTTTTCCGTGAGCTATGCTGATTTCTACAGAGGTACTGCCTATCTTCCTATATGTAAGGATTGTGTAGACAAGTTGTACAACAGTTTTCTCGAAGAGAGTAAGAACCCAAAATTATCCGTTCGTCAAATGTGCAGGAAATTGGATTTGTATTGGGATTCAAAAATTTATGACTCCATAGAAAAACGATCTTCTATGTATTCAGCCATGACAGCGTATATGACAAGGCTTAACGCGGCTACGTTTGCAGGTAAGAGCTATGATGATACTTTGAGAGAAGAAAATTCTCTATGGCTATTTCCGAATGGAAATGAAACTAACGAAACAAAAGAAGAAGCAGATAAGCCCACCGTTCAAGAGACGACTCAGAATCTACAAAAAGAAGAGGAACAATATACACCCACAGACGAAGTTATTGCGTTCTGGGGTACTGGGTATCCGAATTCGATGTACAAAGAACTTGAACAGAGACGTGAGTATTATATGTCGAGGCTTCCAAACGACAATGATATCGACATAGGGGCGGAAATTCTCATACGCCAAATATGTAATCTCGATATTACCATTGCTAAAACAAGCGCCGCGGGTGGCTCAATAGACAAAATGGTAAACTCTTTAAATACACTAGTAGGCAGTCTAAATCTCAAGCCCGCTCAAAAGAACAAGGCAGATGATTTAGACACAGAGATGACAAACACACCTCTCGGTGTTTGGCTGTGGAAGTACGAAAATCAAAAGCCTTTGCCGGAAATCGACGAAGACTTAAAAGATGTAAACAAAATCAAAAAGTATATTTTCACCTGGATGGGACATCTTTGTAAAATGCTTGGCGTAAAGAATGGATACACCAAGATGTACGAAGATGAAATCAATCGGCTTAAGGTCGAGAAGCCGGAATATGACGGAGATGAAGAAGATTTGCTAATAGAATCTTATTCGGCTGGTGATGACGATGACAAGAGCTGAGAAGATACTTAACGGAGCTGCATATTGGGGCTCATACTACAGAAATAATCCAGAACGGTTTGTAAATGACTATCTACATATAAAGCTAAGACTATTTCAAAAGATACTCATTGTGATGATGTTCTGGTGTACAACTTTCGTCCTTGTAGCTTGTCGTGGTATAGGTAAAACCTATATCAGCGCGATATATACAGTTACAAGGGCTATTTTATATCCCGGCACGCAAATTTGCATTGCGTCGGGGACTAGAGGACAGGCAATAAATGTTCTAGAGAAGATTACAAATCAATTGATGCCAAACTCGCCTGAGTTAAGAGCAGAGATTGAAGATGTAAAGATGAATGGAACTAACGCTTATATAAAGTTTAAAAATACGAGCGTTATTAAAGTCGTAACAGCAAGCGATAACAGTAGAGGTAATCGCTGTAACGTATTGCTGTTAGACGAGTATCGACTAATTTCAAAAGACACAATTGACACCGTATTGAAGAAATTCTTAACGCTGAGACGCATGCCTCAGTATAACGAACTCACAGACGCCGAGAAAAAGACTGAGTGGGCTAAGGAAAAGAATTTGACAATGTGGTTAAGTTCAGCTTATTTTAAAGATCATTGGTCCTATTTGAAATGCGTAGATACATTCAAAGCTATGATATACGACGAGAAGAAGCAGTTTATATGCGGATTCCCGTATCAGCTTTCTATTGAAGAAGGCTTATTAGACACTGAACAAGTTGAGGACGAAATGTCCGAAAGCGACTTCAGTGAAGTAAAGTGGAGCATAAACATTTCTGTGCTCCTTAAACTCATCGAACCCAGTAACCCACTGGGGGTATTGTATTAACAATGCTAACAGGGAAACTCTAAACGCCAAACGGCACACGACAACCCTGTGTCAAGATATGATTAAAATGGAGGTCTTAATTGCATTTCATATATATGTATGTAAACACAAACAACGGAAAAGTATACATTGGGCAAACACGAAATACGCTTCAACAAAGGGCTCAATCAAATGGAAGTAACTATCGGGAGTGTCCGAAGTTTTACAATGCAATTAAAAAATACGGATGGACGTCTTTTGTGTCATGTATTATTACAACCGCAGAAACTCAAGAAGAGGCTAATGAAAAGGAAAGATATTATATCTCTAAATTTCAAAGTAACGTAGACGAGTTTGGTTACAACATTTCTCCTGGTGGCGGTTGTGAATTTATGTCAGACGAGACTAGAAAGAAAATTTCACAAAAAGCCAAAGAAAGATACACGGATAAAACCAAGAATCCAATGTACGGGAGACATCATTCAGAAGAGTCGAAAAGGAAGATGAGAGAACTAAAAGTAGGATATCTAAATCCAAATTATGGCAACAAATGGAATGAAACACAGAGAGAACGATGCAGTAATAAAGGGAAAAAGTTAAATCTAACAGAGGAAAGAGTAACTTTTCTTAAAGAAAACGCACGAGCGATAGGTCTTTCCGTTGGGCTGAAGCCGGTTAGGTGCATAGAGGACAAAAGAACTTTTAGCTCTATCACCGCAGCCGCAAAAGAGTATGGAGTTTCAAAAGCAACTTTGAACGGACAACTTAAAGGAAGGCAAAAGACGTGCGCGGGTAAGCATTTTGAGTACATATTAGAGTATACAGATTAATCATATAAGATGCAACGACTATCGAAAGGATTTTCCGAGTAGAGTACATCAGATATGGGTACTGATGGAAGCGGTGAGGATAGCAATTGCTATCAAGATATAGTCTAAACCCTATTAAATACTGTGAAAACAGGGGTGTTAATTAGGAAATGCTTGCGATGTGGTACGGCTCAGGAGAAGACGCATTCTTTGATTTTGACTCAATCTCAAAGAACCGACGTATTAAGTACCCTATGTTACCAGATAAACTATCAAACAAAATAGGTAATTCTGCCTTAGTTAAAATTTCTCAAAAGCAAAATGGAGAAATCCGTATTCTATCGGCGGATATTGCTCTTATGTCGAGTAGAAAAAACAACAACGACGCAACTGCGATTTTCATAAATCAAATGTTGCCGACGAAAGCAGGCAGATATACAAGCAATATTGTGTATACAGACGCTTGCGAAGGCTTGAGGACAGATGATCAGGCTTTAATGATAAGAAAACTCTATGACGAATTTATGTGCGATTATATCGTACTTGATGCTAATGGCATAGGGCTAGGAGTTTTTGACTCTCTTGCTAGAGATATAGTTGACCCAGAAACAGGAGAAGTATACCCCGCTCTTTCGTGCTGTAACAACGCGGAAATGGCATCGCGATGCACAGTCCCTGGAGCGGACAAGGTTATATGGGCGATAAAGGCATCTGCGTCGTTCAATTCGGACAGTGCATTCCTTCTTAGAGAAGGCTTTAGAAGTGGGCGAATACGATTATTAATAAACGAGTATGATGCAGAGGAAGCACTTTCCGATATAAAAGGGTATGCTTCTTTGTCGCCTTCTGACAAGCTAAAATTACAGCTACCATATATAAACACTACATTACTGGTGGACGAATTGACCAATCTCGAACATGAAGAATCCAGTGGTAAGATAAAGATATCAGAGAAGGCTGGTAAGCGAAAAGACCGTTACTCAAGTCTATCTTATAATTATTATGTAGCAACGCAAATAGAACAAAAGAAAAGTCGCAAACAGAGCACAAATGCCGCTGACGACTTGTTTATAATTAGACCACCTAGAGTTAAGTCTCGGTGGTAGTTTAGGGGGTGAATATGGAGGAAATAAACAATGAGGCGAATATTAATGGCGTTGAAAAATCATTTTCAAACGCGCCCAAGGGGTACATTGGGATATCTGGTAGGTTCGCACAAATAAACAAACTTATAACAAGAGATTTAAATAACAACACTTCAACGCCAACTTTTTCACGATATAGTAAAGACGAGATTGCTACATATCTGGAGAACCCCTATACATACGAGAAGCAGCTCAGAGAAGCTATTGTGTATATTTACGGAGCGAGCCCGCACTTTAGAAGGCTCATCCAATATTTTGTTGGGCTTTCTGATTTGTCCTACATCATATCTCCGTACAAGATTGACCCTCAGAAGCAGAACGCAACGACGCTGGGAAGAAATTATCGTAAGGTTTTAAATATTATCTCGTCTATGAACGTTAGGTCTCAGTTCCCCAAAATACTCTCGGTATGTTTAAGAGAAGATGTGTTTTATGGAACAATGTGGGTTAGCGATAATAATATTACAATTCAACAACTCCCTAGCGACTATTGCTCAATACAGTCAATAGAAGGCAATGTATTAAATGTAACTTTTAATTTCTCTTACTTTGATTCGCACAGCAATATGTTAAATTTCTATCCCAAGGAGTTCCAGACTAAGTACAGTATTTATCAGAAGTCAAGAATGAATAAGTGGATAGACCTCGACGCACCTACATCATTTGCGATAAAGTGTAACAACGATATTCTAGACTACCCGCTGCCCCCGTTTGCTGGGATACTAAGAGAAATATATGACATTGAAGACTACAAACAATTAAAAGCAACTAAAACCGCTTTAGAAAACTACGCCATGGTAGCCATGACGCTGCCGATGGATAAAGAAGGCAACTGGCTGATAGATGAAGGCAAGGCAAAAGATTTCTGGAGCAACCTTGACTCGGTTCTCCCAGAAGAGATAGGATCAGTCATGACGCCAATGCCGTTAAGCAAAATCAGTTTTGAAAAATCAAATACTGGAGATGTTGATAATGTCGCAGAAGCGGAACAGAATCTGTTTACAGCAGCCGGCGTGTCGTCGCTACTGTTCAATAACGAAAAAGCATCCGCAAATGCCTTACTATTATCAATTAAAGCAGACCAGGCTATAACTTTTGGAATTGTCAGAAGCATTGAAGACATGGTGAATAGATATATCCAATCTAGAGCCGAGGGAAGGAACTTTAAGGTGACGTTCCTAGATGTTAGTCCATACAACCGTAACGAGATGGGAGCTCAGTATTTAAAGGCGTGTCAGTTCGGTATGCCAATGGTATCTGCCTATTGTGCGTCTCAAGGGCTGAGTCAGGAAGATTTCGACTCAATGAACTTCCTTGAAAACGACGTGATAGGTATTAAAACAAAACTTGTTCCGCTACTCAGTTCGAGTAATACCAGTGCAGAAATGCTTAATGAAAGTAGAGGGGCAACGGACGAAGGCGGTGCTCCGACAAAGGGAGTAGGCGAAATCTCTGAGAGCGGGGAACAAAATCAAGAGGATGCGTGAGAATAAATGAAGAAGTTTATCTATGTTTTTGACATAGAAGATAAGAATGCGTTAGTAAATAATGGATTTGAATTGGTTAAAGAAGATTTAGGAAAATCTTTATTCGTCTTTAGAAATAAAAAGCAGGCAAACTTTAGCATAGCAGAGTCAATTTCTGGAGACTATATTTTAACCAACTCTCTAACATTTTAAGGATGTGTGTAAATGAAGAAAGCAACATTAACGTACACATCATCAATAAGCAATATTTGTGAGAACAATTCGTCTTTTGATTCTGCAAAAATACGGGTGGCATATCCAGGACTCAACAGAAACGGAAGCTATATATCTAAAGATACATTCGAAAGATGTATAAAGTCAATTTACAACGTCCCGGTTGTGTGTAATTACAATAGAGATACAGACTCTCTTGGCGGACACGACATGGAACTCGTAAAGTTAGACGACGGCATAAAACTCGTCAACGTAACACAGCCGGTTGGGGTCGTTCCTGAAAGCGCAGAATACTCATGGGAAACAATCACGGAAGAGGACGGGACTAATAATGAGTACCTTTGCGTTGATGTACTTCTCTGGAAAAGACAAGAGGCTTATAAGAAAATAAAGGAAGACGGGATAACGGCACAGAGCATGGAAATAACAGTCAAAGAGGATAGCGATGAAGATGGCGTTTGGCATATAAACGACTTTGAGTTCACGGCTCTCTGCTTGATTGGAGTAGAGCCTTGCTTCGAGTCATCTGCGCTCGTATTCAATAAGAAAGAGTTCTCGGAGGAATTTTCGATGATGTTGCGAGAATTAAAGGAAGAAGCAAATAAAATGATTGACACCTCTTTCGAGGTTGACAATATAAAAGATAATGACACGAAAGGAGGATGTGATACATTGGAAAACATTACAAATACAAATGAAGAAACCATTATAGAGAAGCACATAGACAACGAAAGTGTCGATGCGAATAACGTCACACATACTGTGATAGATAGCGACGCCCACAACACAGAAGACAATTCATCTTTTGAACTTAACAGTAATATTGAAAAGTCGTTGAAAGATTCGCTCGCCTCTATTGAAGTCGAAACATCGTGGGGTAAATGTCTTAAATACTGGTATGTAGATTATGATGCTGTGGTGTCAGAAGTATACTGCGAAGACAGTGAAGATTGGAAACTTTACGGCTTTAAGTTTAGTATAGACGGAGATAATGCCGTAATAGACTTTGACACAAAAAGGCGTAAGAAATATCAGATAGTTGATTTCAACGAAGGCGATACAGATACATCTACCGCGTCAGCGCAGGTATTTACAAAGATGAGCGATGTTATTTCGGAGTCTGCTAATAATGCGAATTCTGTTAACGAAAAATATGAGGCAGTATCTTCGGAGCTCAACACTGCAAAGGCAGAAATTGATTCTCTCAAAGAATTTAAGGCTAACGTTCAAAAAGAAGAAATGAACGCAAAAATTTCAGAATTATTTAGCGCATTCGAAGACCTTAACGGTATTGAATCTTTTGAGTCCCTCAAGGGTGAGTGTGCAGAAGACTGCTTTAAATACGAGGTAAGCGATATCGAGGATAAGTGCTACTCTATCAGAGGCAGAAACATGAAACAGGACGCAAAGTTCTCAATTAAAGCATCTACACCTAAGATTGTAATAGATAAGAAGGCTGTAGACGAAGATACTTGCTCGGAAGCCCCGTATGGTGGTTTTGTTGAGAAAATGTTAAACAAGTAATAATTAAACAATTAAGTTCAAACCGCCGTTTTGTATGGCGGCATTTTTATTATTCAAACAAGGAGGAATTATAATGGCACATGGTGTTGTAAGAACAGACAATATGTCTGGCACAGATGTGAGAGCGGATCTTGTATCTTTCAAGTTCTACGCTGGCGCATCTGATTCAGTAGAAACAGCAATCGACAACGGCAATGTCGTAAAGATTGGCGCTCTGTTAACTGGCGAGCGTGAAGTATATAAGGCTACTAAGTTCAAGAAGGGTACTCCCCTTTCAGAGCTCGCACTTGTAGCAAGCCCCGAAGTAATGTATGACGAGCATAAGCACAATCTTTCCGATTTTGAGAACGAGGCTGGCACAGAGGTTAGAGGCTATGTTCTTAGATCTGGTAATGTGTTCTCGGTAACAGCAGATGCACTTACCGCCGCTTCTACTATCGCAGTAGGCAATGTTGTAGAACTTGCAGACGACGAAACAAAGCTCACAGTGGTATCAACAGCTACAGCAAGCACAACTACAGTAGGTACAGTAATCGCTATCGAAAAGACAAGCAGATACACTTACTATGTAATTAAGATTAAGTAATTTGAGAGGAGTGAATTTATAATGAAGGATTTTAACATGAACGATATGGTTAAGCTCGCTCTCGACAATTACAGAGGCAGAACTGAAAAGTATTCAAGCGAAGATGCTCAGGAATCTATCCGCAAAGGACTTATCGAGCTTAACAATGGCAAAACAACTCTGGACTACAGAGCAATCCGCGATGGCAAGTGCCCCGGTCTGTTCTCGTTTATCGAAACAGTTCTTGGCGCAACAACAATAGAAGGTTTGCAGGGTGACGAGTATTTCAACCAGTTTGTTGACTATAGAAACGTTGCCGAAGGCGACCAAAATCTCTTTAGAGTAGACGACAGTGACCTCTTTGTAGTTTCAAAGGCTGCAAACGGCACACAGGGTATTCGTCGTCAGAGACTCGGGGGTGCAAAAGAAATAGCTATCCCTACAGCTATGAGATATGTAAGAATCTACGAGGAACTCAACCGTGTTCTCTCACGTCGTGTAGATTTCAACACGATGATAATAAAGGTGTCCGACTCTTTCAGACAGCAGATTCTTAATGAAATCTACACACTCTGGACAGGAGTTACAGCAGAACAGCTTGGCGGTGCAGCATTCTTCCCCGTAGCAGGCGCTTATGATGAGGACAAACTCCTCGACGTCATTGCTCACGTTGAAGCAGCCGCTGGCGGCAAGACTGCTACTGTAGTAGGTACAAAGAAGGCGCTCCGCAACCTTAAGTCATCCGTTCTTGCTGACACAGCAAAGGAAGACCTTTATAAGTATGGTGTATATGGCACGTTCTTCGGCACACCTCTCGTAGCAACTCCCCAGAGACACAAGGTAGGCACAAATGACTTCGTCATGGACGACAATATGCTTACTATCATCGCTGGCGACCAGAAGCCTATCAAGTTCGTATACGAAGGCGATCCCATTGCTCTTGCAGGCGACCCTATGTCAAATGCAGACCTCACTAACGAATATCTGTTCGGTGAGAAGTATGGTATGGGTATCGTTGTAGCAGGCAACAACGCCGGTGTCGGTAGATATGAAATTTCAGAATAATCTGACAGATAAAAAATAAATATAAACGCTCGTGAGGTTTTGTAACCTCACGAGGATTTATAAGGAAGGAAAGGATAATGGCTACAAGCACAAGAAAGAAGGTTGCTCCCGCTTCTGAAGGCAAGAGTGAGACAAACATTACAAAAACACCTGTCGAAGCTGTTCGGGAAGAAAAGCCTGCTACAAAGAAAATTGTGGCAAAAGACATAGACTTATCTATGGAAGTAACAGTCCGAAACGGATTCCAAGGAGCTCTTATATACAAGAGCCACAAGACTGGCGAAAAGTTTGAGTGGGACGGGTTCGGAGATGAGCAATATATGGAACTCAAAGAACTTAAAAGTGCGAAGACGTCTAGTAAAAAATTCTTTGAAAACAACTGGTTTATGTTTGACGAGGATTGGATTGTAGATTTTCTTGGAGTATCGCAGTATTACAAGGCAGCAATAAAGATTGAAGACTTTGACAACATATTCTTTATGTCTCCCGACGATATTGCCAAGTTGGTGCCCGAAATGTCAAACAGCAAGAAACGTTCTGTGGCATATAGAGCTCGTCAGTTAATCAACGATGGCAAAATCGACTCAATCAAGACTATTAAGGCTTTAGAAAAGGCTTTAGGCACTAAACTTATTATTGAAGATTGAGGTGAGATATGGCGTTATCATATGACATATTCACGGAGGCGTTTCTCGATAAAATCTCAGAATACGACTTTATAGAGATGAACGAAGAGGATAGGACTGCAAATGTTGACAGGTATATGAAAAGGGCTATTGCTGGGTTTAGAAAGGTTTGTAAGTATGATTTGTCATCAACCGTTGACGATGAAACAAGAGAGTTTAGTATCAATGTATCAGACGAGGACGTTGATGAGATTGTTGACATTATCAGCGAAGGCATGGTCTTCCAGTGGTTAAAGCCTAGAGTGTATAAGCAAGATTTACTTGCGAATGTGCTTAATACAAAAGATTTTTCAATGTACTCCCCTTCTGAACTTCTCAATAGAATCAAAGAACTATACAAAGAGACCGAGAAGAGATACACGCAAATGATACGAGAATATTCGTACAATCATAATGATTTAACGGAGCTGCATATTTGATGGACACTATACTGGATATTCAAATAAGCAACGAGGTTATTCATAACTACACAACACAGCTTATAAATAGATTCTTTAAAATACTCCCGATGTTTGAAAATAACGAAACATCAAGAAATGTGTACATGAAGAGTTTACAATCAGAGATGCTCGGGTTTAACGATTTGATAATTAATACCCAGAGCGATGCGACACCAGTCGTGCTCTCAGGTATTTTACAATACTTAATTAGCAACCCAGCAACTCCAATAAGAGATGTTAAGCGAGAAGTCTTTAGAGCTATATCTATTATAGAAAGATTTGACAAGACTTACACAGGAACGGAGCGTGTCAAATGAGCGTGTGGGATAAATACTCATCGAGAATAGAAATTAGCGGCACGACTCGAAGAGACGAAACAAAAAAGAACGCACAGCGCCGCTTAAAGAACAGAAACAAAGAAAGTCTGTCTTTTCAGAACGTGATTATAGATGGCGTTGAGAGACAGGCGACAATAATAGACTCTGATAACTTAAACGAAAAAACAATTCTCTCCACCGTCGGAGAAGACATCAAATGCGGAGCAATGATTGAGTGGGCAAACTACCACTGGATTGTGAAGGAAAGAGACGCGCACGATGAAATATACACTAGAGCAAATATGTTGCAGTGTAACTATCTGTTAAGATGGATAGATGATAATGCTGTGATACACGAACAATGGTGTGTAATCGAAGACGGAACGAAATTGAAGTGGCAACGCCACAACAGTTTGGCATATTGGAAACGGTATGTAAAAACTACTCCCTTAATTGCTGGAATCCCTTTAGAGCGTTATTACCAAAGCAGAAAGATGAAATATGCTTAAATGTGATGGTTTGAAAACAATAATGATTAGGCAATCAGCAGCCAAGCCTCGAACAGAGGAAGGTTCAACGACTATTTATGTAGGCACAAGCGTGTCGAAACGGGGAGCCCTAAACCACATAGTGGCATGGTGAAGATATAGTCTGCACTTTATTGAAAGATAAAGAAGTACATAGTACCAAACAAGGGTAGCGACCTTGTGCATAAGAAAGGATATCATGGACAGTAAAAAGTGGCTTGTTTATATGCACACCAACATAATAAACGGCAAAAAGTACATAGGAATAACTTCTCGTACCAACCCCAATCATAGGTGGAGCAATGGACACGGATATAAGGAAAATACACACTTCCGTTCTGCTATCAATAAATATGGATGGGAAAACTTTTCTCACGATATATTACTATCTGGACTCTCAAAAGAAGAAGCAAATGCTAAAGAAAAATTCTTTATAAAGGAATGGAACACCCAAAATTCAGAGCATGGGTATAATATGACCGAAGGTGGAGACGGATCGCCAGGATGTCATCCATCCGAGGAAACGCGTAAAAAGCTATCTGAATTGAGAAAAAGAGAAAATTTATCAGAAGAAACATTGTTAAGACGCTCGCAAGGGCTACGCGGGAGAAAATTTTCTGAAGAGCACAAAAAGAAAATCGGCATTGCTAATAGTAAAGCGGTGTTAATGTATTCAAAAAACATGAAGTTAATCTGTAAATACAACTCAATAACTCAGGCAGAAAAGGAAACCGGGATATCACATACGCATATATCACAGTGTTGTAAAGGTCAAAGAAAAACAACCGGCGGATATGTGTGGGCTTATGCAGTTTGAACAAAAATGGATCTCACAGGAGAGATGGAAGACCGTTCATTCGTTGTATCACGAGGAGACTCAAGAATTTCGATGACAATATCGAGAAATGAAGATACAGTTAAGTTTAATAGAGAAAGTCGATTTATAATAGATGATCCTGACGGCAAAGGACGTTTAGCCTATTTATTAACAAAACCGCTCAAGGTGGGGTGGGTATATAACAATGATGGCGTGTATTGCTTCGTATTGCAGGAAGTCGCAACGACTGATAACGATAATATACCTTTGGGCGTTGCAGATTATTACAAATATTTTCCTAACGAGGAGAAAGAAGACACAGACAGAGATCACGGCGTTTCGATAAACCCCGATGACAATATAACACAAGAAGGAAAGAAGGTGTGGCTGTAATGAATTTGCAAGAATTATTCGATTATAAAAATCAGTTAATGAAAGATTTGCTGACAAACGAGACTATTGTCAAGCTCATAGATGAAGACGCAACTTTAGAAACAGCCAAATCGCTAGCCTATAACGTTGTGTTCCCTGCGGAGTATATACCATATACAGCGGAACACGGGAAAGTGTTCATATGCTTTGATGTTGATATACAAAAATCTTTGAATAAAACATTCCTTTTACCTACGATAAAAATTTGGGTGTTTAGTCATAGTAGTAAATTACGGCTCCCAGAGGGCGGTATTAGGGTGGATGCACTATGTTCTGAAATTGCTAAGGCAATCAACGGTAGTAGATACTACGGGCTCGGACAACTAGAACTTGAGTCGGTAGCAAGATACGCCCCTTTGACAGACTGGGTTGGCAAGGTCATGACATTTAACGCTACGGATTTTAGCAAGGTATATAACCCCAAAGCGTCTATCCCTAAGAACAGAAGATTGGGTGAATAATGTTTGGAAACATCTTATATAAATCCGAAATACAACTAATTGACGGGATATCCATACAAATACCCACGGTTGGTGAAGTCTTAGAAGACGAAGGCGCATATTTCAATCAAGTGTCACTTCTAACATCAATGCCAATAGACCTCATGGTTCCACTAGACGAAATGGGGATTGACTTCGCAGAGATCTCAGAGTATGACCTATTCCTAAGGATGTTCTACAGTATCAAAGAACAGGACACACACTTGATTTTTGGAGATTTAGATATATCCAAATTCGAAGTCGGAAGGAGAATTATAGACAACTCGTTGGTCTTATACAACCCTGAAAAAGACATCACTATAGATAAGAAAATAGCGTCTGGAATTTCTGAGGCTCTCAGAAAAATCCACCACTTAAAGAAAAATAGGCGAAAGCCTGGTAATAAAGAAGCGAGAGATTATATGCTCGAAAGGGCAAAAACAAAGGCTAAGCGAAATAAAAATAAAAAACAAGATTCGCAGATAGAGCCTTTAATAGTAGCAATGGTTAATACACAGGAATTCAAGTACAACTACGACCAAGTGAAATCTTTGTCGATATACCAGTTTAACGAATCTGTGCAGCAAATCATTCACAAAGTTGATTTTAATAACAAAATGCTAGGAGTTTACACTGGCAATTTAGATACAAAAAAGTTAAAGCAAGACGAGCTGAATTGGCTCGTCCATTAATAAAATAGGAGGAATTAAAATGCGTATAGACGATTTAGCTATTACAGGCATTGAAACGATTGATCTGTTTGGTCTTATCACGGGCGACTATCTGTTTACTCTTGATGAGCTTCAGGATGCTACAATCAGCCAGACACAAGATAAGAACGATGTTACTGGTAAGGGTGGCAGAAAGATTACATCGCTCAAGAGAAATAAGGCAGTTACAGTATCAGGCACGAGCGGTCTCGTATCGTCAGGTCTGCTTGAGCTCCAGACAGGTGGCGATTTTGAAGAGAAGGACACAGAGATTCTTTGGACAGAGACTCTTACGGTTAGTTCAGATGCCGCAACTACAAAGTATAAGGCTGTAGGCACGACTGGCAATGAAATCGGTGTCATTTACGTCAAGGACAAGAACGAAATTGCGTATAAGAAGATCGAGCAGGATTCAGAAGTTAAAGCTGGCAAGTTTACATACACACCCGGCACAAAGGCAATCGCCTTTAATACAGGCGAAGTTCCTGACAATACAGAAATCGTAGTCAAGTATAAGAGAAAGGTTACTGCTCCTGTTCTCGAAAATCTCAGCGATGTTTATTCAAAGCAGTGCACAATGTATGTAAACGCTCTTGCAGAAGACAAGTGCGGAAACGTATATCGCGTACAGTATTACATTCCCAAGGCTGACTTTAGCGGTGAGTTCGAGCAGGCGTTTGGCGACGACCAGACAACTCACGCATTCGAAGCAGAGGCTCTGGCAGGTGCTTGTGGCGCAGGCGGTAAGCTGTGGAGCTACACAATATTCGGTGAGAATATTGCAGATAAAGAATAAACAATAACAAGAAAGGCAAACATATATGACCGAAACTAAAAAGTGTAGAGTATGTGGTAAAGAGTACACTCCTTGTCACACTCACAGAACAGATATCAGCTTTAGGTGGCAAGAGGTAGCTTGCTCTCCTGAGTGCGGTACAATTTATTTTGCGAAAGTTCTTGAATCAAGAGGTGAGCCTTCTGTAAAGCCCGTTTCGGAAGAAAATATCATAGTAGATGAAGATCCTATTGTCGAACCTGAGTCTACGAATGTGTCTGACGAACCTGTTGCGGTAGGCGATGTTTCTGAACCAACATCGACTTTGAAGACAGAGGTCAAGCCTAAATCGAAAAAGAAATATCGTTAATAATAATTGAGCCGCACCTTATGGGTGTGGCTCGTTTTTCAATAACGTTCAGTGGGGTGTGTAGAATTGCAAAGGAGCAAGTTTAACGTTAGCGACAATAAGGACAAAAGAACTTATGATGGAATTGTTTTCGATTCGGAACTGGAAATGAAATATTACAGAGACGTTATTTGTCCTAAGTTTAATAGCGGTGAAATCGTTAAGTTTGAACTTCAGAAACCTTACGAGCTACAACCTAAATTTAAACGTAATGGGAAAACCGTATTACCAATTAAGTATGTTGCAGATTTTTATATATTATATAAAGATGGATATGAAGAGGTGATTGACACAAAGGGTTGTCCCGATAATGTAGCAAATCTGAAAAGAAAACTTTTTTGGTACGTTTTCCCGTCTATAGATTACAAATGGATTACATATGTAAAAAAGTTCGGCGGTTGGATTGAATACGAGGAATGTAAACGCCGAAGACGAGAAGAAAAGAAAAAGCTCACCGAAAAGAAGGAGAGCGACGGAATTAAAGGAGATAAACATGGAAAAGATAACTATTGACAAAGAAATTATTGAATGTTCGTTAAACGCAGTTAACGAATATAGAGACGCGGTATGTCCGGAAGAAACAAAGCACGCTCCTCTTGCCTTTAAGGTTAAGGAGTATTTAACTCTGGACGAGGCAATAGCGTTTGTTGAATCTGCTACGGAGTCATACTTTCCACAAGGTAGCTACTCCCCCATTGTCGGAGACATAGCAACTGCTATCTTAACGGTTGAAACATACACTAATTTAGAATTGCCAGAGGATATTTCTGAGAAGTACGCAGTGATTTCCGCAGAGTGCTTAATACCGACTATAGAAATAAATGTAAATCTAAATCAGTACAACAATCTCGTAAGTAATATAAGGGCATCTGTAGAGGAGAGAAAGCGTATAGCAGAACGCGACATTGAAAAAGAACTTGACAAAATCTCTCTTTTGTTTGAAAATATTGCAAATAGCACTCAAGACATTATGAACGGCTTTGATATCAAAGATGTAAAAGCATTGCTTTCAGCCTCGTCTGGTGGAAAGATAGACGAAGAAAAGTTGGTTAAGGCGTATTCTAAAGTGATGTTGGACAAGAGTGACGAAACGGTTGATGTGAATTGAATGTAAATATAACGGCTGATGAGTTAAATGCGAAAATAACTTCTTGGACAAAAACCAAAGAAGGAAAGAAAGCGGTCAGCAAGGCTGCTGCCAACGCAGCAAATAACGGAGACGCGGTAAGAGAGAGAATGATCCATGTGGCAAATATATTTATTCAAACATTGAAAGATACAGCAAGCAGCCGAATTGGATTTACAGAAAGCAATCAAAGTATACAAGAGCACTTCAACTCATTAAAAGCCTCTGAGCCATCGACAGTCGAGAGGGATGGTAAAGTATACGGCGTTGTGTATGTATATTTCTCTTCCGAAGATGATTTGAGCAGGAACTCATTGTTGCTTCCAGACGGCAACAGAACCGGAGATGGAATAAACAACATAATTGCGCTCTTCAACAATGGATATGAACTTAAATCAAAAACCACTCCGAGAGGTGTTTGGGAAGGTCATAACGACGGAAAAAGAACTCGCGCGAAAAGAAAAAGAGATGAGCTTGAATTTATGCAGCAGGCGGCAAGCCTCATTAAGAAAACATATAAAGATGTCGAGGCAATTATTTTATCAGACGAATACAATTGAATGGATGGGGTTGCCAAGCCCCGTTCTTTATTTATAAAGGAAGGTGGTTAAATGGCAGAACAAAATCCAGACATAGAACTTTTGTTCGGCGTCAAAGGCGGTGGCTCCATTGACGGAGAATCTGGTGATAAAATAAAAAAGGAACTTGAGAGTATAATATCTCATATTAGTCCTATGTCTATTAAAGTAAAGATAGACGACTCTTCCGTCAAATCAATAAAGCAAGAACTTCAAAAGGTTGCAGACGCTGCAAAAGTTTCTGTTAAAGTGTCTAAATCAACAGCAACATCTAACAGTAACAACACAAAAAGTAAACCTGTAAAACCTACAGGCAGTAATTCTCAAGCCAAAGAGATAAAAGCTGACTCAGCGGAAACCCAAAGTGCGATAACAAAGATAAATAAGTCTTTGTCATCTTTGATAGGTCTTTGGGACAAAAGTTCTTCGCTCGGAAAAGCAAGCCAGGCAGAAATAGAAGGATCGATAGCATCTCTCGGGAAAACAAGTCAAGCAGAAGTAGAAGAAACAATAGCATCTCTCAACTCTTTGAGAAGGTCTTTGGAGGAGGGTAAGGCTTCTTACGAAGAGTTCTCGCAAATTATTACAAAGGCTGACAATGTAGCATCAAAGATAAATTTGGCATCGAAAGCCTCTGGATTAACGAACAACGATTTCAATATCCAAGCAGAGACTAAGGAATACTACTCTGCTCTTGAGAAGGTTTATAGTGTAAAGGCACAAATCGCTAAAGTAAAAGATAGCACAGCGAAAGATGGAACGGAAGCAAACACGGTTATTAAAGAGCAAGAGACCCGTATGATAGAGCTTGAGAAGGCGGTAAAAAGCGGAACTATCGGGTATTCTGATTTTAATAAAGAAGTAGCTAAAGCAAAGGCGTTGCTGGCAGAAGTCACGACAAACGCCAAGGTCTCCGGGTCTTATGGAAAGGCTTCTAAATCAGTTAGATTGTTTGCAGACGAAGGAGCAACCACAAAAGAAATACGAGCCACAACTAAGGCTTTGAAAGATCTATCAAATTTAAGGAAAGTCGTAGACGACGGGATTGCATCAACAACAGGAATATCTAAGTACATAGCATCTTACGATGAATTTAAAAATCTCCGTCAAGAAATAGACGCTCTTGATCAAAAACTATCAACCGGCAAAATGACAGTAGATACATACAGCCAAGAAATTGCCAAATTAAGTCATAACGTCACTGTTGCTAAAGATAATTTTGGTAAATTAAGCAAGTCAACCGGAGGTAGTTCTGGTATAATACAGAGAGACATAAAGAAAATTACAACTCTTATGTCGAGTCTTCAAAATATGCAGAACAAATATACCAAAGCCTCTGGCATCAGAAGCAAGTCAAAAGAGTCATATAATCAGATTGGAAAGCTTTACAACCAGCTTGAAGTACTTCAAACGCAAAGATTAAACAGACAAATCTCATCGAGCGATTTTTCGGCTATTTATTCTAATATAGCTTTAGAGGCTAAAAGAGCTGAAGAGGCTATTAAAGCAGTGGGAGAAGCCACCACAGGCGTTGGAACTAAGGTTAAAAATATGTTTGCCAAGTTCTCGGCGTGGTTCAGCATTTCGCAGATAACAATGTATGCAGTTCGTTCGGCAAAGCAAATGGTTACTAATGTGATAGACATAGACTCTGCTATGACTGAACTGAAGAAAGTAACTGACGAAACCGATAGAACCTACACTAAATTCTTGGACGGCGCTTCTACGAGAGCAAAAAAACTTGGAGCAACAATAACGGATGTAGTATCTTCGACAGCGGACTTTGCGCGACTCGGATACGATATTGACACAGCTTCTAAGTACGCAGACGCAGCAAATGTATATAAGAATGTCGGTGACGGCATCCAAGACATTTCAGAGGCTTCAGAGTCTATTATCTCTACCGTAAAGGCATTCAGTGAATACGAAAACAACCCGATGTCAATTGTTGATAAATTCAACGAGGTTGGTAATAACTTTGCTATCTCCTCTCAAGGCATCGGAGAGGCTCTCAAGAGATCGGCATCATCACTGGCTACAGCAGGCAATACGCTTGATGAAAGTATAGGTCTTATAACCGCCGCGAACAGTGTCATTCAAGACCCGGATTCTGTCGGCACAGCCTTGAAAACAATTTCCATGTATCTCAGAGCGGCTAAGACAGATGCAGAAGCTGCCGGCGAAGAAACCGATGGAATGGCAAACAGCGTATCTGAATTACGGTCTGAGATATTGCAACTTACCAACAGTCGTGTTGATATTATGGTTGACCCAACGACGTTTAAAAGCACATATCAAATTCTCAAAGAACTTGCGGAAGTATGGGATGATTTATCAGATGTAGATACAGCAAATATTCTTGAGCTAATAGGCGGTAAGAGAAACGGTAACGTAATAACATCTCTTATTAAGAACTTTAATGTGGCAGAGAGCGCCATGAATACGTCAGCTAACGACTCAAAGGGTTCTGCATTAAAAGAAAACGAAAAACAATTACAGAGTGTTCAGGGTAAACTCAATCGCTTAGAAACGTCATTCCAAGAGCTGTCTAACACGATAATAGATTCTGGGTTCTTGAAAACTCTCATAGACTCAGGAACAGCAATTCTCGACATACTGGACGGGGGCATAAAATCTCTCGAACAGATAAATGGTATCATCCCTGCTATTATAACTGGCATATCGGCTATTAAAACAATAACACAAAATGTAGGTGAACATTGTAAACACGCCACCTTATATAGCGTTGCATAAACTATATAGGGCAGACGCATTTAAAATAGACCAACCCAAACTGCTGGGAATGGCTAAAGCTCCACGACCTTAATGGTGAAGAAATTCAGAAACAACAGTGGAGATGGACTAAGCTGAGACAAAAGCGCAGTTTTGTTTTTGTATAACTGCGTGCTAAGGTCTGTCGCGTAAGCGAAAATGTCAGGTCAGCAACCAAGCCTTGCAAAGCAAGGAAGGCTCATCGACTGTAAGAGTTGGACTCGCAACGGAGTTAATAGACAGTCAGGCTCATGGTAACGCATGAGAGCGGTAACATACACCGCAGTTCCAAACAAGCAAAAAGGACGGAGATATCCCGCCCTAGTATGAGTTTTGCCCTCTTCTAACGAGGGTGATATTAGTTAGAAATTACCACTCACTGCCGCAATTGTCGCAATGCCATTGCTTATGGACTTTTCTCGAAAAGATACCAACCAAAGCAACTGATGCAACTTTTGAAGCAGTGGAGATTTTATGGATTTTAGGAGAACCGCAAGTAGGACATTTAGGAATGTATCTATTGGTAGTGGCTCCCGCAGCACATATAGCGTGCAGTCTCGCAGCGTCTTTTTCTTCTCGTTCAGCCTCAAGAGCAGGATCATATTCGGGATTTTTTCGAGCTATTTCTTCGGCTATTTCTTTTTCCTTGATACGACGCGCCTCACCATGCCACTGAGTAGCATCTATCCCTGTTGATACCATATCCACATGACAGGTTTCACACTGGGTACGAATACTCGGCTGCCAGCTCCAAATATCCACAACTCTGGCACATTTTTTGCAATAATAAAATATGTCTGTACACATTTTTATCACTCCTTTCAAAACAAAACGGTGTTTACAGTTGATAAAAATAACGGAAAGTTAAATAAAGGATTACATCTATTTGGCAATTATAACCAAAAAGATGTTTCTCTTGCATCAAACACAGACAAACTCAAGACGATAGTAACCGAGTTCAACGATCTACAAGATAGTGCAGAAACTTTAGGAACTTCCGCATATACAGACTTCCTTTCAGAAGTTAGAAACGAATCAGACGCCCTGGCGGATTCGATGACTACGCTTGCGGCTATGAGCGATACAGCCAAAATGACAGTAGCAGATGCTTTTGATGCTACATACGGCGGAACTACAGGACTTTCTAATGTTAAGAAACTCGTAGAAAGTTACAATGCGCTCGGAGACGGAACTAACGTACAAACGGCTGCCCAGAAAAACCTTGCAGAGCAGATAAGCAGAACGAACGAGGGCTTCGGCACATATATAAAGGGACTTAATGGAGCCAAGGCAAGTATGACGGGCTACGGAGCGCAACTAGTTGCTACTAAGGCAAAAACCATAGCCCTCACTGCGGTATCAACCATACTTAACACCGCTATCTCGGCTGGTATAAGTATGATTATACCATTAGTTATCACTCTTGTCAATGCCCAAGAGGAAGCTAGAAAGAAAGCTGTCGAGGCTTCTAAGGCATACGAAGATCAGAAAAAGCAAATAGAAGACCTCAAAAATAAGTACATTGAGATAATGGATAGCGAGAAGGACGAGGCTACAAAGGCTAAAGAGCTCGACTCCATTAAAAACACTCTTGCAGAAACTTATGGAGTTGAAAAAGAAGCCCTCGATAAGTTAAATGAGTCTAGACAAGCTGGACTTGATTTGATGGACGAGGAAGCTGTTAAGAACGCTAAAACTGTTATAAATGAAAACCAAGCATCTTACAATAAGTATTCAAAAGAAGCTATGGATACTGAAACGGGAAAGTCCAATTATTACCAAAGAAAAACTGGTGAAGATGGGACTTACGCTGAGCAAAATAATCAAGAACAAGCCATTCGTAAATTTTTAGAGCAGTATGGTATAAACGCAAAGGTAGAAAAAGATAATCAAAATACTTTACACAATTTTGCTTTTGAATATGGGGAAAGTGCTTATTCTGCTTATGAGAACATAAATGATGCTTTGTCTAAATTAAGTGAAAAAGAGCAAAAAGAAGGTCTTAATCCTATTGAACAGGTAGTGATAGATCAGCTAAGAATAGACTCTGATAAACTGAAAAAATATCTGTACGATTCTGAAAATGGTATAGACAACATTATGTCGTCAACAGCAGATGCTTTTTGGGCTGAATATAGCTCAGAATTTGAAAAGGCAAGTAATAAATCATTTGATGATATAGACACATTAGACGGGTTAGAACAGTGGAAACAGGGATTCATAGATTCCTTAGGGGATTTTGCAAATGATCCTTACTTCTCACAGTACATAGAAAAGAAATTTGAAGAAAAGAAACAGCAAATCCAAAAAGCCGCAACTGAGACCGAGCAGGCTGTCACCTATCCCACCGTAAATGTTACAGAACTCAATACTAAACTTGAAGAAACAAGTGAAAAGTTAGATAAAATAACAACTTCCGCATCTAAAGTTCAATCTGCATTGAAGTCTGCTTTCTCAAAGGAAAGTTTTAACGTTGACGATGTTCTGTCTTTAGTCGAGTTAATGCCAGAACTTGCCGACAAGTTCAAGATGAATGACGATGGCACGTTTAGCATTAACTATAAAGATTTGCAAAGTGGTGCTGAATCATATATCGAAACGCAAAAGCAAGAGGTTGATACAACCAATGAGCTTATAGAGGCAAAGATAAAAGAGCTTGAAGCGAACATTGCTCTGAACAAATCCAGATTGCTTACCAGTGTTAACAGTAAAGGTGATGACGAATACAATCAAAATATTAAGTCTGCAATATCCACAGATGAGAGCAATTTAGCCACACTGAAATCTCAACTATCTGAAGGAAAAGTCAAGTCTGAATATCTCGCAAAGTCTGCCGAGGACTTGTCGGCTTCATTCTCAGCAGTTATTGATGTTTTAACAAACAGATATGAAGTAATAACTGATGTCGAGGACGCTATATCCGACAACGGTTCTATAACGTTGGACACTCTGAACAAGGTAAAAGAAGTTTATCCTGAGTTATCTGATGAAGTAAGCAACTACATGATGGGGCTTATAGATGAACAGTCCTTGCTCAGCAAACTCAAAGATGCTTATGATGACGATTTTTACGAGTACAGAAACACAATTGCTCAAAAGATAGATTTAACAGATGAAGAGTTGCAAACTTACCTAAACGCTCTTAACACAAAATATCTCGAAGACGAAAATTATTATACGCATCTTGGTGCTACAAGCAAAAACTTCGTTGATTACATGGCGAACAACTACGGAGTTGATTTAAAGAACTGTTCTACATGGTACGACGCAAAGAGAAGATTGCACGATAAATATATCACAGATATAGAGGCTACCGGGCTTGGACTAAACATCGAAGATTATTATGACTTCAATAATGCGAAGTGGAAAGACGGCGCGGAAGGCGAGTTAGCACAGATACAGATGAATTCTCCTAAAGAATTCTCTGAAGTAATGGCTAAGGTTTACGCTGTTCTTGATGACTATGGGCGAGGAATGGAAGAGTTCGGTAATCTGTTCAAGTCAACAAGCACGTTAGATGCCGTATCTTCTAAGTCAAGTAGCAGTAAAAAGAACTCGACTAAATCAACTACAAGTGAAATCTTTGATTGGATTGAAGTACGCTTAAATCGCCTTGCGGATAAGACAAAATCATTCTTTGATAAGGTTTCGGATTATGTGACTAACGTCACTAACGAAAGAAATCTTGGCAAGGCTATAACAGCTACGCAGAATGAGATTAATGCTAACAAAAAGGCTGAACAAAAATACATCCAGAAAGCTAATAGTGTAAACCTTTCGGAGAGTTGGAGAAAGAAAGTTCGTGAGGGCAATTTCTCTATTGATGAAATTACTGACGAAACGCTGATAAAGAATATTCAAGATTATCAGAAATGGTGGGAAAAGGCTAGAGATTCTGCTCAGAATATTGCTGATTTAACAGAACAGAAAAAAGACTATCTTTCACAGCAATTTGATAGTAAGTATGAAAGACAACAGCGAATCACAGATAAGTATTCTACTGCTAATGGCAAAATCAATGATATTATCAGCTACAAGGATAACAAAGGTGGAAGGGTTTCGGCAGGAGATTATAATAACCTTAATAGGAATCTGACATCTCAGAATAAAAGTTTGTCAACTCAGAATAAGATGCTATTGCAACAGCAGAAAACGGTTCAAAAAGGCTCTGCTAAATGGCAGGAATATCAAGAAAAGATTGAAGCTAATTCTCAATCTATAAGGCAAAACACAATAGCCATCGTAGAAAACAATAACAAGAAATTTGACTTAAAGATTTCTGATTATGAACGTTCTGTAGGCAATCACGAAAGAACTATCACTAATGTTCAAAACTCGATGGATTTAGCCAAAGCACAGGGCAAAAAGACCGGCGATAGTTACTACAGATATATGATTAATACTTCCAAGATGCAAAATACTGTTTTGCAAAAGGAAAGAAATGCCATATTCAACGAAAGGAAAACGGTTCAGTACGGCAGTGAAAGATATGATGAACTCACCGAAAAGTTAAGAGGTGTAGACGACCAAATCAGCGAAAATAACAAGAATCAAGCTGAGTGGAACGCTGCAATTCGCAACATCCCTATGGACAGGTTAAATGAATATCTCGATATTGCAGAAGCAATTGTCTCACGCACAAAATCATATATTGAAAGGCTTTCTTATATCAATGGAGAAAGCACGATAAGTGCAACGCAAATCAGAAGCCAAAAATATTCCGTCACAGATATAGGAAAGCAACGGAAGCTGTTCAATAGATACTTAGACGAATTTAAAAAGGCAAAAAGCGAAGGTAGGCTGGCAGACGCAGATGAGTATCAAAAACTCTATTTACAGGCTGACTCAACGTACAACGAAATGCTTAAAACCAACGAAGAGTTAGAAAGACAAGCAAGAGATATTGAGTTATACCGTAATTACGAGAAAGACTTGCAGCATATAGAAGATGTTAAAAAGGCTTTGAGTAGCTTGTCAGATATGATTAACGATGATGCTCTTTATAACGATGACGGTAGTTTCAGCGAACACGGAATCGCAAAAATTGCTTTGACAATGAAGAACCTTGAGGAAGCGAAGTCGAGTGTTTATGACTACAAAAAAGAAATTGACGCTCTTAACAAAGCACACAAACAAGGTAGGTATAACGATGATGAGTATGCTGAGAAGCTGAGAGAACTTACAGATGGCTATCAAAACGCTACATCGGAAGTTAATAACTATACTGAAGCCATTAAAGATTTGTACAAAAATCAGGCACAAGAAGAATTAAACGCTTTGAATGAACTCATAGATACACGGTCAGAAGCGTTGCAGAAGAAAAAAGAGTATTATGATTATGATAAGACAATCAGAAACAAAACAAAAGATATAACTGCAATGCAGATGCAGATAGAAGCTCTCAACGGCGTTTCTACAGCAGAATCAAAGGCTCAAAAAGCCTTGTTGGAAGAACAGTTATCTGACTTAGAAGAGGACTTAGCCGACACACAAACAGATCATGTCTATCAAGTTCAGATTGACGGGTTGAATAAGCAGAAAGAAATCCTGCAAGATATTTACGATAAGTTTGTAGACTCCCTGAATAAATGCTTAGACACCGAGAAAGACATAGTAAATTCAGCATCTTCTCTGGCTACTAATAGCATTGAAGCGGTAAACAAACTGCTCAGAGACATAGCAAACGCAAGAGGATTCGATATATCTTATATTGAAGGCGCTCAGAACTCTAAAACGATCCCGCATTTTGCAAACGGAGGCAGGGTTGTAACCGTAGACTCTAAGGGCAGAGACGACGGAATCGCGTGGCTAAAGGCTGGGGAAATCGTGCTAACAAAAGAAATTTCAAACGCCTTTATGAAAACCATCCCTCAATTGAATCTGTTGTCGGTAGATTTGAAGAAAACACTGTCACACGGGCAGACGGCAATAGGCAGTACCCCCTCAGTGTCTTTAGGAGACATTCAACTCATCGTGCAAGGCAGCGTGGACAGAGATGTAATGGATGATTTAAAGAAATATCAAAAACAGATTACAGATTCAGTCATCACAAATATCACGAAGGATTTGCGAAAAGTGGGTTATAAAAGATAATAATAATACGGTCGTAGCTCTGAGAAAATCGGGGCTACGATTTGTTATTATGAAACTATAATTTTATCGGCAAAATACATCTACATATAGTGCGTCTTGTGCGATTTAACACTATATATTGTATACATTTTTTAATGAAAGGAGGCTTCTTATGAGTTATTTTGTTTATGACGGAACATCAATCAAAACACTATTACCTGGAAGTGAACTGACAATCGGAGTGTTAGACAGTTTCGATGAGATTGACGGCAATTTAGGTAGAGAGATAATTAAAGGGGAGGTGAACTCTGAAAGATACTCTCCGAATTATATTACTTCCTTGTTTAACGAGGTTGTGAATTTCGATTTGTTTATTTATAAGATAGATGAAAGTGATTTTACAACCGAAGAGCAGAGAAAACTTACTAAACTTTTAACAAATGCAAGAACGCCAAAATGGTTTTCAAGTTATGACTGTAATGATAACTTGATAGCAAACTACAGAGGTTTATTCACTCAGGTTACATACAAAATTTTCAGTGGACTTAAAGGATTTCAAGTTCATTTTGAGAACGATAGTCCTTACGATTATGACATCATAAAAGATAAAACACTGTATGATATGGAAACTATTGCAATTAACTGTGATAGTGACGAAACTATTTATCCGTTGATTAAAGTTACAGGTGCGACAGGAGAAAAGATATGCCTTAAAGAAACAATCAATGATGTGGATGGGGATAAAATATCATTTGAACACAGAAATATAGCTACTGGTTCTGATAATGTTGTCGTTGGCGACAACGGATGGTTAAATGGCAACTGGAAATTATATGGTGACGGAGCAACATTGACTGTTGAAGATATGAGCAGTACTGGAATTGATGTATATGGTTCTGGTAATGGGTTAAAGATTCAACAAAATGATATAACTGAAGTCCAGTCAGCCTGTTACCAATCTGGATGTAGGCTTGATGGTGGAGAATATTACACGCTGTCATGCTGGGTAAGATCAAATGCTAATGGCGCTAAGTGCAGACTTGCTCCGTTTACAATTTTGAATGGGGAGAATAGTGGGTATGGGGAATTTGACTTAACAACAGAGTGGCAGTATATTTCATACACTTCTGACAAAAAGACATCTTCAGACAATTATTACTCTGCTTCTTGTGTTTACTTCCGTAATTTTCAAAATGCTGGAGATTATATGGAAGTTGCAAATATTAAGTTAGAAAAGGGCAAGATGGCTACGGAATGGTGTTATCCTCTTGAAAGTCTCCCAATAAAAAGAGCAACCACTAAAACAATGACTATTAGAGTTATAGATGACCCTGTTTACATTGACTGCAAAAATTGTATGATTTACAGAATAAACACAAACGGAGAGATCATCCTTTGTAGTTTTGAATCACTCGGAATAGACAACGCAAAAGATTTGGACTGGTTTGAAATTAAAACAGAGTTATATAAGACCAACCAGTTTGAATGTTATAAGGATGGTAGCCGAGCTACAAGATACGGAATTAAAGCAGATTATATAATTCCGCAAAAAAGAGCGTTAAGATGGGAATGAGGTGAAAAATCTGAAAAATATTATATTATGCAAGCCGGGAAAAGTACCAGTGTGTCAGCTTAATGGGGTTGACTATAACACGATAAACTATACAACTAAGTTTAACGATTTAGATGAGATTACTTTTACTGTTGATAAATATATAACATTGAGAGACGGAGAGAGTGTTAAGAGTAATGGGTACGACAACATTCACGCATTTATGGAAGTGTATATCGAAGATATTGGGTATTTTCAGATTAGAGAGCCTGAAATATCTAACGAAATTAACAAAGAAACAAAGACTGTAACAGGAGTTTCAATAGCAACAGAACTATTGCAGAAAGATCTTGTAGGGTTTACTGTTAATACATCTACCACAGCTTCTCTTGAAATGTTAGCCGATAACAACATAAATAGTTTAGGGTATCCTAACGAATATATCACTTTCTATAATCCCACAAACAAACAACTCTCACTACTGGATTTGGTGCTTGAAAAAGCAGTGGGTTGGAGTGTAGGAACAATAGACGACTTTTTAAAAAATCAGCGTTATTCGTTTGATAATATTAATGAAAACATATTCTCATTCTTGACAAAAACTTTATCTTCAACGGCAAGATGTATTTTTACGTTTGACACAATCAACAAAACTGTGTCTGCGTACTCTGAAAATCATATAGGGAATGATACGGGAATAGTGATTGCCGAAAGAAACTTGCTAAATAGCGTTAACGTGCAGTGTGATAGCGACAATATTTATACTCGCATAAACGTACAGGGTAAAGATTCTCTTAATTTCGCTGATATTAACTATGGTGATACGCATATTTTTAACCTTGATTATTATTCAAATCTGAGTTATATGAATCAGGATTTGATAGACGCTCTTAAAACGTGGCAAAAGGCTCGTAATGATAACAGAGATAGTTATATCAGTGATGTAACAACATATCAGGGCTATATCGAGCAAATTTCCGAGATTGATAACAAAGTTCCTACAAACGGAGTGTTAAATAATTGGGACAATATGTCCATTGACGAGTTAAACAAGAATTTGACATATTACAACTCTCTTATTAAGGAATTTCAAATTGTTGCACAGAATACTCATCCTAAAGCAGGAGAGACCGAATATACTGGCAATCTCGATGACTATATTCCCTCACGTCTAAAGGCTGACGGAACGGTAGACCACGATGCTTATATGAACGATTTGGATGGGCAAGGAAAGGAAACCTATCGTGAGATAATTACTTATGTTATTCCAAATATTGAGATAGCAATCGAAAACTTTGACTTAACAAAGGATGAAAAAAAAGACTACTTTGAAGACTATCTAACGGACTGGGATTTGTATGGTCTTGTAGAACTTAAAGCAAAACAGTCGTCTTACGAGGATCAAATCTCTACACTTAAAGCCTATCAAAAGGACTGGAGTGAGTTAACAAAAGAAGAAAAGGCATCTCATGGCGATAATGAGATTACTTATAACCAGTATCATAACGAATACAAAAAGTTAGACGGATATATAAAAGCCATTAAAAGCAAAGCTGCTGAACTTCAAACGCAGAAAGATAATCTTGTAGACAACCGTGACACCTTAAGTAAAAGTCTTGCAACAATTCGCAATAATATGAGTATAACAGGGGGAAGAAATGTTAATGGGGTTTTTGTCAAATGGTTTACAGACAGCCAATTACAAACGGTTAATTTATTATTTCACGATACCGATTACACCAATGAAAACATACTCGTAACGAAACTCAATAGTTTCTCAGAAAGATTAAATATTGAGAAAGAGTTGTATAAAGATGCCGAAGATGAATTGTCAGAATTGGCAGTTCCTCAGCATACATTCAGTTGCACTTTGGACAATCTTTTAGCTATGGATGAATTTAGTCGTTGGCACAACGATTTTAAAATAGGCAACTTTATTACGCTGGAAGTTAGCGAAGATGTGTTCACAAGATTAAGATTAATCAGTATCACCTACAATCCGTTTATAAAAACAAACGATTTGTCTGTTGAGTTTAGTAATATGGTAACAGGGAAAGACGGAAGAAACGACTTCAGTTATGTTTTTGATAAGGCTATAAGTGCATCCAAAAACAGCATAACTCTTAGCAACAACAAATCAAAGGACGACCTTGAACTGTCGGTTGAACTATTGAATTTAATCTCAAACTCTACCGTTTTCAAAGGTAAATTCGATGAACTTAATTATAAAAACATATCAGCTAACGAGGCTACTATAGTTAAATTAACAGCGGATTTTATTAAATCAGACTTTGCTGACTTTACAGACGCCCAAATCAAAAATTTGTATGCAAATACTGGCTTGATAACCGATCTCACTGTTAAGGACGGCAAGATAACAGGCAAATTATGTGCCGTAGAGATAGATGCCGGCAATATAAAAACAGGAACACTAATGACTGATAGACTACTCATAAAAGGGAATAATAGTCTATATTATAAACTCAATGTTACAGCATTAGGAGAAGCGGTTGTTGAAGAACTACCTGCTGACGAACAAGAAAAACTTAAAAACGGAATACATGGGAAAAATATAATTGCGGAATCTATAACCGCAAACAAAATAGCCGTAAGCGACTTGACAGCATTTAAAGCTACGATTGCCTCATTTAAGATTGAAGATTTGTTAGATGCTGACGGGAATGTAGTAGGTGGCAGTTTTCATAACATCTTAAAAACAAGTGTTGACAGTTATGTTCCCGGTGTTTATATAGATTCAAACGGACAATTTGTTCTCGGTAACGATGACGAATATATAAAATTTGTTAAAACAACCGATGGAAAATTTGCATTTGACATTAAAACAAATGTAAAAGTTGATGGAAGTTTATTAATTAATGGAACTATAACATCTGACAAAATACATACGGGTAGCATAACTTCAGACAAGATTCAAGCAAATTCAATAACATCTGACAAAATCGCAACAGGAGCAATCACCATAGGTTCATTAGATAGTGGTTTGAAGTCATCAATAGACAATATAAATAATTTGTCGGTCGGTGGAAGAAACATTTCACTCGGAACAAGTCTTATGACAATAGGCACTGGCGGATACGCTAAGTCTCAGTGGCGAAAGTTTAGCACAGGTGGTTTAGAATCAACCAATATAACTGATTTCTCTGGGATATTCAATGGAGTCAAACTTTCAATAACCAACGCATCATCGCAAGTCGGAGTTGTTCAAGACAACGTTCCTTTAAAGAAAGGAACTCAATATGTTGTTTCATTTTGGGCAAGATGTGTTAGCGGAGACTCATGTGTCATAGCAACACAATGCTATAGCAGAAGTGGTGATGCCGATACTACGTCTTTATTTACTGTTACTTCTGAGTGGACAAGGATAGTCAAGGTTGCAAGCAACAAGCCGTTATCAGACAACAACTTCACAGCCCCTTTAATAGTTTTACGTCCTGCTAATGTGGAAACGTCCGTAGAGATTTGCGGAATCAAACTCGAAAAAGGCACAATTACAACGGATTGGACTCCTGCGCCTGAAGATACGACTAATCAGATTTTGGATAATTCAATTGTAAACTGGTGTTACAACAATAATAAGACATACATAGATGGAGCAAAAATCTACACAGGCACTATTACAGCAGACGCAATAGCAGCTAAATCTATAAAATCTAATAAAATAGATGTTGATACGTTGGACGCAATATCAGCGAATTTAGGAACTGTTATAGCGGGAGTAATTCAAAGTGCTGAGTACGGAAAAAATAATAAAGGTATAAAAATATCTCTTGACGATGGTACTTTGGATAGCAAAAATTTCTCCATAGATGCACAAGGCAATGTTTCTATTGACGGAACTATTTATGCTACAAACGGAACTTTATCTAATCTTTTAATAGTCGGCAATAAAGGAATAGCTTGCGAATACGAAATGGGGGCAGGTTCTGGATCAACTAAACAGACTGTTCGCATATCAGAAGGGAAGATAAGTTTTAGCAATATATACACATCACAAGAGGGTTCGTCTAGAGTAGATACTGAAACATATATATACCAAGCAACTAGTGGAATTGCTTTCGAAAGTGAAAGTGGCGAAGCCTATTTTAAGGTGAGTAGTATGAGCAGTTCTGCATTGTCTCATAATAATGATTCTTACGTTATGATAAACAAGCAAGGTCTTATTACTGCAAATGGGTCTTATTTAAACAGCAGAGATACCAGTGGAAACATTGTGAGGTTAATTGCCTTAACTGAATCCAATCATTTCCACATAGGAGCTACAAACATTCCCGGTGATACCAGAATAATATGTGGGGCGACTGGGCTAATTCAGTTCTACACAAAAGGCACAGTTGATGGCACTATGATAAAAATGGCAGAATTCAGTCAAAATTTGTTCACTATGCCGGGAAAAACCAAAATAGGTGTCAAGTATAATAACACATCTATTGTCGGATTTCAGCAAAGATATGACGGTGTGTTAAAAACGGTAGGCGTTGGCAACAGCACATCAACAGTATCAATCAACGGACTGGAAGTTGCAATAAGCGGTACGAATTCCATAACAGCTAATCGTACCATAACTGTTTCATCGGACAAAAGGGTTAAAAATCATATAGCCGACTTGCCGAGCGGATCTGAATATTTATTTGATTATCTTGACGGAAAGTCATTTTTCTACAATGGTGATTCGTCAACCGCTAAAAACTACGGCTTTATTGCACAGGATGTTTTATCCGCTTTACAAAAATGCGGGCTTACAACAGACGACTTTGCAGGATTTTGTGATATACACGGCGATGGCAGTCAGTATGCACTTGCTTATGAACAGTTTATTCCTATTATGTGGGAAGAGATAAAAAGACTGAGAAATCAAGTCAAAGAACTGAAAGGAGAATAACAATGTTGAAAAATAACAAAACAATATCTTTCGATGGTACAAGCTATGTCATCGGAGAGGATGGAACAGAACAGATAGTAGCGTATTTTAACGCTACTATTCGTGCTGATGATACAGCACAGATAAATATGAGTATATCCAATGCTGAACTGTATGAAGCAAACAAGGCTACCGTAAGAGCCGACTATACAGCATTTCAAACTGAAGTGTATGAAGTACAGGACGCAAAGTAATAATTCGTGAGAATTAAGAATGAAAGGATTTTAAAAATATGAACGTAACAATTGCAACGTTAATTAACGCTACTCCCGTATTCAGTAAAATAACAAACAAGGAACTTTCTCCTGTTGTTTCGTTTAGACTCGTTAAACTTATAAAAGAGATTAACGTAGAACTTGAAATCTTCGAAAAGGAAAAGGAAAAGTTACTTAAAAAATACGGTAAGAAAAATGACGATGACAGTTACACAATTCTTGACGAAAACAAGGATTCGTGGAACAAAGATATAACTGAATTACTTTCTCTCGATGTTGATATTACAGCAGAAAAAGTCAATCTTGCAAACGAAGACATAAAGATTTCGCCTGCTGATATGATGAAAATTGAAGAGTTTGTTGAAATGTAAATTTCAGACCTGTATAGGCGTTCGTAAGGACGCCGCGCCCGTCCTGGGAGAAACGGACAGCTATCTGAGGCTTATCCAGATCTGCGGTAACGCCCTTGCTACAGGAGAGTAGCGGTCTACTCTACGGACTTTAGTAGAGACATAACTTAGGAGAGACTTGATAAACGAAAGCTCGTCTCTCTTTATACAAGGAAGGAGTTAAATATGGCTTTTAAAATGAATATTAAAAATCACATTCTTGAATCGAAGCAGGAATGGTGTACTTATGACTTTGGCACTCGCGAGCCTGAGTATAGGACTCATAAAGGCGTTGATGTAATAAACGACGCTGGAGGTGCTTGCAATGTAATCGCCGCAGCAGACGGAGAAGTAGTGTATGTACAGGATGGGGTTCCTGGATACGACGAAAAAGTCTTCACTGCGGGAAACTTTGTTCGCTTAAAACATACCAACGGCGTGTACACAAGATACCTTCATATGGTAAACGGTAGCATTAAAGTAAAGGTGGGCGACAAGGTGAAAGCGGGAACCGTATTAGGCAAGGAAGGAAATACAGGGTATTCTTTAGGTACACACCTTCATTTCGATGTAAACGACGGACAAGGCTATGTAGATCCTATGCCTTATTTAAGAGGAGAAAAGCTGTTTAATAAGATTACAAACGGTAATAGTACAAAGGATAACGGAGTAAAAATAGGAGCCACTTGTACTGTAAATAAGGGCGCTAAGTTCTCGGACGGAACCACCCCAGCATCTTTCGTATACACTACAACATTTACTGTACTAAACATCTCCAACGACAACACAGAGGTGTTGATAGGGTTGAACGGAGCAGCAACTGGGTGGATAAAGGTCGTAGACACATCGCTTGCAGGCTCAGTTCCTAGCACAACTACATTCAAAGTGGGAGATAAATGTCGTGTTAAGTCTGGTGCAAAGTTTTCCAACGGCGTAACCCCTGACGAGTGGGTTTTTGAATATGAGTTTAAAATACTCTCCCTCTCTAAAAACGGGAAAGAAGCCAAGATAGGCGCTACCGATGGGGCAGCCACCGGGTGGATCTATCTTTCAGACTTATATAAAGGAAAGACAACAAGTGCTGCCACGGTGATTAGAGTTGGAGACAGAGTTAAAATAAAGAAGAACGCTTCGTGGTTTGGTTGTTCTAACAAAATCAATGACTGGAGAAACGAGAAAATCTGGATAGTTGAAGAAGTCGTTAAAAACAGAGCTGTTCTTGGAAGGGATACCACGGGGGTATTTAATATAATGTCAGCCATAGATGTTAAATATCTTATCAAACAATAATCTACGCATATCAACGCCGTATTCCTTAATTGCAATATGGCGTTTTTACTATAATTACGAAAGAACGAGGATAAACATAAATGAATATAGAAACAACATCCGCAACAGCCTCAGACATTACTCCCTCGGTTGACTACGATACGTTAGCGTCAGGGCTCACATACTCATACGCCGACACATTTGTAATGGAAGACACCGAGTATAGAAAATTGTACTTGCTCGAAGATGTTGACGATACGATTTTCGAGAAGATCAACTACTTCATTCTTCGTTACAACGAAATGGACGACGAAAACAAAACACCAATAAAAAAGAGAGTTCCAATCAAGTTATATATCAATTCGTATGGTGGAAGTGTGTATGACGGTTTCGGGTGCATAGAAACCATACGGGCGAGCAAAACCCCGGTATATGGAATTTGCTTTGGATATGCTATGTCAATGGCGTTTCACATATTTGCAAATTGTCACAAAAGGTTTGCAACAAGAAGTGCGATATTGTTAAATCACGAAGGGGTTGATGGAATGTGTACGCATCCGTCAAAGTTAAGAGACTATATGGAGTTTTCAAATAAGATGAACGGTCGCCTTAATCAGTATTTGTGTGAAAGAACCAGTTTAACTATGGAACAGCTTTGCGAAAATGAACGAGTCGAAAGTTATATGTTTGCCGACGAAGCTAAAGAAAAGGGTCTGGTAGATGTAATAGTCAACAACATATCAGATATTAAGTGAGGTGTTGTATGAAGAAATTTTTTGATACAAATGAGATATTAAATAACTGTGACGACCTGTCAAACGTTGTTCTGTCTAGTAAAACTATTGAAGAACTTGAGAACATAAAGATATCTGTAAATAAAGACGATGACATAAAGTACAAGGCAAGAATGGCAGTAAGAGCCATCAATGAATTCCAAACGGAAGTGGTAGTTGCTACGCAATCCGACATCGACATAATTAAAGATGTCTTTAATCTTGAGGTTACGAACGATAATATTATCATTGCCTGTGCATACAGATACAATAAAGATATAGAACCTATCTGCTTTTATACTGAAGATTATCTATGCAAGCTGATAGCTAAAGATATATTCAATTTGCGGGTTGAAAGTTACGGCGAGAAGCCAACATCACTTAACTATATTGGATACAAGATAGTCAGCCCTACTGACGAAGAATTGGCTAAGGTTTACGACAAAGATAATAAAGATAACTTGTTCAAATGCGAAGTGAACGAGTACGTCTTGATGAAAGGCGAAGATGGCGATTGCATAGACGTTCTTAAATGGAGCGGACAGGGGTATTCTGCGTTATATAACAAGCCGTTCAAATCACGACAATATGGAAATATTAAACCTTTAGACTCCCAGCAGAAAATGGCATTTGACTCCATCGCATCGAACGACTTAACCATTCTCTTTGGGCGTTCTGGAAGCGGTAAAACGACAATACCACTGTCTTATATAACACAACAGTTGGAAAACGGCAAATGCGGCAAATGTTACATCGTATACTCCTTTGATACTCTCAAAGGGCAAAAGACTTTAGGGTATGTCAAAGGAGATCAAACAGAGAAACTGTTATCGACCGGTTCTCTCGGTGGCATTCTTGCAACTAAATTTGGAGACATGACTGAGGTCGAAAGACTTCTTGCTAGTGGACAAATTGAAATCATCCCGACCGCTAATTTAAGAGGTCAGGAATTCAGTAGTGACTCGATATGCTTTTGCACAGAGGCTCAAAATTTAGACAGATATGCGCTAAGAACACTTTTACAGAGATGCAAAAGCGGATGTAAAATCATACTTGAAGGAGATATAATCGAACAGTGTGACACAGCAAGAGGAGTTGGATTGTTTAAGGCTCTCGATGTATATAAGGGATATCACAGATTTGGCTGTGTTAAACTGAAAAATAATTACAGAGATGAAATTGGAGAGCTTGCAGATAAAATATAGAGAAAGGGGATATGTATGGGGATCATTTTATTAGAAATCCTTGAAAACCTTAAGGTAGTAGGACTTTGTTCAATACTGTTAGTATTGTTCAGAACGGCAGACATTCTTTTCGGAATTGCAAACGCAAAGAAAAAGAAGGTGTTGTTTAATAGGAAGAAATTTCTGTGGGGTATTTTCTACACGATATGTGCCGTGTTCGGTTTAGCAGCATTGATTACTGGGCTGTCTGCCGTTATACCCATAATTACAATGTGTGGTGTTATAACGGACGACACCATTAACAATGTGTTAGATGTTGTTAATATCACTGCGATTTGTGGAGCTATACTTTATGTATCTATTGTTACTTACGGCAAGTCTGCTTATGAAAAATTCAATATCTTTATCGGAAAAGATAAAGGTGATAATAATGACTAGTGAGGATATCGTTAGAAGTCTTACAGAGATCGAAGGTCATACCTCGGATAATACGCGTAGAATTGAAGATTGCGAACAAGACATAAAGGGTCTCAAAGAGCAGAATCAAGCACTGTATAAAATGAGTGCATCTATTGATGCGCTTGCACAGGGTATGGTGTCTATTAAAGAAGACGTTAAGGATATCAAGAGTGACCAAGGCGAAATGAAAGCAGAGATAGTAGAACTTAAAAATGTACCAGCCACACAGAAAGCAAAGGCTTTCGATAAAGTGATTGGTATAATAGGAAGTATTGTTGCAACGGGAATTATAGGGTTTGTGTTAGGACAGTTATTCCCTAAAATATTCGGATAAATACAACCGTAAAAAAAATAACCACCTGATATAACATCAGGTGGTTATTTTTTTATCAGATATCATCTATTAAAGATAACGCCTCAACCTTGAGCGATTCTATTATGTGAACGTATATGTTATATGTTATCGCTGTCGATGAATGACCGAGGATGGTTGACACGGTTTTTATATCAACGTTTTTCCTAAACAGTGATGTTGCAAACGTGTGCCTAAGGGCATGAACCCCGTATAAATTTTCAAACCCACAATTCTTCTGGATTATTTTAAATGTGTTTGTGATAGCTTCAGGTTTAAGGAAGTCACCATCCTGGTTAGCCGCAACGTATTTGCAATCTCCTGTCACTTCCTTTATATGAATAAGAGCGTCCATAGCGGCGTTGTTTATGGGTATTGTTCTGTTGCTACACTTTGTTTTCGGAGTATCATATATCACATTCACATACGAGCAAGCAATCCCTCCTTCCCTGTTTTTAACTACCGATGCGTTTTTTGAAATTCTGATAGACCTTCCTTTAAGATTTACGTCAGTCCACTCTAGCGCAGATAGCTCTCCAACTCTCATACCAGTATTTAACAACAGTATATACAAGTACCCTAGTCTGTATCCGCCGCGTTTTCCGCGAGTGAATGGTTTGACACACTCTCTTTTTAACTGTTCTACTTCCTTGTCGGTTAGGACTGAGATCTCCTTCTTCTCGCGAATAGACTTTGGAACAATGACACCGTTTGCTGGGTTCCTATCAATAATACCACTGTTTACCGCGTATTTCATACACGAGTTTATAGCATCATAAGCCTTTTTTAAAACAGATTGAGAATATTTGCAAGACAGGTCGTTTAACATTTCCTGAATATCTGTAGACATCAAACCGTGAATCTGAATGTTTCCGATATGCGGGTATACTTGTTTAACACAAGTTAGTTCAAGTCTGTCGTATCCAGACGGTTTCATTGTGCTTCTTTTAACCGTTTCTAACCATTTATTCATGTAGTCCTGTACCGACAGCGTGGACTGGGTCTGTGACCTATTCTGGTCTTTTTCTCTTAAAAATTCTCTCAGTTTCTTCTTTGCTTCTGCTTCCGTCTTACAATACATACGTTTGTATTTTCTTCCGCCAGATGGACTAAACCCGTTAGCAACACAAGCCACCCATTGGTTTCTTTGGTTTGAATAAAAAACGGAACCAGTTCCCTTTTCTCTGCTCATATCGTACACCTCCTGTGTCTTTATTATATCGCAATAAAAAACCCGAGTCAAGCATTTTTAGAGAATTTAGCGATACATTAGCGATACATTAAATTGACAACAGGTGTCATCAGGCACGATTAGGTGACAGTTTTGTAAAAATATGTTTGCATCATCTTTTACACCGCTATAATTAACCAACACAGTTGGCGTTAATTTTTTGGCTTTGTTGAGCCAAATTACAAAACAAAAAATCCCCGATTGTTCATCGGGGATATGGAGGCGCCACCCAGATTTGAACTGGGGATCAAGGTGTTGCAGACCTATGCCTTACCACTTGGCTATAGCGCCAAAAAAATTGGAGCGGATTACGAGGCTCGAACTCGCTACCTCCACCTTGGCAAGGTGGCGCTCTACCAGATGAGCTAAATCCGCTTATATAAGAAACGCTATTGCGTTTCTTATGGTGCCTCCGGTCGGAATCGAACCAACGACACGAGGATTTTCAGTCCTCTGCTCTACCGACTGAGCTACAGAGGCGTAGCTTTTGGAAAGCCAAAAAAATGGCGACCTGGATGGGACTCGAACCCACGACCTCCGCCGTGACAGGGCGGCGTTCTAACCAACTGAACTACCAGGCCGTAGGAGTCAAGGCTTTCGCCTTGAAAGGTGGTGGAAACTATAGGGCTCGAACCTATGACCCTCTGCTTGTAAGGCAGATGCTCTCCCAGCTGAGCTAAGCTTCCATGTTGCATCCTGAGGTTATCACCTCAAGATTACCTTGTTTCCTTACTCCGTTTGCCGAAGTTTTTTGTGCTCTCTTCAAGCGACTATTATATTATACACGCTTTAGAGTGATTTGTCAAGCGTTTTTTATAATTTTTTTGAAAAAAGTTTCGTTATTTTTTCAAACGGCTTTGTTATGCGGTTTCGGGACGTATAGCCTTCGTTTATTCCCACGTTTTCCACACGTCCGGACAATATCCTACCGTTGCCTGCCTTCCGTTTCGCACTATCGGCGTTTTGAACATCGCAGGATTTTCAAGCAGCTTTTCTATTTTATCATCCTCATACGCAAGATATTGCAGCGTGCTGTCCTTATATGCCTTTGAAGAAGTGTCGATGAGCTTTTCATAGCCGCCGACAGCCGCCGACACGCTGTTGAACTCGCCCTTCGACATACCTTTGGATAATAGATCTATCGACTGAAACTTTATTCTGCGTTCCTTGAAATAACGCTCCGCCTTTTTTGTGTCAAAACACTTTGCTTTACCGAAAATCTGTATATTCATATCACGATACCTTTTTGCCGTCATTATTGCCGTTGAAGAAATAAACCTGCGCTGATTTCTTATCATTTCACGGCATTATGACCCCTCCCGATCAGTTCTTCTTTTACCGCACGGGCGGCTGAATTATGACCTCCGCCCGTACCGCACGATAAAATCAGTGCTTCCACAGCCATCTCACATCGAACTTCTCACGTTCTTCGGGAACGCTGAGCATCTTTATCGAGCAGGTAATAGTTATCATAAGCATACCTATCGACACTGCCTTCACAGGCTCTATAAAGAACGATACAAGCGTTGTACAGCAGTAGGTGATAATAGTGCAGTAGCAGTGAGGGGTTATCTTTATCAGTGTCATAAACAGAATAAAGAAGAAGCACAGTGTCAGTACGGTAGTCCAGTTGGGCCACATACCCGCAAGAGAGCCGAATGTGACCGCAATAGCCTTTCCGCCCTTAAACTTTGAGAATATCGGCAGTATATGTCCTATCACGGGCGCAACAAGCACGATAGGGAGCATGACCTCCGAAGGATTTTCCGTGTGCATATAAATAAACACAGGCAGAAAGCCCTTTCCCATATCGCAAAGCAGCGTCAGCGCACCGCATAACACTCCGCCGTAACGGAACGCATTAGCCGTTCCGTAGTTCTTGTCGGGGCTTTTCGATATTATGTCCTTGTGAAACAGCTTTGAAATAATGCTTGCAAACAATATACTTCCGAGCAGATAGCCCGAAACCGCAAAAAACAAGCCTGTAAGCATATGTATCCCTCCGTATCAGTCTATAATGATTAAATCCTTTGTTGTATTTGTAAGGTTACGACAGCCGTCATTCGTGACAACCACCATATCCTCCGTTCTCACTCCGTATTTGCCCGAAATATACGCACCCGGCTCAACTGTCAGTATCATACCCTCCTTGAGCGTATACTGTGACGAAGGCGATGCCGACGGTGCCTCGTGTATCTCAAGACCTACACCGTGACCAAGCCCGTGACCGAAATACTTGCCGAATCCCCATGCGTCAAGAGTGCTTCTCGCAACACTGTCTGCCACCTTTCCGCTTATATCCGCCCTTATCGCCTTCATAGCGTCAAGATTAGCAAAAAGAACAGCGTCATACATCTTCTTCATATCATCCGTCACCTTGCCTATAGCGATGGTTCTTGTCATATCCGAATGGTATCCGTCATAGGTCGCACCGAAGTCAAGCGTCAGAAAATCTCCGTTTTCCAGCTTCTTATCCGTAGGTACAGCGTGAGGTGAAGCAGAATTAACGCCCGATGCCGCAATGGTATCAAACGATTTTCCGTCCGAGCCGTATTCAGCCATATAATATTCAAGCAGTGCCGCAACGTGCTTTTCGGTCTGTCCCGGCTTTATGTCACGCAGCAGTCTTGAAAAAGCTCTTTCGGCTATCCGCTGTGCCTTTACTATCTTCTCGATTTCTTCGGGTGTCTTTATTATTCTCATCTTCCCGATCATCTCCGATAACCCGCACGAGCTGTCGAAGGTGACAAACGTATAGTTTGCCTTGTATTTTTCAAGCTCGGTCACCGTCATAGCGTCGCTCTCCACGCTGACAGTGGTTATACCGTGCTTTATAAGCAGGTTCATAAGCTGGGTCTTTGCGTTTTCGAGCAATATTACCTCGCAATCGCTGACACGTTCCTTTGCTTTGTCAAAGTAGCGGAAATCGATCAGGAGATAGCTTGCTTCCTTTGTGACAAGTATAATTCCCGCCGATGATGTGAATCCGCAGAAATATCTCCTGCTTATATCCGATGTTATCAGAGCGGCGTGTCTTTCATCCGAAAGTTTGTCAGCCAGCTTTGCTATATTACCGCCATTATTAACCATATTTCCCCTCCGCTGCGATTATGACCGCATTTATCCAAATAATAATTTTAGCCCTTAATTATTAACCGAAAATCAACTGTATTGCCTGATTGCCTTTATCAGTCCATATTCAGCGCATAGAAAAGCGCCATCATATAGCTCTTTTCGCCAAATCCCGCAACAGTACCCTTGCATACCGGAGAGATTACCGAATGATGCCTGAATTCCTCTCTTGCGTGTACGTTCGACATATGCACCTCTATTACAGGTACCTTTATCGCCGCAATAGCGTCCCTTATCGCATAGCTGTAATGCGTATATGCGCCTGCATTGAAGATAATGCAGTTATATTTTGCTCTTGCCCCGTGAAGTGCGTCTATCAATGCACCCTCGTGGTTAGACTGGAAGAAATCTATCTCTGCGCCGTTTTTCTCGGCACATTCCTTCAGCCTTTCGTTTATCGCCGCAAGCGAATGGTCGCCGTAAACAGACGGCTCACGCTCGCCGAGCAGGTTTAAATTCGGTCCGTTCATTACAAGTATCTTCATTTTCTTTTTTCCGTCCTTATTTCAAATAGCTTAGATAAGCCTTTTTCATAAGGCTTGCATCCTCAGCCTGTGTTCCGTCAGATTCGCATATAACCGTACAGTTTAGATTTCTCTTTGCCAGAAGCTCGCACAGCGGTTCATACTGCGGACCGTAAATCTCGTCCGCAAACGTCAGGTGCCGTCTTTCTCCGCTGTTTGTATATTCTATCTTCGAGAAATGTATGTGCATCTGTGAAAGCCTGTCGTGTCCGAGCGAATTTTCGATTTTGTCGAGCATCGCAGAATAATCATCTATCGTCTTAATTTCGCCGTGCGTTCTTGCGTTCAGATGCCCGAAGTCAACACACGGGAGCATTTCTTCATCAAGAGTACACAGCTCCAGTACCTCATCAAGCGTTCCGAGCTGATTTATCTTGCCCATAGTTTCAGGGCATATAAACGCCTTCAAGCCCTCGCTCTGTCTTAAAGCCACCGCCTTTGCAAGCGTCTGCTTCGCAAGATACAGTGCCTCCGCCCTCGTCATCTTGGCACACGAGCCGGAATGCACCACGACCTTTGTCGCACCCAGCTTATCCGCCGCCCTGAGCGATTCTGCAATATAATTCACGCTGTTGTCACGCTTTTCCGCCTCAACGCTTGACAGCGAGATGAAATACGGAGCGTGGAGCGTTACGGTTATATTGTTCCCGCTTGCAAGCGCAGGCAGCTTTTCATAGGTCGCCGCCGCAATTCTGACTCCCCTGCCGCACTCAATCTCATAGCAGTCAAGCCCCATAGATGCAAGATATGACGGAAGCTCGTCGGGAAATTTTCTCTTGCCGAAGCTCAGCGAATTGCCGCCCGGCCCGAATTTTACAGCCATTACTTTTTCTCCTTGGTTTCCAGCTTCGAGTAGTCCCTGTGGAAAAACAAACTCTCCGCTTTTCTTTTCAGCTTGAACGTCCACGCACTTTCCATATGGAAAGGCTCAACAAGCACCGACACCGCACCCTTGATATTCCCTGCAATAACATCCGTGAATATCTGATCGCCCACGACAGCCACCTGTTTTTTCGGCACGCCCATTATCTTTATAGCCTTTGATATGCCGAATGTAAGCGGTTTACAGCCGTTTGCCGTAAACGGAAGCCCCAGCTTCTTTGCAAGCGGTGCTACACGCTTGTTTGTGTTGTTCGACACTATGCGCATCGGCACTCCTATGTTTTTCATATGCTCAAGCCACTCGGGTATGCCGTTTTCGGCGGCAGGATTCCCGTGCATTGAAAGCGTGTTGTCAAGGTCAAGCACCAGCGCCTTTATATTATATTTATCAAGAAAGTCCTCGTCTATGTCGAGAACTGAATTTATCCATATCTGCGGTTTAAAAATCATACCGTATCCTTTAATAAAAAAATTAAAAGGCGAACAAAGCGTCAGCATGAGGCTAACCTTGTCCGCCTTTTATTACCGTAAGTAATTAATTACTTAAACTTGCGCTTACGAGCAGCCTCGGATTTCTTCTTACGCTTTACCGAAGGTTTTTCGTAGTGTTCTCTTTTACGAACCTCTGCGAGGACGCCGTCTCTGGCACACGATCTCTTGAAACGCTTGAGAGCTGTATCTAAAGATTCATTTTTGCCTAAACGTACTTCTGCCATCTATATCCCTCCCTTTGCCAAATGGCACAGGTTATAACTCATACAAATTTTATAAAGATGTATGCTAGTATTATACAATATCGTACCGACTTTGTCAATACATTTTTGAAAATTTCGTAAAAATTCTTGCAGATTATTCCGATTTTCAATCAAGAAACTGCTTTACATCAACTTCCTCAGCGTCCTGCCAGAGCCTTTCAAGGTCGTAGAAATCCCTCGTTTCCTTATAGAAAACGTGGAAAACAACATCTATATAGTCAAGCACTATCCAGTTACCGCTTGCCTTGCCGTCTATCGACTTAGGCTCCTCGCCCTTTTCACCGAGCTTAAAATCGACCTCGTCCGCAAGTGCCTTTACCTGCGTAGAGCTTGAACCGCTTACTATTACAAAATAATTTGCAAGTATTGTAAGGTCACGCACCTTGAGGATTCTTATATCATCTGCCTTCTTAGAATCGAGAGCCTTTATGCCCTCCTTCAGAATCTCTATATCAGTCATTCTTCGGATTTTTCCTTTCTGCTGTGCTTTTTTCAGCCTTCATTATCCTTGTGTAGAAATTATATCCCGCTATCGTACACGGCGGTATAAGTCCGCCCTTACCCAGCGTTTCGCCTATTGAATATTTTAACGCATTGTACATAGCGTTGTCAAGATTCTCAAAGCTCATCTCCCGATATTTTTCAACATCCTTATAGCTTCTGTCTGCACTTGTGAGATCACCTAAGTAAACGATCTTTTCAAGCATCGACATATCCGCCCTGCCTGCAGTGTGATAACGCACCGCATTCAGAATATCAATATCCTTTATACCGAGATTTTTCGATATGTGATATGCCCCTGCCGGAGCGTGCCACAGTGCCGGGGTATAAAGCTCCTCGTCGCTCACGTCCATATTGCTCAGTATCGCCTGCGATTTCATCGCATTCGGAGTTTCCTCCTTCTTTATATCGTGAAGAAGCCCTGCGAGATATGCCTTTTCCTCGTCACCGCCGTGCTTTTTCGCAAGTGCCAGACACATTGACGCAACATTCATACTGTGGGTAAAACGCTTCTTTGAGAGCGTATTTTTCAGCATTTTCACATAGTCCGCATATTTATCGGCATAACGCTGTTCGTCCTTATCCTGCTTTTCACACATACAGACCACGTTCCTTTATATAGCCTTCAACCGCTTCGGGTACAAGCCCTGTTATACTTTCACCGTTTTTCAGCTTCTCTCTGATTTCGGTAGAGCTAACCTCCGTGACGTGAAGATTCAGCACCTTTATCCTGCCCATTTCTGCGGCATATTCACACATATCGCTGTATTCGCTGTTTTCTCTTGCGGCGGCAACCACCTTGCACTCGCCCAGAAGCGCCTCATAGCGATACCACTTGTCGAAATAGAACAGCATATCTCCGCCGATTATCAGATAGAACACAGCATCGTCGGGGTACTGTCTTTTAAGCTCACGGATAGTGTTTATCGTGTAGCTTGTACCGCCCATACGCTTTTCAATGTCGCTTATCTCAAACTTGCCGCTTGCTATTTCGTCTGCAAAGGCAAGCTCACACATCTTAGCCCTGTCCTCAAAAGCGATAAGCCCCTTGTTGCTCTTGTGAGGCGATACGCAGGTAGGTATTATCAGCATTTTTTGAAGTTTAAGGTCGGCGAAAGCCTCTTTCACCATATTTATATGTCCGTTGTGAACGGGGTTGAAAGCACCGCCGAATACGCCTATCTTAATCATCTAATTCTATCTTCCTTTTCTTAGCGTCCTTGTTCTGCCTGTAAAGAACTATCTTAGTGCCTATTACCTGCACAACAATGCTGTCTGTCCTTTCGCCTATCTCACCTGCAAGCTCCTTTGCACTGTATCCGCAGTTTTCAAGAACTCTTATCTTTATAAGCTCCCTTGCCTCCAGTGCGTCCGAAAGCTGTTTTATAAGCTCGTCCGAAATTGCGTTCTTTCCTATCTGAAAGATAGTGTCATAGTTACTTGCAATGCTCTTGAGCCTTGCTCTTTGTCTGCTTGTTATCTCCATTTACTTTTCTCCGTTTCTTTTATCTCATAAAGAAATACCATATCGCAAATACAGCACCAAGCTGTAGAATAATTATGACCGGTATCCCTATCATGAATCTCTTATGCTTCGTCTTATGATGAAATATCCTCATCGAAATATACATAGCGACCGAGCCGCCGAGTGCGGATACGATAAAGAGCGTCCTTTCCCTTATCCGCCATTTGTTTTTCCTTGCTTTGCTCTTGTCCACAGGCGGCAGTATAAACCCGATTATGCTTATTATTATCAGGTATGCCGCTGTCAGAATATAGGGTAAATCTTTTATATCCATTACTTCTTGCTAAGCTCGGCCGCCAGCTTTTCAAGTGCTTTCGCCCTGTGACTTATCCTGTTCTTTTCCTCGTCCGTAAGGCAAGCCATGCTTGTATCATCGTCTATCATGAATATCGGGTCATAGCCGAAGCCGTTTTCGCCTATAGGCTCCTCCCCGATAAAGCCCTCGCATTCACCCGTAACGCATATCTCATAATCGTCATCACGGATAAAGTATAAGGCACACACGAATTTTGCGTTTCTCAGCGGCTTGTCAACGCCCTTCAGTTCACCGAGTACCTTGTTTATCCTGTCCTCGTTCGTTGCATTCTCGCCTGCGTATCTTGCCGAATAGATGCCCGGCGCACCGCCTAAGAATTCTATCGAAAGTCCGCTGTCGTCCGCAAGTACAGGCGTATGCGTCATATCATATATAGTCTTCGCCTTTATATGAGCGTTCTCGCTGAAGGTCGTTCCGTCCTCCGCTATATCGATATTGATTCCCGCTTCCCTCATCGAAACAGGCTCATATCCCAGAGGTGTCAGCATTTTTTTGAATTCTTTTATCTTGCCCTCGTTGTTTGAGGCAATAATCAGTTTCATATATTGTCCTTTCATATACAGGCTGTCATTCAAACAGCGCTTCAACATAATCCCGTGGTACAAACGGCTGCAGATCGTCTATCTTCTCTCCCACGCCGACCAGCTTCACAGGTATACCAAGTTCCTCTTTTATAGGTATTATTATACCACCTTTTGCCGTTCCGTCAAGCTTTGTAAGAACGATACCCGTTATATCAGCAGTTTCCTTGAACAATCTTGCCTGATTTACCGCATTCTGTCCCGTTGTAGCGTCAAGCACGAGCAGAGTTTCAACACGGCTGTCGGGCGCATTGTTGTTTACTATTCTCGCTATCTTCTTAAGTTCGTCCATAAGGTTCTTCTTGTTGTGAAGCCTGCCTGCCGTATCGCATATAATAACGTCCGCATCTCTTGCAATGCCTGCCTTTACAGCGTCAAACACAACAGCCGCAGGGTCGCTTCCCTCCGAGTGCTTTATAATATCAACACCGGCACGCTGCGTCCACACCTCAAGCTGTTCGATAGCAGCCGCACGGAACGTATCCGCCGCCGCAACGACAACCTTCTTGCCGCTGCTTTTAAGGTTATATGCGAGTTTTCCTATAGTGGTCGTCTTACCTGCGCCGTTTACGCCTATAACAAGTATTACTGTCGGCTTTGTATCAAGGATAAGTTCGTTTTCACCCTCAAGTATCCCGGCGATTATCTTCTTTAAAAGCCCCTTCACTTCCGCAGGGTCGGTAGTACCTGTAGCCTTTACCTCTTTTCTTAAAGCCTCGCAGATATTTGCGCTTGTCACAGCGCCTATGTCCGATAAGATAAGCGTTTCTTCAAGCTCCTCGAAAAAGTCCTCGTCAATTTTCGTGAACGAGTTAATAACTCCCGTTATCTTGCTTGCAAGAGCATCTTTTGTATTCTTTAAGCCGTTTTTCAGTTTTTCAAATAATCCCATTGAAAAATTTTCTCCTACTTTATATATTCAACCAGCTTTTCCAAAGCCTCATCGGCATTTACCGTACAGTCCGGGATAAGCGGTTCTTCACTTTTGTTTATATCCACACGGTAGAATTTCTTGTACGATACACCCAGCAAAAGCTTCGATTCGGGAAGCTGAAAACTCAGCTTGTCGCCGTATGCGGTCGGCATATTTCCGGGTATTTCACCTATCACCTTTCCTATGCCGTTATCCTGTATCACCGTTGCAAAGTCCATTGCCGAGCTGAACGTGTATTGCGATGTCAGCACATACACATTGCCGTCAAAAGCATTTTCTACGTGCTTGTTCGGCGTTATCTCATCACGGTACGAGATCAGATTTCCGCCGATTCGTATATCCGTTCCTCCGAACAGCTTATAGTCGCTTATATTTATATATCTCAGAAATTCGTTTATGACCTCTGTTGTTCCGCCTCCGTTGCTTCTTAAGTCAACGGCGATATTTCCGATATTGTTATCTCTTACCGCACTGAAAAATTCCGACAACCTATCGGTGTATTCTGCTGACATTTCACAACGATTGAGTGTGAAAATGCCGAGCGAATCCTCCTTGTCTATCTTATACGAGCATAGCTCAAGCTGTTTTCTTTCGGGCGGCTCGTCCGTCATATCAAAATGCTTTGTTTCTTTATTACCGCTGAAAACAACATCTATCCCGTCGGATACGTCTGCACCGAGAAGCGTAAGCCAACTGCCGTACTCAAGCACAACGCCAAACATATAGTCCGCATAAAAGCTGACCTGCGGCTCGCACGGGAACACCTTTTTGAAATGCTCCTTCATACTGTCCGCCGATATGCCGTCAATTGATACAAGCGTGCCATCATTATAAGCCTTGCTTATTTCGTTACCGCCGTTTACATACTCCGTACCCGATGCGGTAACTATCGTGTGTGCGTCGTCAAGCGTGCATACAAGCTCCGCAGATTTCTCCCACAGTTCATTTACCGTCACGCTGTCCTTATCCATCAGTTCTCTGCGCAGTTTTATGTATACGTCGCCGAATCTTTTCTCCGCACCGTCGTCAATAAGGAACAGCGGATGTTTTGCCCTCACCGTGTCATATACATATTTCAAGTCCTTTTGTGCCTGCTCTGAATTAAGCACGGTATCAAGCGGCAGTGTTGGCTCAAAATCAGTCTGTGCGTCATAACCGCAGATTTTAAGCACTATACCGCCTACCGCAAGAATAACGGCAAGCAATAAAGCTGTTACTCTCAATTTGTTCATTTCCTACCCCGATATTTCATATACAATATACAATTTCCTTACACGATTTCCTTTATGAGTTTTCGACCTCATTTAAAAATTCTTCGCTGAATTCCTGCCTTAACAGTCCCGATACGCCCTTTTCCTGCATATAAACGCCATACAGCACATCACACAGTTCGATCGTACCTCTCCTGTGCGTTATTACCATAAGCTGAGTGTTATGCGAGAAACGCTTAAGATATGTAGCGTACTTCTGTACGTTTGCCTCGTCAAGCGCCGCATCGACCTCATCGAGCATACAGAACGGTGTGGGTCTGTGAAGCAGTATCGCAAGATAAATTGTCAGTGCAACCATCGACTTTTCACCGCCCGAAAGAAGCGACAGGCTCTTTATTACCTTTCCCGGAGGTGCGGCATATATCTCAACATCGGAGTTCAGCACATCGTCCGGGTCTGACAGCTGAAGCCTTGCTTCGCCGCCTCCGAATATCTCGCTGAACAGCATTCCGAAGTGATTGTTTATATCGTCAAAGCTCTCCGTGAACCTCTGCTTTATATCCTTTATAAGATCTGCAATAAGGCTTTCAAGCTCCGTCTTTGAGGTTTCAACATCCTTTAGCTGTTTTGCAAGAACGCCGTAACGCTCCGATACCTCCTCCAGTTCTTCTATAGAGCTGTAGTTTACGCTTCCCAGTGCCGCAATGCTTCTCTTTATCTCGGCAAGCTCCGCCTTAAGCATGAATATGCCTGCGTCATCGACAGGCTTCGCACGTTCCTTTGCCTCACTGCGTGTCATTTCGTACTTGTCCCACAGTCCCGAGATTATCTTCTCGATCTGACCTTCCGCCGAGCCTTTACGCTCTTCCTGTCTGGCGAGATCCGCACTGAACTTTTCCTTCGCCTCGGTAAGTTCCCTTATCGACTTGTTTATCTCGCTGATACGCTTTTCAGCCGCATTTGTGAGCGATACGTTATCTGCGATTGCCTTTTCGTTGTCGCCTGCCGTCTTTGCTATTTCTTCGGTCTGAGCCGTTTTCAGAATAATGATTTCATTCTTCTGTTCAATGCCGTTTTTAAGTTCCTCAATTTTTCTTAGCTGTTCGCTTCCGCCGTCGCTCAGTGCAAGGATAGATGCGTCTATACCCTCTATCCTTGTGCGGATGTTGGATATATCGCCGTTTACCGTCAGAACGTCCATATTGTTCCTTTGTATCCTGTCGGCTATCTCTTTTCTCTTATCCTCCGCCTTGTCAAGTCCGCTTCTCTGCTCGCTAAGAGCCTGCTCGTTCTTTTCGATTTCGGCAAGCACGCTTTCAAGCTGTGACTTTGTATCGGAAAGGAGCTTCCTGCCGTCATTCTCGGCTCTTTCCTGTGCGTCAAGCTGTTCCTCGGCACTGTCACGCTGTGCGGTAAGCTGTGACAGCAGCTGCTTTATACCGTCACGCTGTGCCTCAAGTCTTGCTATCTTAGGCTCGCACTGCGATACGGTTTCAGAAAAGCCCTCCATTTCCTCCGCCATCTTTGCGACTTCCGCCTGTAAGGGCTTTAGCTGTTCGCTCTCGGCTTTTATCTTCACACCGAGTTCCTCAATCTGTTCGGATAATAAAGCAAGCTCCTGCTTTCTTGCGATTATACCTGCGTCATTTCTGACACTGCCTCCCGTGAACGAACCGCCTGCGTTGATGACCTGACCGTCAAGCGTCACTATTTTGAAACGGTATCCGTACTTCTTCGCAATAAACGATGCCGTATCAATATCCTCAACGACCGCCGTCTTTCCGAGTATGGATTTTACTATCCCGTCATACAGCCCGTCATATTCCACAAGGTCGCACGCCATACCCTCAAAGCCGTTCTCATTACTCAGCCCTCCGACTTCGAGCATCTTACCCTTTACGCTTGTCAGCGGCAGGAATGTCGCACGTCCGAGGTTGTTTTCCTTAAGATAACGCATACTGCGCTTTGCCGCTTCCTCGTTATCGGTAACGATGTTCTGCATTATACCGCCCAGTGCTATCTCAATAGCCACCGTATAACGCTTGTCCACGCTGATTATATCGGCTACCGTACCTCTTATACCGCTGAGCCGTCCTTGCCTGTCCGCCATTATTACCGACTTTACACTTGACTGGAAGCCCGCCATATTCTTGTCTATCTCATCAAGAACCTGATGACGTGACGCTTTCGTTTCGTACTCCTTGCGTAGCGTTTCAAGCGTCTGACCTGCCGTTTTCAGCTTGTCATTCTTATTGGCAAACAGCTTTTTATATCCTGTCAGCTTGTTCTCGGCTTCGGCCTTTTCTTCCTTTGCCTGTTCAAGCTCTTCATCGGTATCGCTGAGTTTTATTCTCTGCGTCTTTGCTTCAGCCGCCGCATTCTCAGCCGTTCTTGTAAGTTCCTCCTTACGCTTTGAAAGCTGTTCGGAGGTTGCCTCTATCTGCTGTACCGAAAGCTGCAGCTGCGTTCTTTTAAGATACAGCCGACCCTGCTTTTCGTCAAGCTCCTTGTACTCCCCCGAGAGCGTTTCGCCCTCAGCGTCGATTCCCGTCAGTTCCTCCGTCAGCCGTTCGCTGTCCGCCTTCAGCCGACCTATAAGAGCCTGCTTTTCCTCTATCTCGTTTTCAAGGTTCTTTTTATCTTCTTCAAGCCTTGCCTTGCCGCTCTTGCCGTCCTCTATCTGCTTTTCGGTTTCCGCAATAGCTTCTTCTGCGTGTGAAATATCGTTACGCAGTACGGCGATCTCAGCCTTTATATCGCTTATGCGGTCCCTTGCCTCGTCACTTCCGGCTTTCAGCTTTTCAAGCTCGGCACGGAGCGTCATTCTGCGGTTGTTGTTGTCCTCTTCCTCAGCCTCCAGCCTTGCAATATCCCTGTCGAGATTTTCGCACTCCGCCTTGCTTAGAAGTAATTTGTCCTCCGCTTCCGAAATCGTCTTTTCAAGTGCGGACAATTCGTACATACTTACCGTTATATCAAGCTCTTCTTCCCTCGAAAGCAGTTCCTTCGCCTTTTTAGCCTTTGCCGCCTGCTTTTCAAGCACAGGGAGTCTTGTTTCAAGCTCCGATGCTATATCACGGATACGGAGCAGATTGTCCTCCGTGCGCTTCAGCTTGTTCTCTGCGTCCTTTTTCTGCGCTAAGAATTTCGATACGCCCGCCGCTTCTTCAAAAACCTCACGGCGCTTGCTTCCGCCCGATTCTACTATCTCCGACACCTTGCCCTGACCGATAACGCTGTATCCGTCACGGCCAAGACCCGTACCCATAAACAGTTCGTTTATATTCTTGAGCAGTGTCTTTGCTCCGTTTATTTTATATTCCGATTCGCCGCTCCTGTACAGCTTACGGGATATTACCACCTCGTCACTGTCTACCCTGAGCGCCCTGTCACAGTTATCTATAGTCAGCGTTACACTCGCAAAGCCCATCGGCTTTCTGCGTACAGTTCCGTGAAAGATAACGTCCTCCATTTTATCTCCACGCAGACTTTTAGCGCCCTGCTCTCCCATTACCCAGCGCAGTGCGTCACTTATATTACTTTTACCGTTGCCGTTACTTCCGACAACAGCGGTCATCCTCTTGTCAAAATGCAGTATGGTCTTATCGGGAAACGATTTGAACCCGTATATTTCCATAGATTTAAAAAACATCAACCGATCCTCTCCGCACGGAGATCCGTGCCTTTCTCTTCCTTTATCTTAAAGGAAATTCCACGCTGTGAAAGCGCATTGCGGTTAGCTCCGCCCTGCCCGATTATCTTGCTTATATTACGCTTGTCCGTATAAAAGACGTATTTTCCCCCGTCCTCGCACACAGCGTTCATCTTTTCCAGATACAATATGCTCTCGGCTATCTCACGCAGTGCCGGATGATATACTCCCCCGACCATTTCCTGCTCAACATCACGGCTTGCGTGAAGCCCCATACGGATAACTGCGACCCCCGCCTTGTTAAACATATCGAGCAGCCTTGCACAGAGCCTTGTTGTCTGCTCAAAGGTAAAGCTGTCATACGCTCCGCTCTCGTGCAGCCTGCCAAGCTCGGTATTTTTAAGTATCACCGTCGGATATATCCTCACCGTGTCGCAGTGGAGTGCGATAAACTCCTTGGCGGTATCAATGCAGTATTGCTCCGTGTCCTTATACAGCCCCGTCATCATCTGAAGTCCGAGTTCAAATCCGCTCTGCTTTATAAGCCGTGAGGCACGTCTTACGTCCTGTGCCGTATGGCCTCTGCGGTTAGCTGTCAGCACCTCGTCATTCATACTCTGTGCGCCAAGTTCTATCGCCGTCATACCGTAGCTTTTAAGAATGCCGAGTATTTCCTCGTCAATGCAGTCCGGTCTTGTCGAACAGCGTATACCGTCATACTGCTCAGGATATGCGTCTGTATAACGCTTGGCTACCGTCAGCAGTCTTATCATATAATCCCTGTCTATTGCGGTAAAGCTGCCGCCGAAAAACGCTATCTGTGCCTTCGTACCGCTGTCTTTAAGATTTTCAAGCTGTCCCTCAAGTATGCTTTCAAGCTCCTTTTCAGTGACAGGCTCGCTGTGTCCGCTTATCGTTTTCTGATTGCAGAAGCTGCATATATGCGTACAGCCGTAATGCGGTATAAATACCGAAATGTTAGTTTGTTTCATATCCCATAAGGCTTATAGCCTCTTTTGCGGCGCTCTGCTCCGCTTCCTTCTTGCTCTTACCCTTACCCGTGCCTATTATCTGACCGTTCAGAAGCACATTCGCCGTAAACTGCTTGTTATGTGCCTGTCCGCTTTCGTCACTTATCTCATAGGTAACACGTTCCTCCGGGTTCTGCTGGATTATCTCCTGCAATACCGTCTTGTAATCTCCGAGCAGGAATTTACCCGTGCTCAGCTTGTCAAGCGGCGGTATAAACGGCAGTATGAAACTTCTTGCCGCTTCAAATCCGCCGTCAAGATATATTGCCGCAATAAGTGCCTCAAATGCGTCCGCCAGTATCGAGTGGCGATCTCTGCCTCCCGTATGCTCTTCTCCTTTTCCCAGAAAAATATACTTGCCTAAATCTATTTTTCTTGCAAAGGGATAAAGCGCATTTTCACACACTACGCTTGCTCTTATCTTGGTAAGCTGTCCTTCGGGCAGATTAGTAAGATTTTCAAAAAGATGCTCAGACACAACAATGCTCAGCACGCTGTCGCCTAAAAATTCAAGGCGCTCGTTACTGCGCAGATGTTTTCCGTTTGTGTATGACGAATGAGTAAGAGCCTCTTTTAAAAGCTCAGGATTTTTGAACGTATAGCCTATTATCTGTTCAAGCTCTGTCATTTCTTTTCCTTTCAATAATTCTCACGGGAGGGAAGCCCCTCCCGCAAGCCAAAAATCAACCTTCCGTATTTTCCGACAGCACCTTTTCCATCTCTGCGATAACGTTTCTCTCAACGAAATCCTTGGCCTGTCTTACGGCATTCTTGAACGCAAGAGCGTCACTGCTGCCGTGCGCCTTAAGCACAGGCTTTGCCGTACCTAAAAGCGGAGAACCGCCTGTTTCCCTGTAGTCCATCTGCTTGCTTATTTCCTTGATGCCCTTCATAGTAAACATTGCGCCTATCTTTGTACCGAGGTTGCGGAAGAATATCTTCTTGAGCGAAGCCTTCATAAACTTGCCCATACCCTCTACTGTTTTAAGGTAGATGTTACCCGTAAAGCCGTCCGTTACAACAACATCGACCTCACCTAAAGCCGCATTTCTCGCCTCGACATTGCCCGTGAAATTAAGCGTGCTGTTTTTGAGCAGAGCATAAGTTTCCTGTTCAAGCTCCCTGCCCTTTTCTTCTTCTGCGCCGACATTCAGCAGTCCGACCTTGGGGTTGTCAACACCCATTATCTTGTTCATATAAACACTGCCCATAACCGCAAACTGCCTTAACATATCAGGACGGCAATCAACGTTTGCACCGCCGTCAAGCAGTATATACATATTATTAAGACCGGGCATTACAGGTGTCAGTGACGGACGCTTTACACCCTTTATACGCTTTACTATAAGAGTACCGCCCATAACAAGAGCCGCCGTACTGCCTGCGCTTATCATAGCGTCCGCTCTGCCGTCAGCTACCATCTGCATAGCCACGCCCATAGAGCAGTTCTTCTTTTCCTTTAATATCATCTTGGGGTTATCCTCTATCTCGATAACTCCGTCAGCCTGCTCAAATGTGATGTGATCCTTTGAAAGCCCCAGTCTTTCAAAGCACTCGTTGAGCTTCTTTGTGTCGCCCGTCAGCACAATGTCAACTCCGTACTCCTTTACAGCGTCAACCGCACCCTTTACTACCTCGTCCGGTGCATTATCTCCGCCGAATGCGTCTATAGCTATTTTCATAATCCGTTTTCCTTTCGTATAAAATCCGGTACTTATCGCTTTGCCTTTAGTTTTTCACAGAGGGTCTGCCCCTCCCGTATCAAAACACCGACCGTTCAAAAAGCTGTTTTGCTGTTTTGCTAAACAGACAGACAGACCGCATTACCGCTGTGCAGTGATTCCCTGCTCGCAGAGTGCTTTCTTCAGATCCTCAAGTCCTCTGTCAGCGATCGTCCTGTATCTCAGCTTCTTGTCCTTTATCCTTTCGGGGAGCGGCGGCAGTATTCCCATATTCGCCCCCATCGGCTGAAAGTCCTTGTTCTCCGTGCTTATATGCCTTGCCAGTGCCGCTGTCATGCAGGTTTCGGGCAGTTCGAGCGGCTTTTCTCCGTCAAGCGCCCTTGCAAGATTTATTCCGGCTATAATGCCCGATGCCGCACTTTCGACATATCCCTCAACACCAGTCATCTGACCTGCGAAATATATGTTGTCGCTGTCGATAAGTCTGAAATTCTTATCAAGCAGATCGGGAGAATTAAGGAATGTGTTCCTGTGCATAACGCCGTATCTTACAAATTCCGCATTCTGAAGCCCCGTTATCATCGAGAATACTCTTTTCTGCTCTCCGAATTTAAGATTCGTCTGGAATCCCACAAGGTTGTAAAGCGTACCCTCGTTGTTTTCTTTTCTCAGCTGTACCACTGCATAAGGCCGTCTGTCTGTTCTGGGGTCGATAAGACCCACAGGCTTCATACAGCCGTAGCGGACGCTTTCTATTCCACGCTTTGCAAGCACCTCTACAGGCATACAGCCCTCATACACTTTAAGATTCTCAAAGCTTTTGAGCTGTACGCTCTCTGCGTTTACAAGCTCGTTATAAAAGGCTTCGTATTCTTCCTTTGTCATCGGACAGTTGATATAATCCGCCTCGCCCTTGTCATAACGTGTAGCGAAAAACGCAAGGCTCATATCAATGCTTTCTGCGGTAACTATAGGTGCCGCCGCATCGTAGAAGCTGAGCGGACTTCCACAGCGCTCCTGTATCTTTTCTGCAAATATATCGCTTGTCAGCGGACCTGTCGCAATTACGGTATCGCTTTTCGGAAACTCCGTTATCTCGCCGTTTACGATTTCAATATACGGGTGATTAGTTATCATTTCGGTCACAGCGTCGGAAAACTCCGTGCGGTTGACCGCAAGAGCGCCGCCTGCACCGACCTTTGTTTTCTCTGCGGCTTTCATCGTCACAGAGTTCATATAACGCATTTCTTCCTTAAGCATACCGCAGGCGCTGGCAGTATCCGCACTTTTCAGCGAATTACTGCACACAAGCTCCGCAAAGCCCTTGTACTTATGGGCAGGCGAATACTTTTCCGGCTTCATCTCGCACAGCCTTACATGAAAGCCTCTGTTCGCAAGCGCCCACGCCGCCTCAACTCCCGCAAGACCTGCGCCTATTACGGTAACAGTCTTTTTATCCAAGTTTATCCTATCCTTATCAGTTTTCGTTCTTCTTATCCTCATCGGCAGGACGTACATATCCGCAGCCGTCCTTGGCGCAGTATACCTGACCCTGCTTGCCGACCTTCTTGAAAAGCGTAGAACCGCACTTTGGACATTTATCCTCAAGCGGAGTATCCCACGTCATAAAGTTGCAGTCCTTGTAGTTCTCGCATCCGAAGAATGGCTTGCCCTTCTTTGATTTCTTCGCAAGCATCTTGCCGCCGCAGTGCGGGCAAAGTCCGCCTGTTTCGTTTACTATTCTCTTGGTGTTCTTGCACTCCGGGAATCCCGAACAGCCGAGGAACTTTCCGTAAGGACCTATCTTTATGACCATAGGCTTTCCGCACTTGTCGCAGACTATATCGGTAGGCTCATCGGGTATCTTTACCCTCTTGCCCTCCATATCCTTTTCAGCCTTTGTCAGCATCTTGTCAAAGCCTGTATAGAACTTTCCGAGTACATCCACCCAGTCAGCCTTACCTGCTTCTATCTTATCAAGGTCGCTTTCCATCTGTGCGGTAAACTTTGCGTCTACTATACGCTCAAAGTGGCCTTTCATAAGGTCGGTTATAACTATACCGAGCGAGGTCGGCTTTAACTGCTTCGCCTCACGCTCAACATAGTGCCTGTCGAGTATTGTGGCGATTGTCGGCGCATAGGTAGACGGTCTGCCTATGCCGTTTTCTTCAAGCGCTTTGATAAGGCTCGCCTCTGTATATCTCGGTGGCGGCTGAGTAAAGTGCTGGTTGCCCGTAAGTTCTTTTACCTTCAGCTTTTCGCCTACTTCAAGAGCCGGCAGTGCGCCGCCCTCCTCTTCGTCATTATCCTTGCTTTCTTCATACAGCTTTGTAAAGCCGTCAAATTTCACGGTATATCCGTTTGCCTTGAACAGACACTCTCCGCAGGTGATATCGACTGCCTTTGTATCAAGGAGCTGATTTTCCATCTGGCTTGCCATAAAACGCTCCCATATCAGCTTATACAGCTTGTACTGGTCGCCCGAAAGCGCAGACTTTACCTTTTCGGGAGTAAGCGTGATTATTGTCGGACGGATAGCCTCGTGTGCGTCCTGAGCATTGTTCTTCGACTTGAATACTCTGGGCTTTGAGGGCAGATATTCCTTGCCGTATGTTGATTCTATCATCTGTGCCGCAGCCGCTTTTGCCTCATCGGAAATACGCAGGCTGTCTGTTCGCATATAGGTTATGATACCTACTGCGCCCATATCGGGTATCTCAACGCCCTCGTACAGCTCCTGCGCCGCTTTCATTGTACGTCTTGCATTGAACGACAGCTTTCTTGACGCTTCCTGCTGTAAGGTAGAGGTGGTAAACGGCGGTGCAGGTGTTTTCTTCCTTGTGCTGTTCTTGATATTGGTGATGATAAACTCGCCGTTTTCAAGCATAGCAAGCACCTTGTCGGTTTCTTCTTTATTGAGTGCCTTGAACTTCTCGCCCTTGACCTCTGTCAGCTTTGCAGGGAATGCACGTCTGCTCGAAGCGGACAACAGCTTTGCGTCTATGCTCCAGTATTCCTGTGCCTCAAAGCTCTCTATCTCCTGCTCTCTGTCAACGATAAGCCTTACCGCAACCGACTGTACACGGCCTGCCGAAAGGCCTCGTCTGACTTTCTTCCATAAGAACGGGCTTAATTTATAGCCTACTATTCGGTCAAGTATACGTCTTGCCTGCTGTGCGTTGATAAGGTCCATATCAAGCGTTCTCGGATGGCTCATACCTGCCTCAATACCGCTCTTTGTGATTTCGCTGAACGTTACACGCACAGGTGCGTCCGGGCTTATCCCAAGGACGTGTGCCAGGTGCCAAGAAATAGCCTCTCCCTCTCTATCAGGGTCGGTCGCAAGATATACTATGTCAGATGCCTTTGCATCTTTCTTAAGCTCTTTTATAAGAGCCGCCTTATCTTTCTTGTTCTCATACTTAGGCTCAAAGTTGTTGTCAACATCAACTCCGAGCTTCGACTTCGGCAGGTCACGGATATGACCTACAGATGCTACTACGGAATAATCCTTTCCGAGATATTTCTCAATTGTTTTCGCCTTCGCAGGCGACTCAACTATTACCAGATGGGACAAATTTTTCGTCTTCCTTTCCGTGCCGGCAATGTGCCGGTTCAAATTCGCCTTTCAAACTGTTTGCGTATTGCCGACAGTTTGTGTACGGCGGGCGGCTTTAGCCGCACCCTTTTAACATTTTATCTTTGATTTTTTATTTTGTCTTAGCAAAACGGCAACGTGCCGCTCCGAATTCGCCTTTCAAACTGTTCGCATATTGCCGACAGCTTGTGTACGGCGGGCGGCTTTAGCCGCACCATTTTAACATTTTATCTTTGCTTTTTTATTTTGTCTTAGCAAAACGGCAACGTGCCGCTCCGAATTCGTCGGCATTGTGCCGGTTCAAATTTGCCTTTCAAACCGCTTGTGCATATCTACACCTCGTCTGACGGCGAGCGGCTGCGCCGCCCCCTCTTAACGTTTTATCTTAGCTTTTTGCTTACATAATGAAGGTGTGCTATCATCTTCCGTTGCACTATCTTTCTCGGCTCCCTTGCCAAAGGGAGCTGGATTGCGACAAGCAAAGCCGTTATCCATACCTCTATGTTCAGCGATTATTTCAACGTTAAAATCATTCCCGTTTGACTGTCGCAAGACTGAGGGATCGTTGCTGCAAACCTTATTGTCGCTTCTGCGTTATACAAGCAATTCTCAACAATTAAATTACAGCTTGCAATCTCAACGCTGAATTATAAACCGCAATTATTAACCGTATTTAACGTCAAGCTTACTGCCTGACCTTTGACATTTCCCACGCAATAACCGATGCCGCAACCGATGCGTTAAGGCTCTCGGCACTGTTTATCGGTATAAACAGCGACTTGTCGCACAGCTTTTTCACGGTATCGCTGACCCCGTTGCCCTCGTTGCCGATAACAACAGCGGTCTTTTGAGGCAGCTTTTCCTCTCCCAGCTTTACCGACCTGTCCGAAAGCTCCGCCGAATACACGGTAAATCCGCCCTTTTGCAAAAGCGTTATCGCTTCTTCGGTATCACAGCAGTATATCGGCAGTCTGAACAGCGAACCCATCGCACTTCTTACCGTTTTGGGAGCAAACACATCCGCACAATCTCCTGCAAGTATCACCCCGTCAATCGAAAATGCGTCACAGGAACGTATTATCGTGCCAATATTACCCATATCTTGTAAATTTTCCAATATTATAAACTGCCTGCTACTATCTATTGTACTTAAATTCAGAATTTTGTCAAGATGTCTTACCGTAATAAATATTCCCTGCGGCGATTTTGTGTCGGAAATGCTGTCCGCCACCTCCTCGCTTATTTGTACCATCTTACAGCTTTCCCTCAGCAGACTTATACATTCGGGATACTTCTCAGCGGCGGCGGCAGTAAAATATGCGTTTTCACCTAACGCACATCCGCTTTTGACCGCTTCAACCGCCAGCTTCGCCCCCTCGCACACGAAATACCCCGTCTGCCTGCGGTACTTCCTCTGCTCCGTCAGCTTGCGGTATTCCTTTATATATGTGTTCTGTTTAGATGTAATTTCCATATTTCTCCTTAACACTCAGTTTCTTGACTTTTACGTGTCCTTATGCTAAAATTTCATTATCCGTAACGGACAAGAAAGGATTTTTTTCATGATATTTTCCGAGCTAAGCCTTATTGAAAAGGAAACAGGACTTAAATACGATCCCGAAACCGCCACGCTCAGCGGTGTAAAAAACGGTGTTCCCGTTGTCGTTTTTGACAACGATAAAAAGCACAGATTTGATATAGTATGCGGTGCAGTCATCACCGAGCGCCAGTTCGGCAGAATATACATTATGGCTGAACGCTTTCCCAAGAAAACTATGCTCGGCATCGAAAATGTCGACGGCTGCGTAAACATTTACTGCAAGGGATATAATCTTATGCAGGAAAATCTGCCGTTGCTCATTGAATTTTTGGAAAAACTCACAGCCTATTTAAAAAGCGAAATGCGTAAAACCACTCCCATACAGGTGGCAAAAGTGCTTGAGCTTGAGGATTACACAATTCTCACAAAGCATATACGCTCAGACGGAACTGTCCGCCCTCCGTATAATATAAGGGGTACTGTCAAAGGTATCTTAGGCGGTCTGCTCGGACTTCTGATCGGTTGCGCCATATTCGTTGTGTTTATTATGATGTCGGACCTTGTCGGCTGGATAGGCGGTATAATCATGTCCGCCGCAGTTATTTCGCTCTACACCGTTTTCTCAAAGAAGCTAAAGACGGTTGACTGCATTATGACAGCAATTCTCACCTTTGCGGGCTGGGCATTATCAAACGGCTTTGCATACCTGTTCCAGATATTCTTAAAGGAACAGGAGGCAGGAAACACGGTAAACATAAACGGCATTCTTGCCGATCTTACGAACTACTCAATGAAGTACACCGAGATTGCAGGCAACCTTATGAACCGCCTTATAGTAACATTCATTTTCGTGGTCGCAGGCGCAATAGGCAGTTATATTTTCTATTACAAGCACCACACAAAGGATATGTACTGATAACGGTTATTATGTGCCTAAGCACAGCCGCATTCCTTCCCCATTATATAAAAAATCACACGCCCATTTATTATGGGCGTGTCAGTCTGTCGAAAAACCTCTATCGTTATCAAAAATGGGGTTTGGGGCGTAGCCCCAAGCAGGGTGAGGGCGGCAGCCCCACACTCAGCCCCTTCCCGAGGGGAAGGGGTTTGGGGATAGGGATAGAGAATTTGCAATATTTTTTAAAAATAAACTTTTTCTACAAGCTGACACGCCCACTTATTATGGGCGTGTTGTTTTCTCTTAAAGAGCAGCCTTAGCCTTCTCAACAAGTGCAGTAAAACCTGCAGGATCGTTGATAGCGATTTCTGACAGCATCTTTCTGTTAAGACCGATATTAGCCTTCTTTAAGCCGTTGATGAATGTAGAATAGTTTGTACCGTTCATCTTGCAAGCGGCATTGATTCTTGCGATCCAGAGCTTTCTGAAATCTCTCTTCTTTAAACGTCTGCTGATGTAAGCATACTGACCTGACTTCCAGACAGCTTCCTTAGCAGTCTTGAAAAGTCTGCTCTTGCCGCCCCAGTAGCCCTTTGCCAGCTTTAATGTTTTATTTCTTCTCTTACGAGTTGCTAATGCACCTTTAATACGAGCCATCGTTAAATTCCTCCTATAGTGAATATTGCGCCGAAACGGTCGCAGTTAGTTTTTATTTGTAAGGTATGAGCTTCTTAACTTCTGCAACGTTCGTCTTGTCGCAGTATCCTGCAGCACGGTTGATACGCTTTCTCTTTGTAGCCTTCTGTGTCAGTCTGTGACGACGGTTCGTCTTCTGGTACTTGACCTTACCGTTCTTGGAGAGGTTAAAACGCTTTTTAGCACCGCTGTGGGTTTTGATCTTGATCTTCTTTGCCATGAGTGGAATCCTCCTTATTTAGTTTCCGCCGTTTTATCGGCGTCCTTCTTTGCTTTCTTACCGCCTGCCGCAGCCTTGGGAGCTACAACTGCCATATAGTTCTTGCCCTCCAGCTTTGCAGGCTTTTCACAAGCGCCGTACTCCGAAACAGCCTCAAGAACTCTCTGCATAAGCTCCTCACCAAGATTTGCGTGTGAAAGCTCTCTTGCTCGTCTGTAACGAACCTTGATACGAACCTTGTCGCCGTTTTTAAGGAACTTTATAGCCTGATTAGCCTTCGTGTTAAAGTCGTTGGTGTCGATGTTCAGCGACATCTGTATCTCTTTAAGCTCAGCTTGTTTCTGGTTCTTTTTAGATTCCTTTTCCTTCTTTGACTGCTCAAAACGGAACTTGCCGTAATTCATTATACGACATACCGGAGGAGTAGCTGAAGGAGCGATAAGCACGAGGTCTAAGTCAGCCTCGATCGCCATATCAAGAGCCTGCGCCGAAGACATAATGCCGAGCTGCTCATTGTCAGCTCCGATCACACGGACCTCTTTTTCATTTATCTCTTCGTTGATGAGTTGTTCTTTTGTGCTGATTGTAAAGCACCGCCTTTCTGAAAACAAATCGTTTTATGCAAAACAAAAAGCGTGATAAACTGCAATGCAGATTCTCTCACGCTGTACAAATATTACAGACAGATTTATAACGCCGTACAGTGCCATAAATCGTCGGAAATTTCTGTAATTACCTCATTGAACAACCTTTCGGCGTAAATGGGTGAGAGTGCTTCTCTGCTTTTGTTTCACAATTTAATTTACCTGATGATTATACTACATTTATCCGCCGTTGTCAATAGGGAAAGTGAAAAATTTTCTGAATTTTGCTTTTTCTTTATACGCTGTTGATTTTTACTTAAAATTATGCTACAATAATTACAGCAAATAAGGAGGTGCATTTTATGCCGAATATCAAACCTGTTTCCGATTTACGCAATTACAATGCGGTTCTGAACGATATTTCCGAAGGTGAACCCGTATTTCTCACCAAAAACGGCAGAGGTCGTTATGTAATACTGGACATTGACGATTATGAAAAGCAACGTGCCACATTGAAATTGCTATCCGAACTTAACAAAGCTGAAAAATCAGCTGAAACAAAAGGTTGGCTGTCAGAGGCTGAAGCCTACAAAGCCATCGGAGATATAATATGAAATTACTGCTTTCTCCGCTTGCCGCAGACGACCTGCATAGTATTCACAGTTATATTTCCGAAGAGCTCGACAATCCAAGCGCCGCAGGCAGACTCATAAAAGATATAGTCAAAGCTTACAAGCAGTTAAAAGATACGCCTTTAATCGGCTCTTTGCTTGATGCAAAGATCAATATAAAAACAGACTTCAGATATCTTGTCTGCCGTGGTTATATGATATTCTATAAAGTTGACGGTAATGCGGTCTACATATACCGCATTATAAACGGCAGACGTGATTATTGCCGTATACTGTTCAGATAGCTCATACAGCTCAGACAGCTACACCCAATGCCCCTGATTTATCGGGGGCATTTCAGCTTGTAGAAAAAAGTTTGTTTTTATAAAAATAAAGCAAATTCTCCAGACTGTAGAAAAAGTCTATTTTTATAAAAATAGAGCTAATTCTCTATCCCTATAAGAAGCTTTGTCGGCTTTGCGTCACTGTCTCGTCAGCCATCAGTGTCGATGCACAGATGCAACATCACCGTAACCGCCTCAGTACATAAAACGAAAAACGACCGAAGGACAGCATCAACAGTGCCTTCGGTCGTATTCCTATACACAGCTTACGCTCTTATTGCTGTCCGCCGTTTATTTATTCATCTCACGCAAGCTTTATTACGCCCCACTTGCCGTTCTCCTTAGCCCACGCCTTACCGTCATAAACCGAAGTAATATCTTCAAACCGACACTTCACCACTTCTTTTCCATTGACGTCAATAAGCCCCCATTTACCGCCTTTGCACACAGGAAGATAGCCGTTCAGATAGTACATTCCCTGATTGCTGTCGGGCTTATCGTAAACACCTTTTGAATAACATTTTCCGTCATCATCAAAGATATATATTTTGTTACCTTTATAGAATACCAGCCTGTTATCAACCGGAGGTGTAATTACCAGACCACAGTTATGTTTTGTGAAATCCGATAAACAGCCGTCATATTCGCACGGAACTAAAAATGTGTTTCCCCGATATAATCCAACCTTAACTTTTTCCTCTATATGTTTTTGGTCATTTATATACGCAGAATATATGACTGTAGCATTTTTAACCTCATAGTCATTATCACGTATTCCGCCGTAGTCATAGCGAAAAACAACGCCGGTACTCAAATCATACACAAGTTCAGGAAAAATGCCCCAGTTATGCACATACATATCATGAACTTCCATTAGTTTTCCGTTATCATCAAGACTGTAGCATTTATCATCGTTTGCGTTTCTGAACGCAATCAGACCATATGGGTTTGTTATATAATCAAAACCTTGATTAACAATTTTTTTGCCCGAAGAATCAACTGCATATTTTTTCCCGTTTATCGTCACAACAAATATACCATTAATTCTGCCGCCGGGTTCATACATATAGCTGCTGTACGGATCATCAGGTGTCGGAGTTACTTTTGCTATCTTATATGTATAGCCATACGGAATTGATATTTCATCCTCACCTTTTATAGAGTCGGGATTTACTTGGCAATCCATCAGTATCTCCACATCATCATACACATAACTCGGCTTTATCACCCAGGAATACTCCGAAGTCTGCGACTGTGCCGGCTTCTGCTCTGTCGGCTTCTTTGACGACTGGCTTGTCGGTGCGGCCGTGACCGTCACCTTGCTGTCCGACAGAAAATCGTTATGTATAAAAGTACCGTCCTTCAGCTTTGCGTATCCCGTATCGGTCACAGCTACCACCGTAACCTTGTCGTTGACGTTATACAGCTTTACCGTTTTTGCTCCGAGAACGGCTTTTTCCCTGCTGTAACAGCCCACAGTAACATACTTTGTGCCATCAGCCTTTGTTTCTTTCCATTCCGATTTTACAGCGTTATCCTTCTTTGTTGTAACGGCCGTTGTTTCCGCTTTATTTGTACTTGTAACGCCAGGCTTGCTCTCAGAAGATGTCTGCTCCTGCGTTTCCTTGCTTTCACTGCTGCTTGTTGTATCGGAAGTTACCGGAGCGGAAAGCGACGAAGATACATCGTCCGCCTTCTCACCCGATTCATTATACGAAACGCTTTCCTCCGACGAACAACCGCTCACAGCGAGTGCCGACAGAATCACCGCCGACATTACAGCCATTCTCACTCTCTTACCATTCATTGATTTTCTCCTTTTCTCTATATTTGCATTTGCGAAAGCCGTAACTGCCGTTTCCGGCACCACAGCTTGCCCACAAACAAAATCCATATGTCAATAATAACACTTCTGTTTTCCCCGATTCAACAGCCGGGCAAAATCAGCGCTCATAACGACAAAAAAGGCACAGCCCACCCTCGTGGCTATGCCTTGATTGTGATATTTTTCCGGTAAGACCTGCAATTCAGATTAAATCGCGCAAACCGACAAAACACGAACCGCCAACAGCTTACTTAAGCTTACTTATCCGTAGCCGCCTTTATAGCCGTATACTCACTGAACTCGGTCGTGCTTCCCGTCTTTCTGAATGATTTTATTCTGAAAGAATAAGTAGTACCCCTCGCAAGTCCCTTGACAGTAAACGTAAGCGTGGTGTTGTTCTTTGTAGTAGCAAGAGCCGTCCACTTACCGCCCTTATACTGCTCGATAACGTAGCCCGTAGCCTTGTCGTTCTTGCTCCAGTCGAGCTTCACCGCCGACTGTGAAACCGCACTGCCCTTGAACGTAGCCACATTCGGTATCCTCGTCTTGCCTGCTATTCTCACATAATCGCTGTAAACATTTGAAGCACCGGCAGTCTTATATGCCCTTATTCTGAATGAATATGTGGTATCATTCTTAAGTCCCTTAACCGTGAACTTAAGCGTGGTATTATTCTTCGTGGTAGCAATTACCGCCCACTTACCACCCTTATACTGCTCTATAGAATAGCCTGTAGCCTTGTCATTCTTAGCCCATTCAAGAGTTATCCACGATCCGGTAGTCGATGCGACTTTGAAATCGGACACACCGTCAAGAAGCGTAGCCGCCTTTATAGCCGTATACTCGCTGAACTCAGTCGTACTTCCCGTCTTTCTGAACGACTTTATTCTGAAAGAATAAGCCGTACCCTTTGCAAGCCCCTTGACAGTAAACGTAAGCGTGGTGTTGTTCTTTGTGGTAGCAAGCGCCGTCCACTTACCGCCCCTGTACTGCTCGATAACATAAGCTGTAGCCTTGTCATTCTTGCTCCAGTCGAGCTTCACCGCCGTCTGCGAAACCGCTCTGCCCTTGAACGATGCAACATTCGGTATCCTTGTCTTGCCTGCGATTTTTACATAGCCGCCGTATATCTCCGATTCGCCCGAAATAACATAGGCTTTGATTCTGAAGGTATATGTCGTGTCCGCCGCAAGTCCGTTTACAGTATATGTAACCGCTGTGTTACTGCTCGTCTTTGCAACCTGCGTCCACTTACCGCCCTTGTACTGCTCAACAACATAACCGCTTGCGCTTGCGTTCTTATCCCACGCAAGAGTCAGCGAGTTCGTTCCCTGCGTCTTTACCTTCACTCCGGTTAATTCTGTCAGCTTTAACGCAGGCGTATAATTATCCTTGTAGCTGTAGCCGCACTTTGTGCAGGTATGAAGAGTGTAACCCTGTGCCGTATATGTAGGCTTAACTACCGTATTAACATACTTATGAGCCGTTTTGGCTATCGTTACCGTTTCAACCTTACCGCAAACTGTACAAGCTCTTGTCTTGGTGCCTGTAGTTGTGCAGGTTGCCTCTTCTGTTATTTTCCAATCGCCGAATACATGCGTTGCGCATTCAAGCTTGTCTGAAGCCGAAACTACTCTGAAACCGTATTCGTTATTTGAAGAATCAGTATTAAGCACAAGCTTTACATAGCTTCCGGGAACTGTTATTGTCTTTCCTGAAAGCTCATCGCCTGTATATGAGCCTACCTCATATCCGTTAGCATCATAGATATACAAATAATCGCAGTATTCTTCAAACTGTGTATCATCCGAGAATGCCAGATACAGGTTTTCGGCACCCTCAGCTCCGTTGTAAACATATACCTCATGTACATTTTCATCATAAGGATGCTTGCTCTGAAGCTGTGATACATCTGTGCATATCGTAACTGGATTTATCGTAAATTCAAGCGTATATGTGCCGCTGTAGTTTCCGATACCTGTAATTATGACCTGAGCAGTTCCCGCATTGGTATTATCCTTATAGCTTACCGTAAAGTCAATGCCCTCTGTAAGTCCCTCACAGGTAACAGCAGGCCTTATTTCCTTACCGGTGTAGTCATAATTACTATATTCGAGAGAATAATACCACGAATAACCAGGTAACGGTATAGGTGCAATTGTAAAGCTTCCGGTTGTTTTTCCCGTATATGTGCCAAGACCCTGTATAGTGCAGGTAGCCGTACCGATCTTTGTGTTATTCTTATATGAAATTATCTTGTAATCCGTTCCTGCCGTCAGTTCATATGAGCCGAGATATACCTTGACATCAGGCTTGAACGGTTTACCCGTGTATGTATAGCTCGGTGCGGCTTCGTACCCATCATAATCATTCTTGAACTTAACCGTAAGCATAGAAGCGTCAACAGAAGTTATCGTCTCAAATGTCATGCCTCTGTCGTCCGCATACGTTTCCGCATAGCTTCCCTTAAGACCTCTCATTGTCGTCTTAGCGGGATATGAGAATGCATTGGTTGCAATCTCTGTCACTCCGGGATATATCGTTACATCTGTAAGCTTTGTGCAGTCTGCAAAAGCATATTCAGGTATAGAGGTAAGGTTATTTGACAGCACTATCTTTGTAAGTGCGGGGCAAAGTCTGAATGCCTCGGAATATAACCTTGAAACTCCGTTGCCCATATTCACGTCTGCAAGTTTTTCACAGCCGTAGAACGCCCTGTCACCTATTGTTTCAACAGAATCCGGTATTTTTATTGCCGTCAATGAATCGCAGTTGTTGAATGCGTTGCTGTCTATACTTCTGAGTGTCTTTGAAAGTGTCACAGATGACAGCTTATCACAGTCACTGAAAGCGTTGTTATATATCACAGTAACCTTATCAGGTATCACTATGTTTTCAAGTGCATCACAGTTACTGAACGCATAAGAATTTATATATTCTGTCTCAGGTGAAAGTGTTATATTTTTAAGTGATGTACAGTTTTGGAAAGCATTGTCGCCTATTGACGTAACTTTATCACCCATTTCAACAGTCACAAGTGATGTACAGCCGTTACACATTCTTCGTCCGATTTCTGTAAGAAGTGATGGGAACTTGATGGCAGAGAGCAATGTGCAACCATCAAACGCATAATCGCCAAGTGTTTTTATACTTTCTGGAAGAGTTATCGTTTCAAGTGATATGCATTCATTAAATGCTCCATTTTTTATATTTGTTACACTATCCGGTATTGTCACGTTCTT